>Ga0209759_1001559_pt1 | contig 12527 bp, 11 predicted proteins | sample AraplaCL_Col_mMS_FD_184261 | JGI IMG/M metagenome (GOLD analysis project Ga0209759, IMG submission 184261) | Arabidopsis root microbial communities from the University of North Carolina, USA - plate scrape CL_Col_mMS (SPAdes) (version 2) | ecosystem: Host-associated > Plants > Roots >...
CGTGATCGGCATGGAGATCTTTTCGATCATGCTGCTCGGATTGATCGCCGGATCGACGATGGCTCGCGGCTCTGCGCTCAAGGGAATCGCGATGACGACGCTCGGCCTCTTGTTCGGCATCGTCGGAACGGACGTCAACACCGGGGTCGAACGATTCACGTTCGGTTTGGTCGATCTGTCCAACCATCTCGAACTCGTTGCACTGGCAATGGGGCTGTTCGGTGTGGCCGATTTTCTCCGTAACGTTAACCGCGTGCACTTCGTCGGCACGAACGCGAAGGTACGTCTGCGCGACATGCGGCCGTCGCGCGCGGAACTGAAACGTTCGTTCATGCCGATGGTGCGCGGCACGCTCGTGGGCACGCTGTTCGGCGCGATTCCCGGCACCGGCCCGACGATCACGACGTTCATCGCATACGCGCTCGAACGCAAGATATCGAAAACGCCGGAGCGGTTCGGACATGGCGCGATCGAGGGTGTGGCGAGCCCCGAGGCGTCGACGCATTCGAAGACCCAAGTCGATTTCATCCCGACGATGAGCCTCGGTATCCCGGGAGATGCGGTGATGGCACTGCTGCTTGGCGCGTTGTTGATCCAGGGATATCAGCCGGGACCGCAGTTGATCACGGAGCATGCCGATCTGTTCTGGGGGTTGATCGCGAGTTTCTGGATCGGCAACGTTCTGTTGCTGATCCTGAATGTACCGATGATTGGCATCTGGGTAAAGGTGCTTCAGGTGCCGTACCGGTACATGTACCCGGCGGCGCTGTTCTTTATCGCCGTGGGGGTCTACAGCACGAACAACAGTCTGTTCGAGGTGGGCGAGGTATTGGTATTCGGCCTGATAGGCGCGGTGCTGCTGGCGCTCGAGTTCCCCGTCTCGACCATTCTGCTCGGGTACGTGCTGGGCCCGATGGTAGAAGAGAATTTTAGGCGATCGCTACTGCTGTCCCGGGGCGACGCGCTTGTGTTCTTCGAACGTCCGATCAGCGCTGCATTCATGGGCACCTGCGTCGTGTTGCTGATGGCGCAATTGTTCTTCGCATGGCGTGCGACCAGAAACCAGGGACAGGCCAGACCGTCGGACGATTTGCGCTCGATCGAGGGCGCAGGGGCTGAATAGTCCGGACGGTCGTACCGCCGCGCCGCGTGGCTGGTGTCGGCGGTCTCGCATGAATGGCATACCGGTCAACCTGCAGTTGTCGCGGTGGGCAACACGCTGTCTTTGGCGCGGACACTTCTGACCGTTTAAGCGTAGATATAGGCAAACTCCAGCGTTGGCGCGATGTTTGCTTATTCATGGTCGACCGGCGAAACGTCGCCATTCAAGAGTGGTCAGGAGAATGTCATGCCGATTCAAATCAGTGTCGAAGGTCCGATTGCGTATATCACGCTGAACCGACCGGAGGCACTCAATGCACTGAGCTTCGAAGTCCTGCAGGAATTGTCCGATGCCCTCGATCGCGTGTCCGCATCGGATGCACGCGCGCTGGTGATCACCGGCCACGGCGACAAGGCATTTTGCGCGGGCGCGGACATTCGTGAATTGATGGGACGGGATCTTATCGCGGAGCGGGACGGCGCATTGTTTGGCCAGGCGACGTTCGCGAAGCTCGACCGTTTGCGCATTCCGTCGATTGCCGTCATTCACGGCTATGCGTTCGGCGGTGGTCTCGAACTTGCAATGGCATGTACGTTCCGCATCGCCACGGTAAAGGCGAAGGTCGGCTTGCCGGAAATCAAACTCGGCCTGATTCCCGGTTACGGCGGCACGCAACGTCTGCCTCGCCTAGTGGGCCAAGCGCGGGCGCTCGACATCATCATGTCCGGGCGAACCGTTGGTGCAGAGGAGGCGGAGCGTATTGGCCTCGTGAACTGCATCGTCGAGGATGGCGATCCGCGGGCGCTCGGGGCCGAGTATGCGCAGCGCTATATCGGCTTCAGCACGTGCTCGTCGCTGTTGGCGCGTGAAGCCGTGCGCCGTGCCGCTGACGTCGATCTCGGCGAAGGACTCCGCATGGAAGCGGATTTGTCGACGCTCGCATACCGCACGCAAGACGCGGCCGAAGGTATGCGCGCCTTCATCGAAAAGCGATCTCCGGTATTCAAGGACGCTTGACGCGGGTATGAACGACGGCGTGCCGACGGCCGGTAGAGTGCCGTCGCCGATATCGGCTCGTCGATGGTTGCCAATCGAATCGGAACATGGAATGAACATACTGGAGAGAATCGATTCTCGCATTCGCCTGAACGACGACGAGCGGATGATCGTGGACAGCGTGCGCGCGCTCGCGCGGGATCGGATTGCGCCTTATGCGGCCGAGTACGACCGTACCGGTACGTTTCCGCAGCAGAACATTGACGCGATCAATGAACTTGGCCTGAATGCCATGTTCATCCCGGATGCGTACGGCGGTGCGCAACTGTCGTTCACGTGCTACGCGCTCTGCGTGCGGGAGATCGCAAAGGCATGCGCGGCGACCGGCATTATCTGGGCAACGAATTTCCACGCGATCAAGCCGCTGATCGAGTACGGCAGCGAAGGGCAAAAGCAGCGCTTTCTGCCGGCGGTGGCGGGCGGTGCGCTCGCATCGCTGGCGATTACCGAGCCCGGTGCCGGCTCCGACGCGACCGGTATGCGGACGACGTTTCGCGAGAATGGCGGCGAGATCGTGATCAACGGCGGCAAGACATTCATTACCAACGGGGATGTCGCCGACCTGTATCTGCTGTTCGGAAAGTGGGACGGCATCGACGATCCGAAACGCGCGATCTCGGTGCTGATCCTCGAGAAGGGGACGCCCGGCCTCAGCGTGATCGGCGTCGAAGACAAGATGGGAACGCGCGCGTCGGGGACGGCGACGCTGTCGTTCGACAATTGTCGCGTACCTCGTACGAATCTGGTGGGAGAACCTGGCGACGGATTGCGCATTCTGCTGGGTTCGCTGAACCGCTCCCGACCTAGCGTTGCGGCGCATGCGCTCGGCATCGCGCGCGGTGCCTTCGAGGATGCCGTGGCGTATATCAACGAGCGCAAGCAATCGGGCCGCAAGGTGATCGAGTTCCAGGGCATTCAATTCATGGTGGCGGATCTTGCATCGGAGCTCGCGCTGTGCGAATCGTGGCTTTGGCAGGTGGCCGGAATGGTCGACGCCGGGGAAACGGATTTCGGGATCGAAGCGTCGATGCTCAAGATGCGCGCATCGGACGCAGCAATGCGTATCACGACGGATGCGGTCCAACTGCTTGGCGGCTACGGATATTGCTCGGATTATCGCGTCGAAAGGCTGATGCGCGACGCGAAGATCACGCAGATCTGGGAGGGAACCAATCAGGTTCATCGCCAACTGATCGGTCGCAGCTTCATTCTCAAATAGGAGACGCGCATGGCGCAAATCAAGACAGTTGGAATCGCAGGTGGCGGAACGATGGGCACGGGTATCGCGATCGTCGCGGCCCGGGCGGGGTTCGTGACGCGCGTGTATGACACCAGGCAAGAGGCGCTCGAGCGCGCGCGCGGCCAGGCCGAAAGCTTTCTGAGGAAATCGGCAGAGCGTGGCAAGCTTCCTGCCGACGCGGTGCCGGAAATTATGTCCCGCTGGCACGGGACGACAAAGCTCGACGACCTCGCCGATTGCGACGTCGTGATCGAGGCGGTGTTCGAGGATCTGGCCGTCAAGCACCAACTGTTCAGTACCCTGGACAAGGTGTGCCCGGCACATACGCTGTTCGCATCAAACACATCGACAATCTCGATTACCGAGATCGCGGGCGGCTCGGGCCGGCCCGATCGCTTCGTGGGCATGCATTTCTGCTTGCCGGCCCAACTGATGAAGCTGATCGAAATGTCGCCCGGGATGAACACGAGCGATGAATCGTTCGAGCGCGCATGGGCTTTTGCCGAAGCGCTGGGTCAGCGCCCGGTCCGGACCCAGGACACGCCCGGCTTCATCCTCAACTACTTCCTGATTCCGTTCAACAACGACGCGATCCGGCTCGTCGAGCAGGGCGTGGCGGAGCCGGCCGACATCGACAAGGCAATCAAGACCGCGCTCGGCTATCCGATGGGTCCGCTCGAGTTGCTCGACCTGGTCGGCCTGGATACGCAGCGTCTGCTTTGCGAAGCGATGCACGGACTCACGCACGAAGCGCGCGCCGCGTGTCCGCCGCTCGTCAGACGGATGATCGCGGCAGGTCGCCTCGGCAAGAAGACGGGGCAAGGCTTCCACACGTATAACGACACGAAGATGTTCGGAGCATGACGATGAGCTATCGCATTATCCAGAGCGGCGAGAGCCGTTCCTTTCAGGGCGGTCACGCATTTGTGGAAGCGGCGCGCGATGACGCCGCGGCACGCGTTTACATCGGCTCGAAGGCCGGGACGGCATTCTCGCATGACATCGACGGCGGCTGGAACCCCGCAGATGTGCCTTTCGTTCTGGTGGAGCTCGGTCACGAGTGCCTCGCGGTTCATACCGGTGATTCCGCGTCGGCCGATCAGCGTGGCGGCGCAGCGCCGAACGTGTTCGGCTTTGCGCGCTTTCGACTGGGCGATGCCGAGCCGAGCCGGTTGATCGAGCTCGTCAAGCCGGCTCAGCCCGACGAATCGGCGCTCGCCCAGGCGAAGCAGGTGTTCGAGGACGCCTGCTTCGTAGTCGCCCTTTGTGGTGATTTTCCAGGCCGGATCGTCGATCGGCTCGTGCGGCCGTATTACAACGCGGCGCTGCGCCGTCTCGACGAGAAGCTGGCAACCGCATCTGATCTCGATACGACGCTGCGCCTCGGGCTCGGTTATCCGGAGGGGCCGATCGCGCTGCTCGAGCGTACCGGTCTGAATCATCACCACAGCGTGACGCGGGCGCTTTATGAAGCGTTGGGCGACAGTGCGTATGCGCCGGCGCGGCGGGCCCAGGTCGCACATCAGCGTGCGGAAGGCGGCGAGCGATGAATCAGCCTCTGAAGGGTGTCAAGGTTGTCGATTTGAGCACGCTGTTGCCTGGCCCGCTATGCACGCTGCTGCTGGCCGAAGCGGGCGCGGACGTCGTCAAGGTCGAAAGACCGGCCGGTGGCGATGAGATGCGCTCGTACGTTCCGAAGGCCGGGACCGACAGCGTCAACTTCGGTATGCTGAACCGCGGCAAGCGCTCGGTGGCGCTCGATCTGAAGAGCGTCGCCGGTCGAGAGGCGGTTCTGGCGCTGATCGACGATGCGGATGTACTGGTCGAGCAGTTTCGACCGGGTGTCATGGCGCGTCTCGGTCTCGGTTACGAGCAAGTGGCGGAACGAAATCCGCGCGTCATTTACTGCTCGATCACGGGCTACGGCCAAAGCGGACCGAAGGCGGGCGTCGCTGCTCATGACCTCAACTATCTCGCGGAAACCGGCATGCTGGCGCTGTCCTGCGATCCGGACGGCGCGCCCGTGTTGCCGCCGGCGCTGATCGCCGACATCGGCGGCGGAGCATACCCCGCGGTCATCAATATTCTGCTGGCGCTGAAGCAACGCGATGCGACCGGAAAGGGCTGCCGGCTGGACATCTCGATGGCAGACAACCTGTTCACGTTCATGTACTGGGCGCTGGGCAACGGAACGACGGGCAACGGCTGGCCCACGCCGGGGGGAGAGCTGGTGACCGGCGGCACCGCACGGTACCAGATTTACAAGACGCTAGATGCCCAGTATCTTGCCGCCGCTCCGCTCGAGGAAAAATTCTGGAGAAACTTCACCGAGGTGATCGGCGCACCGGAACTGGCGACGAAGAATGGCGACGAGCCCGGCGTCAAGCAGCGGGTGGCGCAACTGATTGCCGGCCAGACTGCCGATACATGGCTCGAACGTTTCGCAGGGACCGACACGTGCACCGTGCGTGTCGTCTCGCTCGAGCATGCGGTCACGGATCCGCATTTTGCCGGCCGGCGACTGTTCGATCGCAAAGTTCGGATGCCGGGCGGGCAAGTGATCGATGCGCTCCCAGTGCCGATCGTCGAGGCATTTCGCGGCGACGCTTCGAGTAGCGACGCCCCGGCACTGCGCGCGAGCGTCGGCAGTGCCGGACGTGACGAGTAAGCAACGACGGCGATATGCCGTGTGACCTCGGGGGCCGCGCGCCCCTGCTGCTCCGGCTCGCCGCACCTGATCATGCCTCCTCGGCGGCGCCGGCGTGAACGGAGACCACGCGCGCTTCAGGCGTCAACCGCGCAAAGATCAGTGCGGCCGACGCAGTGACGAGACCGATGCATGCAAATGTGGCGTGAAAGGCGGTGAGCGTCTGGAAATGTGTTTGGTGGCCGAACATCTCAGTGAACTGGTCGAGCAAGGCGCCCGCAATCGTCACGCCGAGGCTCATTGACAGCATTTGCGCCAGCGAGAAGAGGCTGTTGCCGCTGCTTGCGCCGACCGTTCCCAGGTCCCGCAGCGTAACCGCGTTCATCGCGGTGAACTGAGTCGCATTGACCGCGCCGAACATGGCAAACTGCGCGACATGCAGCCATGCCGGTTGCGACGGCGATATCAATGCGAAGCACGACATTGACAAACCCATCGCCAGCGTATTGATCAGGAGAACCTTGCGATAGCCGTAAGATGTGATCAGCCGAACGGCCGGCGGTCTGCATGCCATGCCGGCCGCCGCGATCGGGAGCATCATCATGCCGGCGTGAAACGGAGCGTATCCCAGGCTGACCTGGAGCAGGAGCGGCAGCAGATAGGGCATGGCACCTGCGCCTATTCTCGCCAGCACATTCCCCGATAGGCCGATCCTGAACGTGCGGATGTCGAACAGCTTCAGCGGAAACAGCGGATCCGGAATGCGCCTCGCATGGAAGCAGTACATGCCGATGCCGGCGAATGTCAGCGCGACAAGGCCGATCACTGCGCGGTGCGTGAGCCCGAATTCGGCTACTCCGTCGAGCGCAAGCGTGATCGACAGCATCGAGACGGCGAGCATCAGATAACCGGGGACGTCGAATCGGCCAGCGGTGGGCAGCGGTTCTCCCGGCATGTAGATCGCTGTCGCGGCACACCCGAGCACGCCGATCGGTACGTTGATCAGGAATATCCAGTGCCAGGACGCGGCTTCTGTGAGCCAGCCCCCGAGCATCGGACCGACCAGCGGTCCGACTAGGCCAGGTATCGCGATGAACGTGAGGGCAGGCAGGTAGCGTTCGCGCGAGAACGAACGAATGACGGCGAGCCGTCCGATCGGCAATAGCATCGCCCCTCCTGCGCCCTGTACGACGCGAAACAGCACCAGCTGCCACAGCGTTTGCGCGTTTGCGCACAACAGCGATCCGAGCGTGAAGATGACGATCGCGGAGAAAAATACCCGCCGCGTGCCGAACCGGTCCGCCAGACATCCGGAAATCGGAATCATCAGGGCCATGGTGAGCGAATAGGCGATGACCACCGATTGCATATGAAGCGGTGCTTCGCCGAGGCTTCGTGCCATGCCGGGCAGCGCGGTGTTGACGATCGTGGTATCGAGCGTCTGCATGAAGAATCCGGCGGCGACCAGCCAAAGCGTGATCGTCATTCGGCGTTCATGTGCGCTGCTCGTCGAGCGATTGCGTTGTTGCGGGGGGAGAGTGCCGCCCATGATTGATGATCTGCTGAAGGTGGAGGGGGGGGATGGCTGGCGCAATCGCTATCGTGGTGACGGCGCGCTTCAGTCGGCAGTGGACTGCGTCGTTGGTTTGAAGTGTTGAGGCCACCGCTGCTTCACGACATCGCGATGATCCGCATAGGCGTAGCAACTGTTCAGGATCGTCGGTTTGCCATTCGCGTCGACGAATTGGCTCGGCACACCCCTCACGCCGCGAACGCCTTGCATCAGGGTCGTCGCGAGCGGAATCAGGACTTCTCTCAGATGCGTGCAACTCGCCGCTCCCCGCAGGCTGTCCTTGACGACGGATGACCACCCCTTGCCGATACGCTGTCCGACGAGCACGTTCAACGTCGTCTCGGCTTCCCTGCATAGCGCGAACGGCGTCGCGTCCGACGCCGCCTCGACGCGGTGAATCACGTATTGATCGTCGACGGTGACGCGAACCCGAAGGTCGTGCAGCGGCGCGCCGGCCGGTAGCGGATCCGGGCGCCCGGAATGCTGGAAATCGAACGGCTTGGTATCGACGAGATGAGCTTCGACTTCATAGAGACCGTCATCGCGCGCGTACGTCCTCATATCGATCGCGCGGTGATGGAGTTCGCGGCGACTGCGCGGTTCGGATAATGGCACTGAGATTCTCCCGGAAGTGAACGGCAACGACCGACACGGTTGGATCGACCATGTCTTCCGGAACGTCAGCAAGCGTCGTGCCATAGCGACTTCGCTACAGCAGCCGGTGTCCGCACGGCGCATTCACTCGCGAACGCGACGGTCAGTGTCAACGACAACGACACGGTGTCGTCGGATATGACACTGCAGACCGCGCGTGGACGCCGCCGGCCCTGTGGAGCTCGGCGCGCTCGACGATATCGGGAAGGCATGATGATTGCTTGCTCGTCAGCGATATTCATCACGCAAGGAGATCGGCAATGTCGACCAGACGAGGGTTGTACTGGGAGGATTTCGAAGTAGGCAAGGTCATTGAAACGCCGGCTCGCACGATTACGTCGACCGACATCGTGAATTTCGCCTGCCTGACGGGCGATTTCAACGAAGTCCACACAAATTGGGAGTACTGCAAGACGACCCAGTTCGGCGAGCCGATCGCTCATGGTCCGCTCATCTACGGAATCATGGGGGGGCTGCAATATGCGAGCGGCATCAACGACGGCACGTTGCTCGCGCTGCTTCAGGTGGACCAATGGCGGATGCTCGCGCCAGTCAAGCATGGCGATACGCTGCATGGGCAAATGACCGTGATCGAACGCAAGGAATCCAGTAAACCGGACCGCGGGACCGTCAAGATGGATCGTCGCTTCGTGCGACAGGACGGGGCCGTCGTGCAGCAGATGGAAGTGACTTTGCTTTATCGCCGTCGGCCGAAAGACGGCAGCGAGCAGGCGTCGAGCGCGGCCTGAATTGCGCCTAGCGCATCCGGCCTGACGACATTCGGCAGCAGGGAATGCCCGTGGGCGCCGCCGATCGCGGGCGGACCAAATGAAGGAGTGTGAGATGTCGGACTTGACGCCGAACGCGCATCAAACCATGGCCCGTCGAATGTATCCTCGCATCGGGCTACATATCGACGGCGAGTGGATTTACGATCGCGCCGTCTGCCATGCTGTCGAAAATCCGAGCGATGAAAGTGTGCTGGGTCCCGTGCCGCGCGCGACGCGAGAGGATCTCGAACGCGCATTGAGCGCGGCGCATCGAGCGTTTGGGATCTGGCGGGATACGGCGCCTGACGAGCGTGCGGCATTGCTGCTGCGCGTCGCTGATTTGCTGCGTGAGCGCGTCGACGCAATCGCATCGATCATCACGCTGGAGCAGGGCAAACCCATCGCGGACGCACGCGCGGAAGTCGAGCGCGCACACACGTTCCTCGAATGGGATGCGGCTCAGCTGCTGCGTGCCTATGGAACCATCGCGCCGTCTGAGCCAGACATGCTGCGGATGGTCGTCAGGCAGCCCATCGGGCCGGTAGCGGCATTCACGCCGTGGAATGTGCCGATCAGTTCTCCATCACGGAAGATCAGCGGGGCGTTGGCGGCGGGTTGCTCGATCGTCATCAAGGCTGCCGAGGAAACACCCGGCGCTGCGTGCGCATTCGTTCAATGCTTTATCGATGCGGGCCTGCCGTTCGGTGTGCTCAATCTCGTGTTCGGTGATCCCGCCGAAATTTCCTCGATCCTGATCGCGTCGCCTGCGATCCGAATGATCACGCTGACCGGCTCAGTGCAGGTCGGCATGCAGCTTTCCCAGCTTGCCGGCGCCGCGATGAAACCGGTACTGATGGAGTTGGGCGGACATGCACCGGTTCTCGTTTGCGACGACGTCGATGCGGCCCGGATCGCGCGGATCGCAGTTGCAGCGAAGATGCGCATGGCTGGCCAGATCTGCGCATCGCCTTCTCGCTTCATCGTGCATGAAGGCGTGTATGCCGACTTCGTGGCTGCGTTCGCCAAAGCGGCCGACGAAATTCGCGTTGGCGATGGATTCGAGCCGAACGTTCAGATGGGGCCGGTGATCAACGCGCGTCGGCTTGCCGCGATGGAATCGCTTGTCGCCGACGCCGCAACTGCTGGTGCGCGTATTGCCGCGGGCGGGCACCGAGTCGGCGAACGCGGTCACTTTTACGCGCCAACTGTGCTGGCGGACGTGCCCAGGCATGCAAAGGCGATGAGTACCGAGCCGTTCGGCCCGCTTGGGGTATGCGTTCCGATGAAGAACGTGAGCGACGGCTTGACGATCGCGAACAGCCTGTCGATCGGCCTGGCCGCTTACGCATTCACCAACTCGATGCACGATGCTGAGCGCTTTAGGCGTGAACTGGAGTGTGGCGCGTTGTCGATCAATCATTTCGGCGTGCCGGGCGCCGACATGCCGTTCGGCGGCGTCAAGGACAGCGGGATCGGGCGCGAAGGCGGGGCGGGATCGCTCGATGCCTACATGGTAAGCAAGACGGTGCTGCAGAAGACGGCGCGTGTTTGACCGCGCCGGTTGATGACGAAACTTGACGGAGACTGATTATGGACGTATCCCCGCTGCCGGCTCCGGTAGCGAATGCCGATTCGCAACCTTACTGGGATGCGGCGAGAGAGCGGCGCTTGCTGATTCGCAAGTGCAATGTGTGTGGAACGATGCACTTCATGCCCCGGCACCTGTGCCCGAGCTGCTGGTCCGATCAGCTCGAATGGGTTGAAAGCCGCGGGGCCGGCAGCGTGCATAGCTTTACGATCGTTCGGCGCGCACCGCTCGCCTCGTTCGGCGCTCACGCGCCTTATGTCGTGGCACTGATCGATCTCGACGAAGGTCCCCGGATGCTGACCAATATCGTCGGGGATGATGCGTTATCCGTACGAATAGGCGATCGGGTCGGCGTCACGTTCGAGGATCGCGGCGGTGGCGCGATGCTCCCGCAATTCCATCGGGTTAACGCTTGAGGTCGACGGTATGAAGAAAGCTGAATCGCTGAAGAACAAAATCGCCATCGTCGGTGTGGGCGAATCCGAAATCGGCAGGGTGCCCAATATGACTGGCCTGGGCCTGAACGCGCAGGCCGCAAAGCGCGCGTTGGATGACGCGGGTCTCAAGAAGTCGGACATTGACGGCGTACTGACTGCCTATTCCTTTACCGAGCCTTACTTCATGCTCGGTTCGGTCCTGTGCGAATATCTGGGAATCGAGCCTCGATTCAACGCATCGCTCGTGACGGGCGGGGCCAGTCCGGCCGTGATGCTCAAGCATGCGGCAGAAGCGATAGCATCGGGTCAGGCCGAAACCATTCTGATCTGCGCTGGGGAAAATCGCGCGACTGGTCTCACGCGCGACGCGGCAGTCGCCTCGCTGATGGCGGTGGGACATCCTTACTTCGAGCAGCCGTACGGCGCGTCCATTCCCGGGTTCTACGCGATGATCGCGCAGCGGTACATGCATGAGTTGGGCACCACGCGCGAGCAGTTGGCACACGTCGCGGTCAACACCCGCCAGCATGCGCTGCTGCATCCGAATGCGCACATGAAAACGCCGTTGACGATCGAGCAGGTTTTGACGGCCAAGCCGATTGCGGACCCGCTCGGTATGCTCGATTGCTGTCTGATATCGGATGCGGGTGGAGCATTCATCGTCACGTCGGTGGAGCGCGCGGCGGATCTGAAGGCCACGCCGATCTATCTGCAAGGGATCGGGGAATATCATACGCACGAGCATCTGATGTGTGCGCCAAGTCTAACCGAATTCGGCGCCACGGAATCGGGACACATTGCGTACGAGATGGCGGGCCTCGGCCCCGGTGATATCGACTTTGCTGAACTGTACGACTGCTTCACGATCGTTCCCATCATCGAAATGGAAGAGCTTGGCCTGTGCGAGCGCGGCGAGGGCGGTGCCTTCTTCGCCGAGGGGCATGCGCGCATCGGTGGCAAGCTGCCGATCAACACGCACGGCGGTATGCTCTCCCACGCCCATGCTGGTGCGGCGGGCGGTCTTTTCGGGATCGTCGAGGCGGTGCGCCAATTGCGGGGAGGTCTCGGGCCGCGCCAGGTGGAGGGGGCGGAAGTCGCGCTGGTGCACAACGAAGGGGGGATCCTGTCGTCCCATTGCACGGTCATTCTCGCGAACGCAATGGGCTGACGCTCCCCATGGCTCGTCCACAATCCGGTCGATACCGCGACCGTGTGCCCGAGACGGAGCATTCCGGTACTCTCGGACACACGGTCGATCGTCGTTACAGCGGTTGCATTGCGGTCAGGTCGAGAGCCTGCTTCTGGGCGTTCGGATCGCGGGACGATCCGGCGGCGGTCAGTATGTAACTTCCGGGATTGACCTGCCATGCATGCGCGTCGGTATTCCACGTCGCGAAGCGTTGAGCTGGAATGACGACGCTGATCTGCTGAGCCTGGCCAGGCTGCAGCATCACTTTCTT
>Ga0209759_1001561_pt1 | contig 12520 bp, 10 predicted proteins | sample AraplaCL_Col_mMS_FD_184261 | JGI IMG/M metagenome (GOLD analysis project Ga0209759, IMG submission 184261) | Arabidopsis root microbial communities from the University of North Carolina, USA - plate scrape CL_Col_mMS (SPAdes) (version 2) | ecosystem: Host-associated > Plants > Roots >...
ATATTCCACACGCGCCCGGTAAGGATGGCATCGATCTGTTCGTTGATGGGTATCTGCATAGCCATCATTCTGACAGCCACCTCTGGACACCCGGGATCGCCGGACGCTTACGGCGCTTCGACTGGAGCTCCGTATCTCAGTGTCAATAGGCGATCGCCATAGATCAATGACTTAGCGTCGCGGATATTGGCGACGACGTTCGGCGCAGTGTCAGCAGCGCTACCAAGACAGGAGGCCCGGCGATCTGGCACGCCTAAGTGTCAACAAGCGCCTCGGACCGCGCTCGAATCCTTAGCTCAATCTCAGGATATTCAGCGAGCTTCCTTCAAAAGCTCGTTGACATTGATCGCAGCGAGGAAATTGAACTCGTGGAATGGCCCCATCCGAAAGCGTTGGAAGCTGTTCGACGCGTTCGATGCCGATTCGAGCTTAGCCTTCAGCTCAACAGCGGACTTGACCCCGAGGGCCTTGTAGATCCCCGCACGCGTTTCCTCGTCTGCGGCGCGCATGAACAGAGGGAACCGATTGGCATGGCTGGAGTAGACAGTGGTGCGGGGCGCCCAGAATACGCTGTACTGCCCTGTGGTGGGCACCGATGCGACCACGCTTTTCAGGGTGAGGAAGACGTCAGCCTGGAGCATGTCGGTGAACGAGACTCGGTCGCTTGAGCAGCGCTCTTTGAGCATATCTGCCGTCAGGGAGATGCGGTTCAGGTGAAGGCGTTGGTTTCGATGCTCATCCATGGCGTGCATGTACGAATCGAACGAAACGAACGAGGTCGCCTTGGGCTCGCGCTGCTCGCCCCTGACGATGTACACGGCGTCGAGAAGGCGTCGCAGGGAATTCCATCGCTCGTGACGGATCAGACAAGCCGTCGCGATCAGGAGGGCCTCGAGGGCGAAGAATCCCCAGAAGTCTGTCCATCCTGGATAGAACTGCCCAGAACATTCAGGAGGTCCGAAGTTGCCGCCGATGCCCTCCAACAGCTTGATGAACGGCCCAAGCGATGTTCCATCGTCGGCTGAGAATCCTGCGACAGCATCGACATAGTCAGCGACCTGATCGCGTAGATCCTTCGTTCCAACGATCGCTTGATAGATTTCCTCGTCGTAGTCGTTGCCGGTCGGAGTGACATAGCGCCGCTGAAGCTCCGTCAGCACGCCGCGGACAAACAGATTCTCGACGCCTTGACGGTTTGGCTTGCCATCATGGATGGCGCGCAGTGCCGCACTCAGCTCTCTGACCTGACTCGAATTTCCCTCGCGCAGGAACGAGGGAGCAGTGCCGAGCGCAGGCCGCTCATGAAGTGGCTGCTCGTAGAGGAGGCGCAGAAGGTGTTCGAGCGAATCTCCGAAGACATCATCTGTCGAGAAGTCGATGAAAATCAGCGACGACATGAATACCGGGAGGCATGGCTTGCCCGCGTCGTCATACTCCCGCACAAGAGGGATGAACTTGGTTTGCGTAACCTTCCCATACACCTCCGCCGAGATGATCTGGGACTCAGTGCCGACGCCTCCCTTCCTGCCGTCAGCCTTCGACTTGTAGACTCGGTCGCAGATTACCAACACCTTCGAGATCTCAGGGTCCGTGACCATCGTCTCCATGAACGCGAACTTGTCTTGACCCGGCTTCAGATCCCACTTGTCAAGCTTCGCATCGACACCGTGGTTGCGAAGCGTTGTGGCCAGTTCGAGCACGAATTGCTCGTGCTCGGTGCCGCTCCAGCTATAGGAAATGAAGACCTTCGGATTCTGTGTAGTGGCGCTCATGGCGGTCAGATCAAGAGAGACGGCGACGCAACTCGTTCATGCAATGGGCACAACGACGCCAATCTGGTTGGCGATCGGCGTGTAGATATCGACGTCCAGGTCACCCAGTACATGCAACGTGACCACCAAGCTGTAGCGCACGTCCTTGCCAGCGCGCTTGCTGCCTTTCCAGTCCTTCCACCAGCCGCCAACTGGAAACACGGCGATGTGGCTCTTGGCCGCAAGTGCCGTGGCGTTTCCTGACCAGATATCGGAGTGCAGCGACCCTCGAGAACGCAGATTCGGACCGAGCGTCCAGCCGTCAAGGTCGGCGTCGGTCATATGGTTCTGTTCAGCTTCGCGCTCGAGCTTGTTGATCCGCTGAGTGAAAGTCGCCAGCGTCTCGGTGGCTGCTTTGATCGCAAACCTCAGCCCGTGCGACTGATATCGGAAGTTGCTCTGCCAGCCGCGCCGCGCAGGGTTGGGTTCGATGAAGTATGAGAGCGTGACGCGTAGCTCCACCCGGGCGCCGCCGAGCTCAACGAGTTTGTCCTGCGGCCAAGGAAGCGTATGGATGTTGAGGTTGCCCAGAGCTACGCTGTTGTCGCGCTCGACGTATGGCGTGATCGTGTCCTGCGCGATCAGGGTCGGTTCGCGCCGCTGTGAGCTTGCAGACCGTTGAAGATCCGCGCATCCGTAGCCGAACGTGCGCAGGAACGCGGCCTTCTCGCGCATGTTTGCATCGTCTGGCAGCAACCTGCGCATCGCTCTGGTCCAGCGAGCGCCTTGCACCACCAGCGCGCGATGGGTCTCCGGCCAGTACGTCGGGTATCGAGCACGGAGATGGCCGCAGATGCGCGCCACTTCTGCAGTCGCAGCGCTCGTATCGCCGGTTTCGGCCAACGGAGCTGCGGGAATATGAGATGTCGTCACGAGCCGCAGGTCACTGGGCCCATCGGTCGCGTCACGATGAACGGAGCACCGCGACCCGTTGCCGCCTTCGGCGACGACGTCGGGTTTGAGCGGCCACATCGGGTCCCAAAGACGAGATGTGCGCGATGCCGGCGCAAGTCCTCCGCGAGCAGCGATTGCCGTCAACGAGGGGTGCTCGTCCTCATCGAACTGCGTCAAATCAGTGAATGCGCCAACGGTGATCGCATTCCAGGCCTGTCCGGGATCTTCAACGGTAGACGTGTAGTTGACCTGTGGGTATTGCGTCCATTCGCTGATCTGTACGTTGCCAGCGGCGAGCACGAAGAGCTTCGGGCTCAGATTTGCCGGCAGGAGCGGAGACGCGTCCACCGGCCCGAGCCCGAAAGCGAGACGGTCGACGAGTGCTGACCACTCTGTGGGACGGCCAAGGGTGTTGCCCATGGTCGTGGTCATCAGGGCAAACGTGCGATCACGCTCGTTGTTCGCATCTTCCACTATCGAAACGGCCTGGGAAGTCACTTGGCCATATAGGTGGGGCGCGTTCCCGCCTTCGGGCGGCCAGATCTTGACCGACTCGAGTCGATGCGGAATATCGACTGGCTCGTTGCCTGCCAGATGTCCGGCCAGCTCTCCGATCAACGAGAGCCCGGCCATACCCGTGCCGTGCCCTTCGTGATCGGACCCCAGCCACGCTGGGTCGATCGCATGAAGATCGTCGTCATCAACCAGATCGGTAAGAAGCCGATGGCCGTTGTTGACGCCGGTATCGAGTAGCGTCACATAGGAGTTGGTGTCCGGCGCGGGAAGTTGGCGACGCGCACGAAGATCGGCAACCCATTGCACCTGTTCGAATGTCGTGAGGTCTGAGAGAAAGAAGTCCGCCGTCGGCTGGACGCCCCGGATCTCAGCGACCATGTCGAGTAGCTGCAGCGATTCGGCAAGCACCGCCCGGGTCGCCCGCACAGCCACGACCACCCGTCCGGGGAACGTGACGTACCCGGGCTCGACCACGATATCCAGCCCTTCAGTTTCGTCGACGAACGCAGCCTGAACGGCAGCAGGCCCTTCGGACGTCAGCCGCAGCCACACCTGGAACCACGACTGGTCATTTGGTTCCGGCGGATCCTCATCGTCGGTCCACAGCTCATCGAAGCTGGCCATTCGGAACGACGTGATGACATTGATCAGCGGAGCGTTCTTGGGCTTTCGGTTCCCGTCCTTGTCGGGCTTGCCGTCTTCGGTCTGGTACTCGCGGACGCGGGACTCGAATGCTAACAGCTTGCCTGGCGGAACTCGCACGATCGCGACATCGGCGCCGTCGATCGTGTTGACGCTCATTACTTCGATCCCGTCCCTCTTCCACTCAAGCTTCTTGCCGAAGTCGAGAGAGCCCGGAGGCTTGACCTCGATTGCGATCTTGATGCCAGCGTCCAGCGGACGCTGATCGGCCTGACGAAGCCGATGGATACGCTGTTCCTCGCGCTGCAACTGAGCCAACTGGCGCAACAGACGTTGCGAGTGCGCCTGCCGATTTGGTGTGGGAAGCCTTGGCGACCCGCCGGGCTTTGGCGACTTGTACGGGCCGCTGGTGACCGTGTCGCGAACGAACAGATGATCCAGTGACGTAGCCATCCCTGAGTGCTCTCGTTATGTTAAGTGCACTCTAACGCGACAGTTAGGCGAATGTCTACGCGAGGTTTGTACTGGCCTTGCGCTCGTTCAGGTGCGCAATCACATCGTCGAACGCGACGTTGTCGCGATGTTGGAGAACCGCGTCCTTCATTGCATCTTGCGTTGCGCGCACGATGTCAGCCTGCGACAGGCCATCCGCTGCGTCACCGAGTGCCTCGTAGTCGAGGTCGGTGTTTGCCATGGCCGCCAGGCAGTTCTGAAGAAGGAGCACGGCCATCTCGCGGTCCGGCGTCCCGTACAGCACGACATCATCGAAGCGGCGAAACAAGGCGCTGTCCAACGATGCGCCATGGTTCGTGGCGGCGACGATGATACTGTCAGATGTATCTTGCTCGATCAGTTGAAGAAACATGTTCAACGTGCGTCGCATCTCGGCGACGTCGTGCTGGCTCCCGCGTTGAAGGCCCAGTGAGTCGAACTCGTCGAACAGGTAGACGCCTCGAGTGGTCTTGAGGGCTTCGAATACCACGCGAAGTTTGGAGGCGCTCTCGCCCATGAACTTCGTGATCAGACTGTCGAAGCGCGCGACGAACAGCGGCAGGCGAAGCTCTGCTGCCAGCACGCTGGCCGTCAACGTCTTGCCGGTACCTGGCGGGCCGACGAGCAGAAGCTTTCGCCGCGGGCTCAGACCATGTCCACTCAGACGCGCATGTTGTCGCTGCTCGTTCAGTACTCGCTTGAGCTTGGTCGTCACCTCTTGGGAAACGACCATCTGCGCCAAATGCTGCTGCGGGTATTGGACGGTCAGCAGTTCGGCCAGTTCGCCACGCGGCTGCGCGATCGGCACCGCTCGAGGGCCGAGGCTACGCGCGGTGCGAGCCTTTGCGGCGTCGACCAGGTCGCGCAGTTCATTGGCCAACTTGGTGTGGCCGCGCTGAGCCTCGTCCGCAGCCATCTGCAGGGCGACCGAATAGAACTGTGTCTCTTCGTTGCCCGCGTAGGCGCGCAAGAGCGCCTTCAGCTGATCTGCGCGTGCCATTTGAGACTCCTCGTTGGGATGTTACGGCACATCAGGTGCCTTCCGTTCGTGTGTGCCATTATGGCAAGTAGATGCCATAATGGCAACGTGGCGACCAACTTTCCTAGCGACCAGCGCGAGCTAATTCGGCTCGCACGGGGTGATATGAAACAGGCAGAGTTCGCGCGGTTGGCTGGAGTGGGACGCACCGCGCTATGCAAATACGAGAAGCAGACCAGGGGCGTACCGCTGGAATTTCTGAACTACTGCCTGAAGCTCGTCGCCAGCCAGCTCGAGGCTCGCGCAATGCGGTCAGAGCGTGCCAAAACGGCACTCGCCCACGCTAGGCACACGGTCACCGAGTTGGAGGCGCTGGCCAAAGACGATGACGCTAAGCCCGGTTGATAGACATGCCAGTATTGGGTCGACACTGGCTCAAGCGATGAGCCAGCGTGGATGGGCGCCGATCGCTAATGGAGGGCAGCGATCCTAGAAGTCCCCTCTGGCGAGTTCGATCACGCGCAATGCATCGCCCTGCTCGATTGCGGCTCGCGGCGTGCGTCCGTCCAGGCCACCGTGGGCCGATTCGAGAAAGCACAGAATCGCCCAGCCCTCGTTGACGCCCAATGCTTCGGAGATCCGATCCAGATTGCTCCAGAGCGCCGGTTCGAACTGCCACCTGGGCAACCGGAGGTTACGTCCCGCTTCCGACACGCCGATCGCGCGACCCTTTGCGATCCAGTTCTCTATCGTTTCGCAGGAAGTTCCAGCAATTGCTGCGGCCTCTTCTATTGAGACCATGTCGCCAGCTCCGAGGCGTTCGCTGCGGAATGGCGTGCCGGCTTCCTGTAGCGCAGTGGCTTGAGCACGACGCGCGTAGGCCGAGCGTCGAGACGCCAACCGCATGCCAACGGAAGCTGTAGCGACTTCGATCTGCGATTCGACCGCAGCGTCCCTGCCTTCGGACATCTGCAGCAGGTTGAAGGTGATCGAGTCGAGCGAGACTTCGCGGCGAAACTGCTGACCCTTCCTTGCCGAAGGTTCAGGCATGAAGTCGTACGTGTAGTGGCAGTTGATGATCATCAGGCTCTTGCCAGTTGCCACGGTCGCCAGATCCAGCGGGTTGCAGAAGCTCGGCCCGAAGAAGTCCTTGACGGATAGCACGACATCCAGGCCGGCCAACACGGTGCACAGCATCACATGGTTTTCGTACGCTCTGCGCATGTAGGGCGCCGCAAGGTCGTCCGCGGAAACGCACAGCAACCGGGCTTCTGACCGTGCCGACGCGATTCGCGAGCGCGCCTCTTCGGCGCTGATCACCGAGTTGGTGAATGAGCCGGGGAGCAAGTTCGACAGCGAGAGATTCCAGAACGAGACGAAGAGCATGGTCAGCGCGATTTCAAGGGTCGTGAGTGGCGCTGTTGCGCGCCGTCACGACATCTTGGTTGTGCTGGGGCTCAGGCGATGAGCCATGCAGGCGGCCCGAACTACTGGCGCACGCCTTGAGCCCCTCGATTGCCATCACGTGGCCATGTATGTGGAGCCCGCCAATCGCCCGCGCACGCCCTGCTGGCACTGCCGCCACATGGCCAAAGTCGACGCGCAAACCCGAATCGCCACGTGCGCAAGGACGGCAGTTGCCGCGTGCCGGCGCGACATGGGTGCACGCAGTGGGAGCGCGAGCCCGGTATCGACGACGATGACTGGGATCCGGTCGCGCCCCCTTTCATTCCGGCGCCCGCGCCGCGGTGGAGCAACCTGAGCCGCGACGGGAGGTGGACGTAACCCAGGCGCCCCCCGCAACACCGCGCCCGCGCAGAAGGTCATTCCGATCGTCGTCCCGTCGCGAGACACGTTCGGAGGCATGTTCAACTGGAACGAGGATTGAGCGCTTCGAGGGTCCTGAGCACGCTTCACCGAGAGCGGTCAGCCGATATGGCCGCCCGCCGTCCGGTTCGATGAGATGCATCGCCAGGGGCAATTCGACGTCACGTCGAAGCCGGTTCGTGGCCGTGCTTCCGCCCCACAGTGGCAGGCCATCGCGGGCGCGTCGGAGCAGTTCCAGTTGGTCAGGCGTCAGGGCAGACACTTGTCCAGCCTAGATGAGCTTGAAAGCAAGACAACAGCCGTTGAAGCGGTGGCCGACGTGCTGATGCAGAACCACCATTCCTTGTCGCTGTGGGGCGTGACCCACCTAATTGGTGACTTCCCCACCAAGCCGATGAACACCCCCCTGCGCAAGGCGTAGCTGGCCCATCAGCTTGGCCGCCTCAGGCTCGCTGAGCGGGAACACCGCTAGCACGCGCAGCAGTGCGTCGGCCTCGGCGGACCACCGCGTTGCCATGTCCGCGCACGCATCGCAGTCCAGTGGACGTGGGAAAGATCGCTTTCCGTCTCCGCCTGGTGGCGTCGCAGGCGGCGTGGTGATGAGCGTAGGCTCAAGCGACTGGCGCTCAGCGAGATGGGTCGCCGAAGCGCGCGCGATCCTTGGCGCGCCACTGCAGCGTCTGGAGCGGCGTCCCGGAGACAATCGTTTGAATCGCGCCCTCCACGCGCGAGTCAAGTTCAAGTAAATGGGCGAATAACCTGCAGCTCGGCCTTGCCGACCAATCTTTGCCAGAACCCCGCCGTCGGATCGAGCACGGTGAACCTGTATTTCGCCTCCGTTCGAGCAGCTCGCGCGCTCGGCTGAGCAGCAGGATCTGCGCCGAAGGCCATGGCGAAATAGTCAACCACGCCGCGCGGATCCTCGAGTTGTAGCGGTTCCGTGTGCCGAATGGACTCGACGACCGTCAATCCCGGCCCAACGATGCGCTCGCGCTCAACTTCGCCCCGGCGAAGCGCGTTGCGAAAGAGGTTCCACTCGTACACCGCGATGCCATCATCGAGGTGCGCGCCGAAAAAGGGCAGGGTGTGGACGACGATGAACGAGGAGTTGTGTCGGATCTCTTCGTCAGTCAGACCTAGCCCCGCGAGCCGGGTCTTTGCCTTGTTCAGGATCTCAGGCTCCGAAAGGCGATCACGAAGCCCTTTCATCTGGTTGACGCCATGGCGCAGAGCGAAGTTCTTCTGACGCCAGAACTTCATTTCATCATCTAGATTGGCCGTTCGGCTGTCTCGCTTCCATTTGGCCTGGACGAAGAAGACCTTGCGTCTTCTAGGCTCGTAGAGAATGAAGTCGCAATCGTAGGCATCGCCTTTGTGCTTTCCGCCAGCCTTGACGTCTCCTAGGACGATGTAGTCTGTTGCCGGAACACCATCCGCGACGTACGACCTGACGTGTGACTCGAAAGGCTTGCCCAAGACCTGTGCCGTTGAATCCGACAATACAAATGGCTTGCAGCAGTTGATCGAGTACCCGACAGACAGGTTGCCTAGCGTGAGCTCACCGCGCGCAGTTCGGTAGAAGCCTTGATCCGAACGCAGCTCGCCAGCTGTGCCCTTGAGCACAGTGGTGGGCAAGTCAGAATTTAGCGCCAAGCGCTCCAGTAGTTCAGAGTCGAGAGGGACGACATGGTCTCGCGACTGTCGGACGATGGCCAACAGCGCAATCCAGCGGCAAAGCTGACGAGCATCCTCGATGAGCGGTTGCAGCACCGGATCCGCTTGCATGTGGGAGCTAAGAGCGAAGCGGGTGTCAAGCAGCCTTTTCGCGGCGCGATCAAGATCAGTGGGCAGAAGTAGCTGCCAAATCGGTCGGTCTGCCAGGCTAGACCTTCGCGCCAGCGCTTCACGCCCGATCTGTGCCAGGAATTGCTCCGTCGCGGCATCGGTGAAATTTTGGATGGTTGTCGTGCGGACGCGGTCCCAAAGTGCCTCGGCACCATCCTCGGTCCAGTCGAATTCAACCGACGCTCGATTGACGCACGCCTGAAACGTCCCGATCAAGGTCAAGAACGTTGCTTCGTGGAATGACAAGCATCTGAGCGCCAACGCAGTACCCTCAGCCACTCCGGGCAAGGGCTCTGCCTTGGTTGCGCCACGTGTGCGCTCAAGGTGGTCGCGCAGATCCTCCTCAAGCAAGATAGCGTGTGCCGTCAGCAGGTTGACGTAGGCTCTAAGCAGTTCTGGTCGGGGATTCACAAGTTGGAAGGCCGTTTCAGGCCTATCTCGCAGCGGCACCACGCCCGCGTGCTTCCATCCAGAATGGAGCGCCGAGACGGCTCTGTAGACCTTCCCTAGAGCCGGGAACTGAGCTTCGACGCGGCTGCAACTCTCTTCGGTGAACGGCTTCCTCAAGAATTTCAGCAGGGAATCGTAGGCTGCGGGTTCAAGATGCTCAGAGTTGATGCGAACAAGCATGCGGTGCTGTGTGAGGTGGAATCAATGATGCATTCTTGCTCCATACCAACTGGGGCTCGGAGGCGCGTTCTGCAAAATGTCTGACGAGCAAATAAAGGAAGCGCTGGACAAACGAATTCCTCGCGATAGCTGACGCCACTCAGGTCATTCATGGGAATCGCTCAACTGAACCTGATGCCGGCCAACGAACCTCCGTCCTCGCCCTCCGCTGGGCGTAAGCAGAGGAGTTCCAAGTCGCCGCTTTAGTGGGCAGCACCGCGCCAGGTCATGCCGCCCTTGCCGCCCATTGTTGACACTAAGGTGCCTGGTAAATGCGATCGCGGCCGGTGTTGACACAGAGTTGCTGGAATTGACACTGAGTCACGGACAAACATCGACGGCGCCAGCCCAGCGCCGGCCGGAGGCGGCGGTAGATGAGAACCGTTCGCACTATCATGTGAATCCTCGTTCCAGGACTTCCATGACCTCGTACCGCTGGCTTCTCCCTTCCCTGCCCGCCGGCACCGCGCTGCTTGCGGCGGCGCTGCCGGCCCTCGTCCACGCGGCCACCTACAGCACTGCCGACGAGGTGGCGCGCCGTGCCTTCAAGTCGGCCACCGCGTTCGCGGACGTGCTCGTGGCGCCGTCGCCCGAGGACGCCGCCGCGCTGGCCGCGCCCGGCGGGGCGCCGCACGGCGCGCTGCGCACCATCGAGGCCCGTCAGGGCGACACGGTGCTGGGCCGCGTGATCGTCGACTCGGTCGTGGGAAAGTTCGAGCTGATCGACTACGCGGTGGCGCTCGACCCGGCCGGCAAGGTGCTGGCGGTGGAGATCCTCACGTACCGCGAGGGCCACGGCTCCGAGGTGCGGCTGCCGGCCTGGCGCAACCAGTTCGTCGGCAAGTCGGCGGCCGATCCGGTGCACATCAGCTCGGACATCTCCAACATCAGCGGCGCCACGCTCAGCTGTACCCACGTCACCGACGGCGTGCATCGCCTCTTGGCCTGGGCCGCGCGCCACCCGATGGCCGCGAAGTCCCCGGCCTGATGGCCATGAAGGCGGCCGCGCCATGATGCGCCGGCGAGCGCGTCCGCTGCTGGGCACGCTGGTGGAGGTGCGCGCCCAGGGCGTCGGCGCCGCCGCGTTCGACGCGGCCGCCGACGCCGCGTTCGACGCCGTCGCCCAGGTGCACGCGCTGATGAGCTTCCACGACGCGGGCAGCGACCTGCGCCGCATCGCGCGGGCCCGCGCGGGCGACCGCCTGGCGGTGCATGCGCACACGGCCGCCGTGCTGACGCGCGCGCAGCGCTGGGCCCGCGCCAGTGACGGCGCGTTCGACGCCGGCTGCGCGCCGCGCGCGGTGGCGCACGGCTGGCTGCCGGAACCCGGCGACGGCGCGGCGCCGGGCGCGCTGCCGTTCGAGGAGGCGCTCGAGGTGCACGGCTACGACGTGATCGTCCACGCGCCGGTGTGGCTGGACTTCGGCGGCATCGCCAAGGGCTACGCGGTGGATCTCGCGGTGGCCAGGCTGCGTCGCGCCGGCGTGCGCTCCGGCGCCGTCAACGCGGGCGGCGACCTGCGCGTGTTCGGCGCGCTGGAGGAGACCGTTCACGTGCGTTCGCCGTTCGACGCGTCGGCGTTCTGGCCGGTGGCGGCCCTGCGCGACGGCGCGTGCGCGACGAGCGCCAGCGGGCAGGTCGCCGCCCGCGCGCCGTCGACCGGCGAGGGGCCCGCGCCGCGCTCCGTGACCGTTCTCGCGCCCACCGCCTGCGCCGCGGACGCGCTCACCAAGATCGTCTGGCTGCGGGGCGAGCGCTCGGTCGCGCTGCTGCGTCGCGCCCGCGCCCGCGCGCTCGTCGCGCGCGACGACGGCAGCGTCTGGCAAAGTTAGGCCCCTGTGATCCAGGAACAACTCCACGTCGTCGCCCATGGCCAGGGCCGGCGCGCGCGCCACCTGCTGGTCTGGGGCTGCATCGCCCTGCTGGCCACGGGCGTGGCCTGGCTTCTCGGCCACGACGTGTGGCTGCAGCAGACGCCGTTCGGCCCGCAGCCGCACCCGCTGGTGGCGTGGCTGCTGCGGGCCCACGGCGCGATCGCGTGGTGCACGACGTTCGTCGGCGGCGTGGTCTGGCAGGTGCACGTGCGGCCGGCCTGGCGCGCGGTGCGGCGGCGCCGCGCGCATCGGCGCCGCGCCGGCACGCTGCGGTCCGTGCGCCGCGGTCGCTCGCGCACCGTCAGCGGCGCACTGATGGTGGCCGCGCTGGCGGTGCTCCTGGGCTCGGCCATCGGCCTGCAGTACGCGCCGGAGGAGGCGCACGCGTGGCTCTCCATCACGCACTGGACGCTGGGTCTCGCGCTGGCCATTGCCCTGCTGTGGCACTGGATTGCCCGCCTTCGACACTGAGCGCGTCCAGCGCAGAATCGGGCATCGCCCACTCGCCTGACGCCATGACCGCACCCGCCCTGCCGACGCCCGATTTCAGCCGTTTCCCGCGCCACGCCGAACTCACGGTGCTCCTGCAGGCCTACGCGGCGGCCCGCCCCGACGTCGTCGAGCTGCGCTCCATCGGCAAGAGCCACGAGGGTCGCGACATCTGGCTGCTGGCGCTCACGCGCAAGTCCACCGGCGCGGACACGACGAAGCCCGCGTTCTGGATCGACGGCAACATCCACGCGGCCGAACTCACGGCCTGCACCGCGGCGCTGTACTACCTGCACCACGTGCTCGCGAACGAGGCCGCCGACACGCGGCTGGCGCACCTGCTGGACACCCGAGTCGTCTACATCGTGCCGCGCCTGAACCCCGACGGCGCCGAGCTGGCGCTGGCCGACGTGCCGCGCTTCATCCGCTCGTCCACGCGCGGCTACCCGTTCGACGAGGAGCCGCCCGACGGCATGACGATG
>Ga0209759_1001562_pt1 | contig 12510 bp, 8 predicted proteins | sample AraplaCL_Col_mMS_FD_184261 | JGI IMG/M metagenome (GOLD analysis project Ga0209759, IMG submission 184261) | Arabidopsis root microbial communities from the University of North Carolina, USA - plate scrape CL_Col_mMS (SPAdes) (version 2) | ecosystem: Host-associated > Plants > Roots >...
ACAACGCGGCGGACATCTCCAGCCAACTGCTTATCGTGGGGATGGCCGCCGCGTTGTTCTGCGCAACGAAGCTATAGAAGGCGTTGGGGTTCGGCAGTGACTCGACGCCGGTGTCGAGCACAAAGCCGTCGTTGCCGACCCCGACAAAGCCCGGCGCGGCCTGCACCTTCACGCCTTCGCTGCCTGCAGCGGTCAGCAGCGGATTGTTCTTCCAGGTCGAAGGAAATAGGATCAACTGGGCCGGCGTCCAGAACAGGCTGATTTCGCCGTCGAAGTCTTCCGTCGAGCCGTTAAGCCCGCGCACGTAGTAGTAGTTTTTGCCCGGCGTTGGAGAAGTGGGATAGATCGTGTTCCAACTGCTGACCGTGCCGAAAGTCTTCTGCGGGTCGGCAACCGGCGTGCTGCTCTGAATGATGTCGGGGCAGGCATTGAACGGGGCCACGGCCGGAAGCGTGCCTTGAGACTTGAGGTTGTCTCGCAGATACAGGCCGTCGTAGGTCGAAGCGGTTCCCTGCAGCGCAGGCGCTGCGTCATGCGCAAATGCTGTGCTCATTGAAAGTCTCCTTGCTCTAGGGATGACGGAAATCTTCGGGGCCGTCACTTGATGGCCGGGTTGGTCGTAACTTGCCAGTTGTAGGTGCCCTGGATGATCCAAGCGGTAGGCTCGACGCCGACCAGCTCGGGACAACTACGGCGCAGGCGCAACATGAACTCAGTATCGATGAGGTTGCGCGAGATTGCTTCGAGATAACTTTGCGTGCCTGCCACGTAATTGACCGACATCGGCACGCGCGCCCCTGAAGTCGGCGGCTGGCCGTTGGGGCTGTACATGTTGACCGTCATGAGCGACTGGTAACCCGGATCCAGCACGGCGGATGACACGCCCAAAAGAATTCCGTCTTGCGTGACCTTGGTGCGGCCAAGCTTGATCGGATTGCCTTGTGAGTCCGGGCGGCTGCTGTAGAACTCCGCATCCCAGCCGACATAGCCGGTGGGGGCGATGAAGATGGAATAGGCATTGGTGGTTGGGTAGTCGCTCGGAATGTTGAGCGGCGTCGTGTACTGCCACGTTGGCGTGGCTGCGATCATCGATGTATTGCGCCACCCCCAGCCCAGGTTGTTCATGATCAACGCGCCCATGTCCAACGCGGTATCGACGCTTGGAAAAGGATTGCTGTTGTTAGCGTCGTTGAACTGGGCGAACACGCAGTAGTGATCGCTGCCCGGAGGGGGCGGAGTGACATTGGTCCACACGAAGGTCGCATCGCACACGCCCACCGCGCCGGGAGCCAGGTTGGTGATGTTGCCGGACGTGCCGCCGATGTCCGTCTTGATGACATTGTTCTGCCACTGGCTCGGCGCATTGATGATGCCGGAAGGGGCGTAGTACAGCTGCACCGTGTTGGTCTTGTTCGAGGTCGCCCCGTTCTTGCCGCGCACGTAGAGGATGTTGGTCTGGCCCGAGTAGATGTTGTTGTTCGACGACGTGGCGTAGCTCGAGTCCGTGGCGAGAGCGGTTTGATAGTTTGCGATGGGCGTGCTGCCGGCGAACCAGATGTCCGGCGAGGCAGAGTACGGGCCGCCGGCAGGGACGCTTCCTGTGTTGCCCGAGTTGGGACGCATATAGGTCCCATTGAATTCACTCGTGCCTTGGACCAGGACCAACGGCAGGCCCACAGGCGTGCGGCTGACGAAAGCTGAGCTCTTGGGTGTGCGAATGAGCATAGCGGTCTCCTATTTTGGGAGGGGTGAGTAAGTCGGGGGTAGCGATGGCTATGAGGCGAGCCAAGATGCCGACTGTTGCCGGCGTCGTGGCTCGGTTGGCTCAGTGTGCGAGAGCCGGCACAGCGTCAGGCGCAGCGCCGGACGCGGCGCCGCGTACTGCGCCAAGCATGGCGTCGAGCCCGATGCGAGGCACGGCGCCAGGCACCGCTGCCAAGCGACGCGACTCGTTGCTCGAATTGTTCAGATCTGCGAATCCCAGGATGCCGGCAGACGTGAGGCACAGCGCATCCGCCGCTGCGATCACCACCAGAGAGATCCCGCTCGTCGCGGTCTCGACAGCGGGCAGCTTGAGCAGCTTGCCGATCTCCGGGATGAGCATCACGATGTTGCCAGCCTGCGAGTAGCCCGAGAGTTTTGTGAAAGTGACTCCGGTGACCACCGCGTGACCTACGCCATAAAGCGACGCCAGCACAATGCCCCAGACGGTGTCGTTGTTCTCGGGGAACGCCTCGTCGTAGATCGTGAAGGCCGAGTCGAGCGTCACGCCCAGGGTCGTGTAGAGGTACATCCACTTGCTTGCACCGTCGGCAGTGGCGCAGTCCGGACCGCCGGACGAGAAAATCCACGGACAGGCTGCGGCCTGAGCGACGATCTCGCCGCCCAGGGCAAACTTCGTGAGCGTCTTGACCAAAGGGTCCACGACACCGGCCCCGGTAGTAGGGCGCACGTCGAGGGCCGCGGAGACGAAGGCGTAAACCGTTGTGGAGACAATGGAGGCAATGCCCAAGAGTTCTTGCGCTGCACTCGGCGTGTTGTCCTGGACGGACGTGGCCTGCACCTTGGATGCCTTGACGGATACGGCTTTGCCGGCCGCGCTGGTCGCCGTGAGGCCAGAGTTGGTCAGCATCGTTTGCGCGCTGAAGGAGGCCTTGAAGCTGTCCACGCTCGCCTGATCCGGGAAAGGCGCCTTCCCGTAGATCGCCTTGTAGATGATCGTCGAGGGAATGGCGAGCACGAGCGCAAACAAGTCACCCAGGCTCATCTGCGATCCATTCGTGAGCCAAGCGTAGAACTGCGTCACGAACGGGATGTTCCAATCGGCGGTGAACAGGTCCTTCAGCGAAGTCAGGAAGGTCTGCACCAACTGCAGCACCCCGTCGACGACGGCTTGAACGCCTGAGAGCATAGCGTTGGCGAGGCCTTGCATGACCCGCAACAGTGCGCTGAGTAGTTGGCTGAAGATTTGGTCGGGACTGCCGCCCAGGTTGTTCATGTACGCGAGCGCGTCATTGAACGCCGGATCGTTCTCCACTGACGTTGCCAGGCTCTGTATCTGCTGGGTCAAGATGTCCCAAGGGCCGGTGTTGGAGGCGGGCACCGCCGTGGTTTGCTTCGCTGCGGGCGAGTTCTCCACGGTAGCGTTAAGCACGATGTTGTTGGAATTGCCCGAGCTGTAGACCGGCTCGGTCGGCGTTTGCGAATCGGTGTAGCCACCCAGCGTTGATGTGCCGCCTACGCTGTTGACCAACTGATCGAAGATGATACTTATCTGGTCCTTGACCTGAGCGATGGCCTGGTCGAACTTGACCTGGATGCCGCCGACCGCACCGGGAAGGAAATCCAGGAATTGCTCCAGTGTGTAGTACAGCGCATCGTGGGTGCGCAGGATGTCCGGCCAGGAGAACAGGAAGCCGAGCCATTCGAAGATCTGTTCGAAGATCACCTTCACCTGGGCAAAGAACACTTCGACAAGGTCGAAGGCGTCTTGCACGAACTGCACAATGGTCTCGAAGAGGTACTGAACGCCGTTGACCACGAAGGTGATGGCTGCTTTGACGGCGTTGCCGACCGTGGTGATGATGGTGTCGACGACATCCAGGATGCCGCTGACCACCCCCTCGACGAAATCGCCGATGCTGCCGATCCAGTCCATGAAGCCACCAACCGACTGAGTGGTCAGCACATGCTTGGCACGTTTTTCGTGGATCAGGTGCTCGGCCTGCTCCGCCGTCAACGTGCGGAACTTGGGCTTGCCCGCGCTGAAATCGAGCTGCCAATGCCGGGCTTGAGTCGGGGCACCCAGACGGGTCAAGTCCGCGGTTCTGTCGGCTTCGACGCACGACACACCCTGCTTGGGAGCCGCGCCCAGGACAGGAGTTTGCAACGAGCGCTTCACGGAATCGGACTGCGTCAGCGCCATGCACTCGTTGAAGGCCGAGGCAAGTTCATTGGTCTGTTCGACGGTGCGGTACTGGTCTTGCAGGAGGTACTGTCCATCCGCCGTGCGCGCGTCCATCAAGTCGTTGCCGGTGACTGTGGCGAGTTGCGCCTGTACTCCGGCATATTGTTCGAGCGCGATCGCTTGCCCTGAGGGCATCACGTTGACGAGATTGATCTGCAGCGCGGGAATGCCGAGCATGCCTGTGCCTTGCGTGATGCTCAGCGATCCACCGGGCGAACAGGTAAGGTTTGCTGGCGTATGGGCGTCCACGGTGTAGCTCGCCCCGTTGACGACGATCTGGGTTTGCGACGACGCCCATACCTGTACGGGTGCATTCGGCATCGGGGCGCCAGCGGCGTCATAAACCATGATGTCGGTGGAGTACGAGATAAACTCCTCGACCTGCCCCGAAGTTGGCACCTCGAGCGAGGTAATCTGCCAGTTGCCGCTGTCCTGCTGCTCGATGAGAAGGCTGAGCGTGGCCTGGGCCGTTCCCACCGTGAATGCTTCGATGTCTCCCTGATCGAGTTGAGTCACACCGAGCAGCGCGACACCGGTCTGGATCACCATGGTGTTGGACCACCCCGTGGCCGATTGCTGGTTCGGTGTGAAATGGCATAAATGCGCGCCGGTGTCGAGCGTGAACAGCTCGATCTGCCCAGACGCAGACACCGCGCTTTGCACGTCCCGGAAGCTCATGCTTTGGGTGACCTGAGCCCAGCTATAGGGGACGCCACCCGAGCCGCCCACCATCTGATAAAGGTTTCCGTCGGACAGCACGCTGAAATACTTGTTGTTGCCGGCGGTATCCAGGCTCGTCGTGACCGCCAAGGACTTGAACGTGGCGGCGAACGGATAGCGTTTCACCTGCTGCGTCGAGACGTTGTAGCCGAGGTACACCGTATCGAGCACCGTGAATTCGGCGGTGCTGGCCGACGAGCCGGACCAGACGCAATTGAGCGAAGACAGGGTCACTGACGTGGACTGAAATACGCCCGGCTTTTGATCCCAAACGGAGGTCGCCAGTGCATAGGAACTGCCCGGGGACGCGCTCTGGAACTTGGTGAGTGCGGCCACATAGAGCTTGCCTGCTACCTGCGCGGCATACAGGCCTGCAATAGCCGTCGCGTTCACGGGCAGCGGTAAAGTGGCCGTCATCATGCTTCCCCAGCGGGCGGATCCCGTTTTGCTGGTCTCGACAACGTAGTTGAGGTTGAGATTGTTTGCGGCGAACAGTACGATGCGGCCTGCGGAATTCAGGCCGGCCACGACCCAGCGCGCGGCCAATCCCGTGCTCATTGCGTTGTAGCCGGTGTCGCTCGTCGGATCGGGAAAGAAATTCCAGACGGTGCCATCGGTGCCGACAGTGAACGCTTCCACCTGGCCGTTGCCGTTTCGTATGGCGACGATGTCTCCCCCGCCATGTACGGCTGCAGCGATCCGGTATTGCTGCATGAACTTGGTTTCGGTCTCGATGCGGGGAGAGGAAGCGTCGGTTGCCCTGGCATAAGGCCTAGCCACGGCTTGCGCCACAGCCGTCTTGATGCTGGGAAGTTTCTGGGTCATGACTGACAACTCCTGTAGAAGTGGTCGGGCAGACCCGGCGAGGCGTGACCCCCACCGTGCTCCCCGATGGTTTCGAGATCCGCCTTCATGGGCGGAGCAAACGAAATTGACGTCTCAGAAGCGATGTTTTAGGTGAGGGTGACAAAACCGATGCCCCGTACATCGTCTGTTCTTATTCCCTTGATTCGTCGTCGAGTGTCGGCTTGATCAGGTTTCTTCTCGCGCACAAGACGGCGATACAGCGGAGGGCTTTTCGCCCTTGAAATCGATTACGTTGAGATTAATAAACGATAATCCGTGGTGGTGCCGTGAATTGCTGCGCCAAAAGGAGGGCTGGCATGGTGAAATATCGGGCTCATTGTGTCCCTTAGTTATTAAAAACGACACCTGTTGCGTAATCTAGTTCTCCGGGGAGCATACAAGTAGCTGTTAGAGTTAACAGGTATAATCACCCAATGTAGTATTTATTTCATAAGTTCATCGGATTTCGATGCGATTTGCGTATGAAACTCACTACTGCAGACGATCGTTATTTCTGCGGCGATTGTGTGCGGTATTGTTTAAACGACGCTGTAATCGTTTTTAGGTGGAAAAGATGTACCCCGAAACGGAATTTCCCGATAAACCGTTCGGCGACGGTTCAAACCATTTCGAGGCTTGCACATGGATTCCCCGGCGAGGTGGGCTCGCCGATCGCATCGTGCCTGAATTGAGCGGATTAGCCGAAACCACATTTCCAGACGAGCGCATCGCCTATCGGCAAGCTGGACCGTTGTATGGGTCAACTCAATTTTCAGGCGTGACTCGCGCATAAGCGGACGCGGGCGTCGTTTCTCGCGTGCATACCGTCATCCAGAGCGCAAGCAACGCCGTTGCGATGACGATCCCGCCGTCGAAGACCCAAAGCGTCGGGTTCAGGCCGATGCGGTCCGCCATTAGCCCACTTGCGACCACGGGCACGCTGAATCCGCAATATGCAAAAAGGAAATAGCCGGATGTCGCTCGTGCTCGGTTGGCGTCGCTCGCACTGGCCGCATTTGCAGCGAGCCCCGCGGAATAGGTAAAGCCGTATGAAGCGGCTCCGACGAGCATTGCACCGATCAGTAGCACCGGCAATGACTGAAGCACTACGCCGCCAATCAAGACTGTGAGACCGCACGGTATGAGGAGCATCCCGATGCGCAACGAACTCAGAGGCGATAGTTTGCGGGCCATCGGCTGCACGACGAGGCCGGTCGAGATGACGAAGAACGTCGCGAAACCGGTCCATGCGTCGTGTCCATGGAACGAGAGCGCTGCAGGAACGAGACCGATGACCATTCCGGATGCAGACCATGCAATGAATACGGCGATGCCATAGGGCAGCGTTCCGCTGACGAAGACCGGCATGCGCAGCCATGATGGCGAACGGGAAAATGACGCCTCTCGGATCATTGCCAGCAAGACCATGCCCGACACGGCGAAACCAATATAGGCACCATAACTTATCGGCGTGTGCTGAGACGGCGCAGCCAGAAGGCAGAGGCCAGTAGCGAGCGCGCCGCTACCAAATCCCAGAGAGGTCGATGCCGCCACGATGACCGCCGCTCGCGTGGACGCTGCCGAGCGAGACCCGAGCAGTTCGACCAGGAACTGGGTTCCGCAACCGGCCATCAGGCCTGTGGCAATGCCGCACAATATGCGCGCCGCCGCGAGAGCCTCCAGTCGAGGCCAGTTCATCGGCACCGCTGTTGCAACAGTCGTGAGCAGTAGCGCGATAGTCAACGGCCACTTACGCCCGAAGCGATCCGATATGCCGCCCAGAAAAATCAACGTCGGCACTAATCCCGCCACGTAACAGGCAAAGGCAATCGTTTGTGCCCCGGCGCCCAGGTGACTGGCTCTGGCGTAGGTCGTATAGAGCGGCGCCTGAAGGTTCACCGCGCTCGTAATGAGGAAAAGTGTCAACGCTACTACATAGACGGGCCATCGATCCGCGCGTGAACCGGATGGGAAAAGAACGTCGCTCATGGGCGCCTTCGCAAATTGATTTTCGCGAAAGTATTGCTGCGTTCCGTTTCTAGTGCAATCATTACATTGCACTAATATCAATTCATCGAGATCATGGCTGCTCCGGCGCGATACCGAGAACATCTGGAAAGACTTGCTTCGTTGATTCAGGATGGCTCGCTCGCCGCGGGGAGTCAGTTGATGGCCCACCGCGACTACGCGCAAGCACATGGCATTGCTGCGGCAACCGCTGCCCGCGTATATCGAGAACTGATCGAGCGCGGCTTGGCGGTAGGCGAAGTAGGACGCGGCACGTTTGTCCGCACGCAGGTGACGCGCGCCGCGGCGGAGTTTTCGCAGACCAGCGAGCGTGACGCGGATTTGATCGACTTGGCGTTTAACTATCCGGTTTTGCCTGAGCAAGCCGTGCAGTTGCGTCGAGCGCTGCGAACGCTATCGGACAAGGGAGACATAGCGACGTTGCTCGACTATCACCCGCCCCCCGGACGTCTGGAGGACAGGGAGGCGGCAGCAAAGTGGTTATCCACTGCCGACGCTCCCATCGATACCGCGGACTTGATGGTCTGCAGCGGTAGCCAGCATGCCCTCAACGTGATTTTGTCGAGCCTCATCGCTCGGCGTGATCTCGTCGCCGTCGAGTCATTGACGTATCCCGGATTCAAAAATGCAGCAAAGCTTTTGGACATCCCATTGGTCGGCGTTCAGATGGACGACAGCGGCATCGTTCCGGATTCTCTGGATGAGCTTTGCCGCAAGCATCGGGGCCGAATTCGGGTCGTCTATACGATGCCCACGGTCCACAACCCGACCGGTGTGGTAATGCCACTCGAACGCAGGCTCGCCCTGGTTGACGTGGCACATCGTCACGACCTCTTATTGGTCGATGACAGCGTATACGGATTTCTCGAGGCTTCGCCGCCACCGACGCTGCGAAGCCTGGCTCCGGATAGGGTGGTGGAAATTCACAGCATGTCAAAGAGCGCGGCACCGGGCTTGAGAACGGGCTATCTCGTCGCGCCCGCGCGGCTCAGAAAACGACTTTATGAAGGACTGCATGCCACCTTATGGTCCGCAAGCGCAATCACTGCCGGGCTGGTTTCCGCGTGGATGCGAGACGGAACGCTTGCTCGCTGGATCGTCGCGAAGCGCAACGAGGCGCGATTGCGGCAAGAGGTTGCACGACGTCTTCTCGGGGCATGGCCGATCACGGCGCACCCAACTAGTTTTCATTTCTTACTCGAGCTGCCGAAACCATGGAGGCCTGACGCCTTGGTAGACGCATTGAAAGGACAAGGCGTAGCGATCGCGCCCTTGGCCGCATTCGCTGCGCCTAATGTGCCCTCTACCCGGTCTGTGAGGATCGCCATGGCTGCTCCCATGACGATCCGGCAGCTCGAAATCGGGCTTGCAACCGTGGCCGATACGCTGATAAAGGGACCGTGCTAAGCCTCCCACCCCCGATCAAAACTCGAGCTGAAACAACACCGGCCGGTGATCAGGACCATCCATCGTCTGGAAGTCCTTATGGAACTCTGTGTAACCGTTCGCTGCCGCCAGTTTGACGCCCTTGCCTGCAAGACACCAATCCAGGATGCCGCCGCTAGCCTGCGTCATATCGGGCCAGCAGCTCGCGCAATGGGACCCGGCGGGTAGGTTGAGCTTGTTGAAGTTGGCCATATCCCAGTTCATATCGCCCGCGATCGCCCAGGTGTCCCCGAGCGCACCCTGCATAAATTCGGCTGCATTCTCGATTTGGTTTTTTGTCAGGCCCGTCTGACCGGATTTGAAATGAGCAAATCCGACTCCGAGCTTGTTCTCGATCGTACACAACAGGAAGTTGCGGTTCAGGTGGTTCAGCTGGTCGTACGACAAACTGAAGCCGACGGACTTCTTGTGCATGACGACATAGGCATTGCTATATCCACCGTCGAGCGATTCGCAAAGGTAGTGCTCGGAATACACACTCTTTAGAAAAGCAATGTAGTCTTGGATTCGCGCCGAGTGCACCTCGCAGAGAAAGATCAAGTCCGTCCCTCGCTTGCAGCAAAAGTCGACGAACTCGGAAACCTTTTGCTGCTTGAAGGGATCCGACGACTGCCCGTTTTTCTCGATGTTGAAAGCTGCGATGGTGATGTAAGTCATGTTCGTTGCTCCTCTCAAAGCAATGTGGGGACTTGCTGGCGATGTATGTCATGCGTTTCGGCTGCGGGGCCGACACCGGAATAGCTCGGATCGATGGGGCTGATCCGAGACGCGTTTCGCGTATTTGGGAAGGTACGGGAACAGCAGGTCCGCGATAAATACGTCAAATGCGGTATCACCCGACGAAACGCAGCGAAACCGGGAAATTGCCTCGCGACTGGGTCGATCGTTTGCACAGCTTGGGCGTGTCGCGATACAGACGAACCCATTCCCACCGATCTCGAACTCGCGATGTATCTCGTTCGGCACGGCGTCCAGCGGCTCGCCGAGATCAAGCCCATGCCAGACTGATGACCGAACTCGCGGGCCGCGGAACCGAAGCCGTTATCATCGGTGACAGCCGGCCACGCGCGAAGCGTCTGGCGATCAAGCAAATTTCCTTCAAACGCCTCTGCCAGTGCATATGCGAGCCGTTGCGGTGAGCTCATCGCATCGCAGACAATTGCCTTAATATCGACGTAATGGACCCTCTCCTCCCAGCCGCCAATCCGGAATTCCTCGACACCGCGATCGCGGCGCGCCTCGGCATGCCGGACGCCCCACCGGTGCGTATCCTGCTGCTCTACGGCTCGTTGCGCCAGCGTTCCTATTCCCGCTTGCTCGTAGAGGAAGCCGCTCGCCTGCTGCAGCATTTCGGTGCCGAGACGCGCATATTCGATCCGCGCGGGCTGCCTTACCCCGATGCGGTCGAAGGCAACGACCACCCGAAGGTCAAGGAATTACGCGATCTTTCGATCTGGTCCGAGGGCCAGGTCTGGTGCAGTCCTGAACGTCACGGCACGATTTCCGGCGTCATGAAGACGCAGATCGACCAGCTACCTCTGTTCATGGGCGGTATCCGCCCCACGCAGGGCCGAACGCTCGCCGTCATGCAAGTAAGCGGCGGCTCCCAATCGTTCAACACGGTCAATCAATTGCGCCAGCTCGGCCGATGGATGCGCATGTTCACCATCCCGAATCAGAGTTCGGTCGCCAAAGCGTTCGAGGAGTTCGACGACGAAGGGCGTATGAAGCCGTCGCCATACTACGACCGCGTCGTCGACGTGATGGAGGAACTCGTGAAGTTCACGTTGCTGCTACGCGGGCGGTCCGACTACCTCGTCGACCGATACAGCGAACGTGTCGCCGCAGGGCGGCCGCTCGATCCGGCGACCGACCTTGCGTCGTTGGCGGTGGGGCAGGGCGAGTCGACGCCGCCGCAAGATGACATCGAGTAAGAGCAGTCGCAACGCTGCGATCCGTTGCCGAAGCTCATCGAACGCCGCCCACCGCCCAGGCTTCGGCTACTTGTTCGTCTCTTCGTCCGACGTCGCCTTATCCTTGCCCACCGCCTTCCGGACCGCATGTTTGGTCGCGTAGTACCCGCTGCGCGCGCCGCTCGCGATGGCGTGGCCGGCTGCCTTGGCGGTACTGGCCGCGCCATGTGCAGCCTCGCGCGCATCCTCGCCGAATTTCTTGCCGGCGGCTTTCACGTTCTCTTTCGCCTCATGCGCCGTTTCCTTCACGTCCGCATAAGCGGCAGGGCTCAATATCGCCGGAATCAAAGCGACGAGCAGCAAACGACGGACTGTTGTTCTCATATGATTGCTCCTTTTTCATCGTCATAAAGTTCATCGGAGGTCCTGAAGATCGGCCATCCTTTCAACCGGCCTCTTGCCGCGCGACGGCACCGACAGCCGAGGCGTCGAGAATCACGGCAGCGCGCCCTTCGACTATCGTCTGGCGATCACAGCTAACAACGAACCGATAGAGGATATTGTTGACATCGCCACTGATTCTCGTGGCTTCGACAACAAGCGGTGCCTCCAGTGTGTCGAGCCGCTCGACATGGGTTTGCACGTTGCGCACGCTCGCCAGAAACCCCGCGCGCGGCCGCTCCGAGGCTGCGCCGAGCACCGCGCCGTGTACCGCCATCGCTTGCGCGGCATATTCGATCGCACAAACAGCGGCAAGACGGCCGTTCATGCGCAGTGGATTACCGGGATCGCGGTGACTCGTTGCCGTACAGCGGATGGTTTCTTCATCCCATTGCACGACTTCATCGAGCAGGCACATCGCGCCACTATGCGGAATGTGCGCGGCGATCCACGCATGAGCGAGCGGCAGTGAGGATCGATTGTCAGCAGTCATTGCGTCAGGTTTTACTAGCATCGACGGGCACGACCTCCACCCGCAGACGCAAATGGTCCAGATAATCGAGCACAACGGTCCGGGCCTGCTTTGCGGCCAGCGCTTCGAGTAACGGCAACGCACGCGCCGCAGGATTGCCGAGACGCACCGCTTCGAGTGCCGGCGACGCAAGCGTCGTAGCCGGCGCATCGGTCAACTCGACATCGATACGCGCCACGGTGCGCTCGCTTTCGCGCGGCGTGAGCACCAGTGCGACGCCGAATGCATCCGCCGTAGGGCGTACACCGCGCAGCGGATCCGGATATTCGGTATCGAACGCGATCAGCAGCGAATCCTGCGCATCCACGCTGACCGCGCAAAGGCTATCGAGCAGCCCCGCGCAGAAGCTCCCATCGTAGGCACATAAGACGTTCGACGAGGTCATGGCATGGGCCGCGATGCTCCAATATCCCGCGGGCGCGTTATGAACGGAGTTATGAAACCGTGTCGGCGAAATCTCCCGTTCGTCGCCTGCGAGTGTTTCGCAGATTGCATGGCAGTTCTCTCCATCGCCGCCCGATGCCGTGAAGACGGTGCTCAGTGCGGCGGCGTCGCGCCCGCTCGCTTGCGCCGCTTCGAAGCCGATGGCCAGCGCCAACCGCACGGGTTGGCTCGTG
>Ga0209759_1001563_pt1 | contig 12508 bp, 11 predicted proteins | sample AraplaCL_Col_mMS_FD_184261 | JGI IMG/M metagenome (GOLD analysis project Ga0209759, IMG submission 184261) | Arabidopsis root microbial communities from the University of North Carolina, USA - plate scrape CL_Col_mMS (SPAdes) (version 2) | ecosystem: Host-associated > Plants > Roots >...
CGAGCTCGAGCACCTGAGCGGGCAGGTGGAAGGCACGCGTGCGCTGGCCGGCCATCGCGTCGTAGATCGCCAGCCCGGCGCTCATCGTGCGGCGACTGGGTGAACGACCCTCGTAGTGGCCCATCAGGAAGCGTTGCGGCTCGACCAGGCCGGGGGCGTCCTGCAGCAGCCGGCCGCGTTCGCGCACCGATTCGCGCGTCAGGCCGAAGGCGCCCTCGCGCAGGTAGCGCAGGCCGCCGTGCACGAGCTTGGACGAGCGCGACGAACTGCCCCACGCGAAGTCGCGCGCCTCGACCAGCATCACCGCGACGCCGCGTCGTGCCGCCTCCAGCGCGACGCCGGCGCCGGCGATGCCGCCGCCGATGACCAGCAGGTCGACCTCCATCAATGCAGGTCCTCGCAGCCGCGCGGCGGCAGCGGCGCCTTCGCGGGCGCGGTGTCGCGCCGCGCGACGCGGCGGGCGTGGCGCGCGCCGACGAACACGCTGCGGCGGGTGCGCGCCGGAGGATGCGCCGCGGCCAGCGCCTCTGCGACGACGCGCATCGCGACGGCCACCGGCGTGCGTGCCCGCGCGAACGCGAGACGGCGTTGCGCCTTCATTCCTCGTCGCCCAGCAGGTTGCCGCGCGCCATCACGCCGTGCGGGTCGAACTCGCGCACCATCGCGGCGATGGCCGACATGCCCGTCGCGCCCTTTTCCGCCGCGAGCCAGCGTGCGTGGTCCTTGCCCACGCCGTGCTGGTGCGTGATCGTGCCGCCCTGCGCGACGATGGCGTCGCCCACGGCGGTCTTGAGCGAACGCCAGCGGGCGAGCGCCGTCTCGTAGTCCGCGCCGATGCGGTAGACGAAGGTCGAGTACACGCTGGAGCCCTGCGCGTAGACGTGCGACAGGTGCGTGTAGCAATGCGTGCGCTCGCCGTGCTGCGCGAGCGCGGCGCGGCCGGCGCTTTCCAGCGCCTGCACCATCGCGTCGACGCGTGGCCAGTCGCACGCGGTCTCCATCGTGTCGACCGCGTAGCCGGCGTCCCACAGCGCGTTGCGCAGGTAGACGCCCGCGAAGCGGCGCTGTGCCCATTTCCTGCCCAGCATGGTGCCGGTGGACACGCCGCCATGCTCCTTCCAGATCGATGAGGCCGCACGTTGCAGTGCGCGCACCGCGCCGGCGCTCGCGCCGGTCATGCCGATGAACAGCAGGCACTTGTCGGCGCCGACGCCGCGCAGCGCCAGGTAGCGTTCGAGCCAGCCGATCGCGCCGGCGTGGCCGGCCATCTGCAGGGTCGTGAAGGTCTCGGACGGATTGGCCAGCCGCAGCATCGACAGCCCCAGCTTGGCCTGCCCGAGCCGGCGCACCGCGGCCAGCGCACTCGCCCAGCCGGGAAAGAAGACGCCCACGAAGCGTTCGGCGGCCGGCGCGCGCGTGACGCGCACGCTGGCCTCGGTCAGCACGCCCAGGCGGCCCTCCGAGCCGAGCACCCATTCGCGCAGGTCGGGCCCGGCGGCCGAGGCGGGGAACGTGGGCAGCGTCCAGGCGCGCTCGGGCGTCTGCAGGGTGCCTCCGGCAAACAGCTGCTCGATGCGGCCGTAGCGCGCCGATTGCTGCCCGGACGAGCGGGTCACCACCCAGCCGCCGAGCGTCGACAGCTCGAAGCTCTGCGGGAAATGGCCCAGCGTGTAGCCGCGCGCGCGCAGTTGCGCCTCCAGATCGGGCCCGGCGACGCCCGCCTCGAAGCGCGCCAGCTGCGCCACCGGGTCGAGATCGAGCAGCCGCATCATGCGGCCCATGTTGAGCGTGAGCACCGGGGCCGCGCCCACCGGCGTCAGGTGGCCGGCCACGCTGGTCGCGCCACCCGAGGGCAGCACCTGCACGCCGTGCTCGCGCGCCCAGGTCAGCAGCGCGCGCACCTCGGCGTCGCTGCTGGGAAAGGCGACCCCATCGGTCACGCGGCCCAGCACGCCGAAGCGCAGCCGCAGCCAGTCGTGCATGGACTGGCCGAAGCTGGCGCGCAGGCGCGTCTCGGCGCGGGTGTCCACCAGCGGATGCGGCGGCAGCCGCGACGCCTGGGCGTCGACCTGCGCGAGCGCGGCCGCCAGTGTCGCGTCGGGCACCGGCTGGCCCGGCCCGATGGCCTGGGCCAGGAAGGCCTGCGCCTCGGGCTTGAGCTCTTCATGCACGCTGGCGTCGCCCCAGCCGTTCCAACGTCGTTCGGTGCCCATGTGGCTATACTCGTTTTTCAGGTCGAATGCGTCCACGAAGCCGGCAAATGAAGGCCCCGGACGCTACGCCGCCATGGTGCGCCGATCGCACCGCCGCGGCTTGTCTTTCGCCGACAGGCGAGTTGCCACAAGATGCCAGTCCCGCCCGCGGCCACCCCGGTCGCCTCTTCCGCCGTCAGCCGGCCCGCAGAAGCGCCCTGCCCGATCCCGCCGGCATCGGACGCGCGCGTGGCCATGGCCTACGTCCAGACGGCGGTCGCCACGGCACAGGGCTTCGGGGTGACGCCGGCCGCGCTGTGCGCCGATCTGGGCTGGCCCGCCGGCACGCTGGACGCCACGCGCGACAGCCTGGGCGTGACCGACTACCTCTCGCTGCTGGGCGCGGCCGGCCGCCTCGCCGGCGACCCGGTGTTCGGACTGCACGTGGGCCTGCAGGCGCGGCTGTCCACCTACCCGTTCTACGGCCTGGTGGTCTGCGCCTGCACGACACTGCGCGGGGCCTTCGCGCAGACCCACCGCTACGAAGGGCTGGCGCACGACCTGGGGCGCTCTCGCCTGGACGAGCGCGGCGGCCTGGCCACCTACTACTGGGATACGCCCTGGCTGGACCGCTGCACGACCGCCCAAGTGCGCCACCTGTGCGACAGCGTGCTGGCCGGCATCCTCACTTTCGTCAGCTGGCTCGCGCACGAGCGCCTGCCGGTGCACGAGATCGGGCTGCCCTACCCCGAACCCGAGCCGGCGATCCGCGCGGCGCACGCGCAGGTGTTCGGGCCCGCCGTCGTCTACGGCGTGCCGGCCGCCTACGGCCGCTTCGACGCCGCGCTGCTCGATCGGCCGGTGCCCAACGCCGACGGCAGCATGCTCAAGGTGCTGCAGCGGCACGCCGACGAACTGCTGGCCGCGCGCCTGCGCGAGACTTCGGAGCCACGCATCGTCAGCGACGTGCGCCGCGAGGTCGCGGCCCAGCTTGCCAACGACCGCGCCCGTGTCGACGACGTGGCCGCGGCCCTGGCCCTGAGCACCCGCACGCTGCAACGCAAGCTGGCCGAGGCCGGCACCAACTTCCAGGCCGTGCACGACGCCGCCCGCCAGGCGCTCGCCGAGGAACTGCTGCGCGACTCGCGCCTGAACCTCACCGACGTGGCCTTCATGCTGGGCTACCGCGAACAGAGCTCGTTCAACCGGGCCTGCCGGGACTGGTTCGGCAACACGCCGGCGCGCACGCGCGAGCGGCTGCGCGATGCGGCCAGGTCGCCGTAGGGCGGGGTAGGGCGGGTTAGCCGCAGGCGTAACCCGCCTTTTCTGCGCGTCGCCACGCCTGCACGTCGTCACGCCGGCGAACGGCGGGTTACGCCTGCGGCTAACCCGCCCTACGACATCCGGGTGACGGAGCGAGCGTCAGCCGGGCTTCTTCAGCTTGGCGCGCGCCTTGGCCGCCTTCTCGCGCGCATGGCAGCCCTCGTAGTGATCGTTTACCAGGCCCATGGCCTGCATGAACGCATACACGGTGGTGGGCCCGACGAAGGTCCAGCCGCGCTTCTTCAGGTCCTTGGACATTGCCACCGCCTCGGCCGACGGCCCCAGCACGACGCCCGTCTGCGGCTTGTGCGGCCGGGTGTCCGCCGCGGGCTCGAAGCGCCAGGCGTAGGCTGCGAGCGAGCCGAACTCCTGGCGCAGCTCCAGCACGCGTTGGGCATTGTTGATGGTGGAGGCGATCTTGCCTCGGTGGCGGACGATGCCGGTGTCGGCAAGCAGCCGCTCGACGTCGGCATCGCCGAAGCGCACGATCCGCTCGGCCTCGAAGTTGGCGAAGCCCTTGCGGAAGGCCTCGCGCTTGTTGAGGATGGTCAGCCAGCTCAGGCCTGCCTGGAAGCCCTCGAGACAGATCTTCTCGAACAGCCGCCGCTCGTCGGTGACGGGAAAGCCCCACTCCTCGTCGTGATAGCGGCGGTATTCGGGGCTGGCGCGGCACCATTGGCAGCGCAGCACGCCGTCGTCGTGCAGGAACAGCCCGGCGGGGACGGTGGTGGTGGTTTCGCTCATGCCGCCATTCTGCAGCCGTGGCGCCCGAACGCCGCGCGCCATTTGTCCGCCGAACCGGGCAGTTCGCGCGCGGCGAATTGGCGGCTCGCGCGCGAGAAGCCGCGAACGCACGAGCTCCCTCCAGCCGTCGCAGGGCCCGCCCCCGCGTGCACCTTCCCCGCTGCAGCCGCCGACTCGTGGCGGGAACGTTTCATCGCTCCAGCCTGCGGTCCGTCCGCCATCGCAGGCGCGTCGTCGCATGCCCCTCGCGCCAAGGAACGCACCTTCCTAAAGTCCGCTCCATCGACCCGCCAGACACCCCTGCCCAGGAGCCCGCCATGAGCAAGTCCTTTACCCTCCAAGCCGCCCCGATCGCCATCGCCGCCCTGCTGACCGGGGCCATGCTGCTGGCGACCAACGCCCTGGCAAGTCACCAGTACCGCGTCGCCCTGGTCTCGCAGGCCTCGACGCAGGTCGCCGCCATGAGCGTGCAGCACGTCACCATCGTCGGCCGCCGCGCGCACGCCTGACCCAGCCAAGCTCTGCGCGCGGGCGCGTCCCGCGCCGCACGCGTCACGCGTCCGCCTGTTCCAGCGCCTCTTGCGAATCGGCGTGCTCGGCCACCCGCTCCTGCACAGGCAGGCGCATCAACGCCTGGCCCATGCGGATGCGCGTGCCGGTCGTGATGCCGTCGACGAACTCGAAGCCGGGCGGCAGGAACAGGATGATGGTCGAGCCGTGCTGGAAGCCGCCCATCTCCTCGCCCTTGCCGAAGCGCGCCTGGACGGGAATCTCGTTGGGCCCGCGGTACTTCAGGTGCAGCAGCACGTCGGTGAAGCGCAGCCGGATGCTGGCCACCAGGATCGCCGCCACCGGCACGATCGCGATGGGCAGGTTGCCGCGGCGCAGCCGCGCGCTGAGCACGGCGCGCTCGTTGCGGCAGAACAGCTTCTCGACACGCTTGAGCGCGATCGGGTTGACGTTCCAGGTGTCGCCGGTGATGTAGCTGACGTGGCTGACGTCGACGTCGTGCGGCGCATGGAAGCGGTGGTACATCGCCGACGTCAGGCGCAGCGTGATGAAGCGGCCGTCGCGAAAGGGCGCCGGGTCCGTGCCCGGGCCGAACAGCTCCTCCATCCTGTACGGGAAGCCCTTGGCCTGGAACACTGTCGTGCCGGCCACCGGGCCGCAGGCGCCGACGATGGCGTCGCACGGCGACGTGAGCACGTCCGGGTCCGGATCGATGACGCGCGCGCCGGGCATCAGCTCGCGCGTGAAGCAGTCGTGCATGCTGCGGAACTTGCGCGTGCGCGCGTCGCTGAGGTCCAGATCGGTGAACAGCTTCCACATGCCGATGGAGGCCTTGCTGACGATCGGATTGCGGATCTTGCTGAACTTGCCCATGAAGTGCGTCAGCGCGATGCGCGGCACGCGGTTCGTGAGCAGGAAATTCAGGTCTTCCTGCGCGAGCAGGCGTCGGAATTGCTTTTTCATCGGCTTTCAGTTCAAACGGCAATCTCGCCAGGGGCCGGGCAACGCCATGCAAGCCGGCGCCGGCCCCGCACCCCGGCCCTTCTCAGCTGCTGAACCGCTGACGCAGCATTTCTCGCAGCAGCCCGCGCCGGATCGTGCGGTTGCTCTGCGCGGGATCGTTCCACCACCAGCCGTCGGCCTGCATCTGGATGGCCGCCGCCACGAAGCGGTCGATCACCGCGTCGAAATCGGCGTCGTCGTAGTTGAGGCTGAAAATCAGGCGGCCGGTACCCACCCAGCTCAGCGCCAGCCCCTGCGCGCGCAGGTAGAACTGCAGCATCCAGTTGTAGCGCGACGGCTGTTCGTACAGCACCGTCCAGATCGACTGGATGCTCGCCACGCGCACGGGGACGCCGGCCGCGGCCAGGCGCTCGTTGAAGCGCGCGGTGCGCTGGTTCCAGCGTTCGTCGACGCCGTCGTACAGGGCCTTGATGTCGGCACGCTCCAGGCGCTCGAGGAACACGTTCATCGCGCCCATCACGTACGGGTGCGAGTTGAAGGTGCCGCGGGCAAAGCAGATATCGGCCGGCCGGTCCTCGCGGAAGCGCTTCATCAGCGCGCGCTTGCCGCACACCACGCCCACCGGCAGCCCGCCGCCCAGCGACTTGCCGTAGGTGACCATGTCGGCCTCGACGCCGAAGTACTGCTGCGCGCCGCCGGGGGCGAGGCGAAAGCCGATGAAGATCTCGTCGAAGATCAGCACGATGCCGCGCTCGCTGCAGACCTGGCGCAGCTGCCTGAGCCACTCGGTGTAGGCCGCGCGGTCGAACCTGGCGCGGCGCGTGCTGTCCACCAGCGACGAGTCGCCCGGCGCCGCCGAATTCGGGTGCAGCGCCTGCAACGGGTTGACCAGCACGCAGGCGATGTCCTTGCGCGTGCGCAGCACCTTGAGCGTCTCGGCCTTCATCTCCTCGAGCGTGTAGGTCTCGCGCGGGGGCAGCGGGTTGCCGGGCCCGGGCTGCACGTCCTCCCACCAGCCGTGGTACGCGCCGCAGAAGCGCACCAGGTACTTCTTCCTGGTGTGATAGCGCGCCAGGCGCACGGCCTGCATGACGGCCTCGGTGCCGGACATGTGGAACGAGACCTCGTCCAGCCCGGAGATCTGCTGCAGCCGGCGCACGTTGTCCAGCAGCACGGGATGGTAGGCGCCGAGCACCGGCCCGAGGTCGGCGACGCGGCGGGCGCCCTCGGCGATGCATTCCTTGTAGAAGTCGACGCCGAAGAGATTGACGCCGTACGAGCCGGTGAGGTCGTGGAAGGTGTTGCCGTCCAGGTCCTGCACGGTCACGCCGCTGGAGGACTGCAGGAAGTTGCCCGTCTTCAGGTGCTCGCGCAGGTAGGGGCTGTACTGGAACGGCACGCGGTAGCTGCCGGTGAACTGCAGGTCGGAGATGCCGGTGCTGGCCTGGGCGGTCAGCGCCGCGCTCTTGGGGAAGCGCTCGGCGTACAGCGCGGCCAGCTTCTCGAAGCCGGCGCGGCGCCGGCGCTGGAAATCCGCCGGCGCGCCATCGGAGCCGAAGAAGCGCGCCTCGTCATAGGCGTAGCCGGGCAGCAGGCCGGCCACGCGCTTGGCCATCTTGGAATGGCCGGTCAGCGAGGCGTGCTTGGCACGCGAGAGCTCGAGTCGACGCTTGGCGCGCGGGGCCATGACGGCCAGCGCGGCAAGCATCAAGGCGGAAAAGGCGAAGGTGGAAGGCTCCATGAGTCGATCCGGACGCTTGTTCCCGGGCTTGTCAGTGCGCCGCCGCGTTGGGCGACGACACCGACGAGATCATCTGGCCGCGCAGCAGCTTGAACGGGGCTTTGTGATACAGGACGATGTCCATCACCGGGTCGGTGATGATCTTGGTTCCCCACGCCAGGCCCTCGACCACGCTGCGCGTCACGCACAGCTGGATCACGCGCACGACCAGGCCCGCGGCGCCCAGCGACAGCCAGGCAATGCCCACTTCGTGCACGAAGCCGCGCAGGTCGGCGTGCGGCTGGATCAGGCCACCGAGCGACGGCGCCAGCCACAGCGCGGCGGGGATCGCCACCCAGAGGCCCATCAGCACGATCTTGCGGCGGATGTTGTAGCCGGCCTTGACCTCCTCCTTGTACTCGTCGCTGACCTGGTTGACCTCGTCGTAGCCGCGCGGCTCGAAGAAGAAGTGGCCGGCCTGGCGCGTCGTCATCGACACGGTCCACGCAAGCACGGCGGCGACGGCCGGATCGACGAGCAGCAGCGCATACGAGATGCAGAACGTGACCGCGCTGATGAAGTGCAGGCTCTGGTTGATCGTGCTGTGGTGATAGAAGCGATGGTCGTCCCAGCGCAGCGTGCGAAGCGTTTGCATGAAGGTGTTCACGGTGGTCCTCTCGAGGTTCGCGCGCGGCGGTGTCGATCGCGGCGTGACAGGATGGTGACTGCGAAATATGAAAGGGCCGTGTCCGTTGATGCGTCGAATCGACGCGGAACTGTCATCGATCTGTTGCTTGGCGTTGTCATGATCGGCAGCGAACGCAACCAACCGAAGGTTCCTCGTGGACATGCAACCCGGCCTCGCCAGGCCCCTGCGAATCGCCTGCGTCACGGAAACCTATCCGCCCGAGGTCAACGGCGTGGCCATGACGGTCGCACGCCTCGTGCAGCGCCTGCGCGCCCGCCAGCACACCGTGCAGGTGGTGCGTCCGCGCCAGAAGAACGACACCGGCGCCACATCCGCCAACGGCCAGGGCGACGTGCTGGTGCGCGGCGTCCCGATCCCGCGCTATGCCGGACTGCGCATGGGCCTGCCCTGCATGGGCCGGCTCGTGAAGCTGTGGACGCAGCAGCGGCCCGACGTGGTGCACATCGCCACCGAAGGCCCGCTCGGCCGCTCCGCCCTGCTGGCCGCCAAGGCGCTGGGCCTGCCGGTGTGCTCCGAGTTCCGCACCAACTTCCATGCCTACAGCCAGCACTACGGCCTGGGCTTCCTGCGCGGCGCGATCATCGGCTACCTGCGCCGCTTCCACAACGCGACGCAGTGCACGATGGTGCCCACGCAGGCGCTGCACGACGACTTGCGGCGCGAGGGCTTTGACAACCTGCTGACCGTGGCGCGCGGCGTGGACGTGCGCCGTTTCGACAGCGCGCACCGCAGCGAGGCCTTGCGCGCGCAATGGGGCGCCGCGCCCGGCGACCTCGTGGTCACCTGCGTCGGCCGGCTCGCGCCCGAAAAGAATCTTGTCACGCTGGTGGCGGCCTTCGAGGCCATCCGCCGCGAGCAGCCGCGCGCGCGGCTCGTGCTGGTGGGTGACGGCCCGATGCGCAAGGAGCTGCAGGCGCGCTGTCCCGACGCGGTCTTCGCCGGCCAGCGCATCGGCGAGGATCTGGCCGCGCACTACGCGTCCGCCGACGTGTTCCTGTTCCCGAGCGTCACTGAGACCTTCGGCAACGTCACCACCGAGGCGATGGCCAGCGGCCTGGCCGTGGTGGCCTTCGACCATGCCGCCGCCAAGCGGCTGATCCAGGACGGCGTCAACGGCGCCCTCGTGCCGTTCAACGACAACGCCGGCTTCGTGGCCCGGGCGGCGCGCGTTTCAGCCGACCTCGCCAACTGCCGCGCGCTCGGCACGCGGGCACGCACCAGCGTGATGGCGCTGGACTGGGACAGCATCGCGGCGCAGGTCGAGGGCGCGATGGCCTCGGTGATGCGCACCGAAACCGCGCCGGCGCGCTACGCCCTGGCTCCCGCGCGCCACCGGTCGGCCTGAATCGCGGCGCGGCGTTCGCGCGCGCTGCAGCGTGGGCGCCGAGCCCTGACGGCCATGCGCGCTATTGGCGGTTGCGGATGATCTTGTCGCTCGCGCGCTGCAGGGCCGAGTTCGAGTCGGCCGTGCGCAGCAAGCCCTGCGCGGCCATCTTGTCCAGCGCCTTGCGCGTGAAGCTGCGCGAGGCCTCGCCGCTGCCGGCGAACAGCAGGAAGTAGCCGTTGTCGCTCATCCAGAGCAGCTGGAGCTCGAGCCATTCGCCGTTCAACTGCATCGAGACGGAGTCGCCGACCTGCAGGTTGGCGATCGTCATCGCGGCCTCGGGCGAGGCGGGCACGGCCGGCGGATCTTGCGGCAGTTCGTCCTCGAGCTGCAGATCCACGGTGACCGGGCCGGACACCGCCTCCGCGCCGAGCGGTCGGCGCATCGCCTGCAGGTGGATCGCGGCGATCTGGTCCAGCCACGTCTTCTTCATCGCCTCCGACAGCTTGACCGTCGCCAGGCCGGCCACCAGGCGCTCGACCAGCTCGGGGACCATCGCGGCCAGCGTGGGCTCGTCCGCGCGCGAACGCTCCGCGTCGGTGGACCAGATCAGGTCGCCGGCGACGTCCATCGCGGGCGAGTTGCGCCGCGCCTCGGGCGCCAGCGCCGCCCACTCCTGCGCGGCCACCAGCGACCACAGCGTGAGGATGAAGCGGCGGATCTGCGAAGGCGGCTGCGCGGAGTCCAGCTTGCGTTGCAGCCGCGCGCGCGCCTGGCCTACCAGGTCTTCCAGCGAGGCGTTGCGGCGCAGCAGATCGAGCGGGCCCTGGACCGCAGTCAGGCGGCTCTGGGCCTGCTGGCGCTGCCACTGGGCCAGGCGGTCGATGGCCGCCTGGAAGGCCGCGGTCGTGGGGTCGGCGGACACGTGGGCCACCGCCTGGACCAGCCATTGCATGAACTCCGGCGGCGGCGCCTCCTTGTCGGCGCGCAGGTGCGTGACGATGCGGTTGACCAGCGTCCAGGCCGGATGGCGATGCGACTGCAGCAGCGTGGCGTCCTGCGTGGCCAGCCGCACGACGCTCGGTTGCAGGCGCGCGAGCCACTCGCGCGCCTGGTTCGACAAGGCCGGGTCGGCGACGATCTGCACGAACAGGTGGCCGATCAGCGCCACGCCCAGGCGCGAGCTGGTGGCGTGCTGCAGCGCGGTCAGCTCCTCGCGGTGGCTGTGGATCAGGCCGGGCACACGGGGGTCGTCGCCGTCGAGCGGCATGGGTTGGGTGTCGGCCACCGTGCCCAGCGGTGCGGCCACCGATGCCTCGAAGACGGAGCCCTGTTCGTCGAGGTCCAGCAGCTCGAACAGCGCGCCGGGCCGGGTGACGTCGAAGCCGGTCGCCTGGGGCGCGGGCGCCGCGTCTTCCGGCAGATCCAGGGCCAGGTCGGCCACGTCCGGCGGCGCGCCGTCGGCACCGCCGGCACGGCGCAGGGTGGCGTAGAACTCGTCCAGGCGCGGCGCCAGCCAGTTCGCCATCGCACGCACCAGTTCCGCCCGCACCGGCGCGCCCAGGCCCAGGCCTTCCGAGGCCGTCCACAGCGCGCGTGCCAGGCACGGCGGTCCGACCGGCGATGCCGCGCTGCGAACGATCTCGTGGCCCTCCAGCGAGGCTTCGAACTTGATCAGCCGGCCCAGCTCCGCGGTGCAATGCTCGCTCAGGATGCGCACCACCTGCGCGACCTCGATCTCGTCCTGGATGCGCGACTCGTCCATGATCTCGAACGCGCCCAGGTCCAGCCACTGGCCCGGGGTCTTGGCGGCGGGCGGCCGCGTGAACTCGACGAAGGCCTGCAGCAACGCGTCCTCGAACGCCCCGGAAAACTGCGTCTGCTGGCGCGTGATGGCGCCGGCGACCTCGCTGCGCAACTGCCGCAGCGAGGCATGCGGCACCGGCGCGCTGTTGATTTCGGCGCCGAGCGCGGCGGCGCCGCTGCGCACGCGGCGCGACATCAGTGAATGGGCGCGCGCCAGATGGCGTTCATAGGCGGTTTCAGTCACCCGGCAATCTTAGAGCATGCGTCGCGCGCCGCCCTGTCGGGCAGACGCTGCCGCCGCGCCCCGCGCGCCTCAAGGCAGCGTGTACTCGAAGCGATACGAATGCGCACCGCCCGGAGCGATGTCGATCACCATGCGGCCGCTCAGCCCGGCCAGCGCGCCGGTGCCTGAATCGGGCACGACCGTGACCGACTGCAGCGGCTCGCCGCGCGTCAGCGTCGAGCTGTGCTGCAGCACGAAGCTGCCGGCCCGGCCATCCAGCGTGCCGCGCACCGTCTCCATCGCGACGTAGCCGGCGGAGCCCGGCGTCGCGCTGCGGAACGAGAGCATCTCGCCGCTGCTGGTCGCCTCGAGGGCGCCGTGGAACCGCTTGTCGATCGACATGCGGGCCAGGCCACTGCTTTCGGCGACGCTGCTGAGCGGCTGCGGCGCGAGCGTGGGCTCGAACGGCCCGGTGGCGGTGTGGGAAGTCATCACGAGCTCCTTCTGGGTCGCCGGCGCATCGGCGGCGCAGGCCCCTGCGGCAAGCGACATGAACAAGGCGGTGGCAAGGACGTTGGCCGATCGCATCATGGCATCATGAAATCAACGCGGCCGGACATCGGCCAGGCAGTCATTGAAGCAGCGAATCCCCGATGACGATTGGAAAAACGCGACGCCCGCTGAGCCCCGAGCCGCGCGGCGTGCTGCACCGTCTGTCGGTGGGCGAATTCGCGCACGGCCGCTTCGAGGCGCCGGCCGACCTCGCAGACCGCATCGAACACTTCTGGAGCGTGCGCTGGAACCTCGAGGGCCTGCCGCCGCAAGTGCAGGAGACGCTGCCGCATCCGAACGTCCACCTCGTCGTGGAGCCCGGCACGACAGCCGCGTGGGGCGTGCACAGCGGGCGCTGGACGCGCGCCCTGGCAGGCCGGTCGGCGGCCTTCGGCATCAAGTTCCGGCCAGGCGGATTTCGCGCGCTGCTGGGCCGCGCGGT
>Ga0209759_1001566_pt1 | contig 12472 bp, 14 predicted proteins | sample AraplaCL_Col_mMS_FD_184261 | JGI IMG/M metagenome (GOLD analysis project Ga0209759, IMG submission 184261) | Arabidopsis root microbial communities from the University of North Carolina, USA - plate scrape CL_Col_mMS (SPAdes) (version 2) | ecosystem: Host-associated > Plants > Roots >...
CCAACTGCGACGACCCCGCATACACGAAGATCGTCATGCCGATGGCTTGCGGGATGGTCAGCACCGATTTGCTCATCGCCACGCCGGTCACCAGCCCCCAGGCGAGCACCGGCGGCATCGACGGCATGTAGGCGCGCACGCCAGCAAAGAAGCCCGCACGTTCGGCTGGATCGATTGCTTCCCAGCGGCGCTGCAACGCAGCCGCCCAGCGAACTAGCGCCATGGCGCCCCCAAAAGTGGCGAATCAGACTCTTTTTGATCAACCGGACAGGGGCAGCCGGCAGCGCGTACGCGCAGAAACGTCGGGGGCGACATGGGTGGCTCGTAGGAAACACGCGATTATACTTTTGATGTTAAGCATCCGCTTAACGGGGATGCGCGTGCGCCCTGCCCTACGAAACGATTCATGCCAGGCGCCACGCACTGCAACAATCTGCGTTGGCGCGCCTGCGCCCACCCCTTACAATTTCGTTTTTGTCGGTTTTTGAACCTGCGGCCTATATCACGGTGTGGCTGACCTGCTCAGACCGCGCCGGCACTCCTCACTCACCATGACCACGCAAACCGCACCCACGATCGAAGTCGGCGCAGACGACCTGCCGCTACATTGCCCGACCGCCAAGACGCCGGCCTGGAACTACCACCCGCGCGTGTTCCTCGACATCGCTGACACCGGCGAAGCCAAGTGCCCCTACTGCGGCACCGTCTACAAGCTGGCCGCCGGCGTTGAACTGAAGGGCCACCATTGAGCCCGATTCACCTGCAGTACACCGGTCGCCGCACTCGCTTGGCGATTCGATGATGCGCAAGATTCTCGTCGTCGCCCCCAACTGGATCGGTGATGCGCTGATGGCGCAGCCGCTGTTCGCGCAGCTCAAGGCGCGGCACCCGCGCGCGCAGATCCACGCCATCGCCCCAAAATGGGTCGCGCCCGTGCTCGCGCGCATGCCGGAAATCGCGCGCGTGCTGCCGACCGAACTCGCCCACGGCAAGCTGCAACTCGGTAGCCGCACGATGTTCGCCCAGCAGCTCAAAGGCGAAACCTTTGACGCAGCGTACGTGCTGCCGAATTCGTTCAAAAGCGCGCTGATCCCGTGGCTGGCCGGCATTCCGCTGCGTATCGGCTACAAGGGCGAGTCGCGCCTGGGCGTGCTGAACGTGCGCTACCCGAATCCGCCCAAGAACGCGCGTCCGCCGATGGTGCAGCACTACGCGGCGCTGGCTTTCAAACCGCACGCCAAGCTGCCCGACACGCTGCCCGATCCGAAGCTGGACGTTGATGTGCAGCGTGTGGCCGCCACTTCGGCCAAGTTCGGCATTCCGGGCAATGCGCGGCTGATTGCCTTCTGCCCCGGCGCGGAATACGGTCCCGCCAAGCGCTGGCCTGCCGAGCACTTTGCAGAGCTTGCGCAGATGTTGCACCGCTCCTTCCCGTATGCGCAGATCGTCGCGCTCGGTTCGGGCAAGGACCGCGAGATGGCCAACGCCATCGTCGAGCGTGCGCCGTTCGTGCGCAACCTGTGCGGCGAGACCTCGCTGGACGAGGCCATCGAGCTGCTCGCCCGCGCCGAAGCCGCCATCTGCAATGATTCCGGCCTGATGCATGTGACCGCTGCCCTGGGGCGCCCACAGGTGGCCGTATTCGGCTCCAGCGACCCGCGCCACACGCCGCCGCTGTCGCCCGCTGCGAGTATCATGTGGCTCCATCTGGAGTGCAGCCCGTGCTTTGCGCGCGAATGCCCGCTGGGCCACTTGCGCTGCCTGCGCGACATCGGTCCCGAGATGGTGTTTCATGAATTGCGCCGGCTGCTGCAGCCGCAGTAATACGCTCTCCTTAACGTTCACCGCCATGCCACGATTTGCCCGCCTGTTCGAAGCCGCCGAGGACATCCTCGAAGCCTATCGCGATGCGCTCAAGCGTCGCGATGCCGATGGCGCGCTCAAGCTGTGGCTCGACGAGGATTCGGTGAGCTTCATCCTGCCAGACGGCCAGCGCCTGAACGGCCACGAGCAACTGCGCGGCTGCCTCGATGCGCTGGTCGAGAAGAATCCGGTCTGGATCGAATGCCTCTCGCAGCAGGTGCATTCGTCGCTGGGCGTGTCGATCTTCGAAGCCACCGAAGCGCTGCGCTTCTCGGCCACCGCCACCGAGGCCGACCTGTACGTGCACACGACCTACGTGCTGATGCAGAACCACGAAGGCTGGCGTATCGCCCACGTGCATTCCAGCCAGGCCGCCGAAGAACGCGTGGCCGCGTCCATCGCCAGCGTCACGCACTCTCTGCACTAAGCTGCCGCGCTTGGCGTGGCTGCCGCCTCTCTCGATGACCCACCCGTCTCGCCACGCCACTCCCCTTGAACTGAATCTGAGCGCTCTGCTTGCAGGGCCGTTCGAGCCGCATGCGTTCCGCTCGCCGTGGTGGCTGATCGGCGGCAACGCGCAGACGATCGTGCCCGCGCGCCTGTGGCGCTTTCCGCGCATTACGTATCGCCGCGAACGCTGGGACACGCCCGACCACGACTTCATCGACCTCGACTGGACCACGCATGAAACGGATGCGCACGCGCCGCTCGTCGTCATGTTCCATGGCCTGGAGGGCGATTCACGCAGCCATTACGCGCGGCTGCTGATGGACGCGCTGCGCGCGCGCCGCTGGCCCGGCGTCATTCCGCACTTTCGCGGGTGCTCGGGCGAGATGAACCTCGCGCCGCGCATGTACCACTGCGGCGACAGCGCGGAGGTTGCGTGGATTCTCGAACGCCTTTATCGGACGGTTTGCGTGCCGCAGGGCCGCAAGTTGCTGGTCGTCGGCATCTCGCTGGGCGGCAATGCGCTGCTGCGCTACCTGGGCGAACACGGCACCGATGCGCGCTACGTGAGCGCGGCTGCAACGGTGTCTGCACCGCTGGACATGCGGGCCGGCGGTGCAGCGTTGTCAAAGGGCTTCAACATGGTCTACACGCGCATGTTCCTGCGCACGCTCAAGGACAAGGCCAACGCCAAGCTCGATCAGCACTCAGGTCTGTACGACCGCGCCGCCATGATGGCCACGCGCACGCTGGGCCAGTTCGACAATCTCGTCACCGCGCCGCTACACGGTTTTCGCGACGTGCTCGACTACTGGACACGCGCCTCGTCCAAACCCGTGCTTCGGGAAGTTCGCGTGCCGGCGCTGGTGCTCAACGCTCGCAACGATCCGTTCTTGCCTGGACAGCACCTGCCCGGCGCAGCCGACGTGTCACCCGATATCGCGCTGGACCAGCCGCTGCACGGCGGCCATGTCGGCTTCCTGGTGCGCCATGGCAAGACAGGCCGCGTCGACTGGATGCCCGCCCGCGTCCTGCGCTTTTTCGATGATGTGCTGGGCCGCCAAACCAACGCAGAAGACGTCCATGGATGACATCGTCCGCCAAGCCATGGCCAAGTGGCCGAACGTGCCGAACTGCTTTGGCTGGCTGGCGCTGGATCGGCGGGGTCAATGGCGCATGCGCAACGAATATGCGCAGGCCAACAAACTTTCCGGTGAGCCGATCCGCCACGCGGCGCTCGTCGACTTCATCGTGCGCAACTACGCGCATGACGATGCAGGGCGCTGGTTCTTCCAGAATGGGCCGCAGCGGGTGTTTGTCGAACTCGATTACACGCCGTGGGTGGCGCGGCTGTCAGCCGACGGCGCGCCGCCAGCGTTCACCACAACCACCGGCGCCGCATTCTCACCCAGCGACTGTTTTGTCGATGAACAAGGCAGCGTGCTGCTCTCGGGCCGCGTGGGCGGCTGCGAAGCAGAAGAGACGATTGCGCTGCTGCACGATCATGACCTGGAGCCGTTCTCATCCTTGGCCCAATGGCACGGAGACGCATGCGGAGCCGCACTGGGTACGTTGACGCTGGGGGATCGGACGTTCGACATTGAGCCGATTGCGCGCGCGGAAGTAGCAAAGCGCTATGGCTTTGTGACCCAGCCAGCGGAATAGCATCGACTGCGCGCCCTACTTCGGCAGCGCCTTGTCTTCCGCCTTCTCTTCCCGGTATTGCCGCTCCATCTGGTGCAAGCGCGCATCGACTTCGGATAGCGTGTAGAAATCCGCATCCCCCGCATCGCGGGCGAGCTTCAGTTGCTCCACGGCCGATCCCCACGCCCCATCCCGCGCGTATTTCTCCGCCAGCGCGCGATGCTGCTCAACGCGCTTGCCCTTGTCGGCGTAGGCCCGCGCGAGCATGTCCCACCAGATTGGCTGAGTGGTGTCTTCGCGGGTCTTGTCTTTCAGATACGGAATCGCATCGTCGGGCCGGCCGGCCGTCAGCAGTGTTTGCGCATAAGTGATGCCGACCGCGCGTGACAGCGGGTACGCAGTAAGCGCAGCGCGTGCCAATGTCAATGCCTCGGAACCACGGGCACGCGCGCGCGCCAGCTCGATGGCTGTCACGTCCAGCTCGACGCTGCCCGACGTCATGCCGGGAATGTTGCCGTACAGGCGTCGCGCCTCCTGCAGCGCCTGCTCAGCGTCATCCAGCCGCCCGGCCATCTGGTTGGCGACGGCCACGCCGTACCAGAGCGCCGCGCGCTTCTCGACGGGCGCATCCGGTGCCGACGACAATTGCGAGCGCATCGCGTTACGCACATCGATATAAGCGCTTGTGGACGTTTCCTGCAGCACGCGCGCACGCGCCTTCGCAAAACCAAATTCTGGCCGACGCGGCTGGCGCGGATGCGGCAAGCCTCGTGCGCGGTCCTCCATGTCAGCGATGCGTTCGCCGGTCAGCGGGTGGGTGCGCGCATAACCGGGAATCACGCCAGTATCGGCAATGTTCGTCACGCGCTGCAGACGACGAAAGAAGTCCGGCATGCCGTCCGGGTTGTAGCCAGCGCCGGTAAGCAACGTGAAGCCTACGCGGTCTGCCTCGCGCTCCGCGCCGCGCGAGAAGGCGAGCTGGTTCGATACTGCCGCCGCCTGCCCGCCCATCGCCAGCGCCTGCGCGGCGTCACCGCTTTTGGTGGCTGCCAGGCCGGCCAACAGAATCGACGCCAGCGCAATCCACATCGACTCGCCGGATTTATCGATGCCGCGCGCAATATGCCGCTGCAGCACGTGCCCGATTTCGTGACCGAGCACCGAGGCCAGCTCCGATTCACTCTCGGTCGCGACCAACGTACCCGTGTTCACGCCGACGTAGCCGCCGGGCAGCGCAAACGCGTTGATGCCGGGATCACGCACCGCGAACAGCTCAAAGCTCGACGCCGACGTGCTGCCCGCCACGTGCTGACGGCGCGCCGCGTCGATCAGCTTGTAGCCGATGGTATTGAGGTAGTCGGTGATCAGCGGATCGGGGACGAAATCCGGATCGCGGCGGATCTGACGCATCACGCGGTCGCCCAGGCGGCGCTCCATCTCGGGCGACAACGAGGCCGTCGACGGATCGCCCATATCGGGCAACTCGTACGTCGGCGCATCAATGACAGTCGGCTCCTTCGGCAAGTACGGCGACTGCCGTCCGATCTGCACGCTGCGATTCAGGTTGCTCTGCACCTGATCGGCCGCCGCGGGGGAACCCAACCCCGGGTTGACCGAGGCCGCCGGCGCGGACGCCACCGCCTGCGCCAGCACGGGCAGCGGCAATGGCGCAAGCCACGTCGATAACAACACAGCGGCCGTCAGCTTGCGGACGCGCGGCCGAAAAAGGGAAAGCGTCATACGAAAAGCACGGTGAGCGGAATCAGCGCGGCCACATCGCCGCAAGCCGGGTGCTTGCTATCATAAAACGCTTCGCACCCTGCCCCGCAAAACGCGCTGTCACTCATGTCGCAACTCACCCACTTCGATTCCGCCGGACAAGCCCATATGGTCGACGTCGGCGACAAGGCTGTCACCCACCGCGTGGCTGTCGCCACCGGTACGATCCGCATGCTGCCCGAGACGTTTGCGCTGGTACGCGATGGCAACGCCAAGAAAGGCGATGTGCTGGGGATTGCGCGCGTTGCAGCCATCCAAGGATCCAAGCGGACGTCGGATTTAATTCCGTTGTGTCATCCGTTGGCGTTGACGAAGGTGGGGGTGGAGTTTGATCTGGATGAGGCTTCATACACCGTCCGCTGTACGGTTCGTGCTGAGACGCGTGGACAGACCGGCGTCGAAATGGAAGCGCTGACTGCGGTGCAGGTGGGACTGCTTACCATCTATGACATGTGTAAGGCTGTGGATCGAGGGATGGTGATTGGGGATGTGCGGCTACTGGAAAAGCATGGGGGGAAGACGGGCGATTGGGTGGGTGGCTAATGTATTTTCGCTGCAAGTAAAAGGAACGCCTCTGGGACGCTCCTTTTATTCACGATTTTGGCTCAGCGGCACTCGGCCGGCGCCCATTTGGCCGGGAGCGTCGCCGTTGTCGCGGTAGCGCCACCCTCCAATGCGGAAGCGTTAGCGGATGCACATTTCCATTGGATCGGCGCGATCGGCACTTGGTCCGGACTCAGGTTCGATGTTGTGACGCCGCTTGCGGTATACGGCGTTAGCGTCAGTTGGTTGGAACCGTCCGGTGCAACCGTCGATGCATAAGTAATGGTAATCGTCCCATTGCCAGTAGCGCCCGATGCAATGGCTAGACTGGTCACGTTTTTGGTGGCCGCGGGAGGATCGAAACCAGCCGCCAGATTGTTCTGGCCGCTCATGGCGTTCTCAGCCACGAGCACTTTGGCTGAAGCCGCCAGCGAAAGGCCTTCGGTTACACGCGAGCGGATCATATAGTCCTGATACGCTGGCACCGCAATCGCCGCCAAGATGCCAACGATGGCAACAACGATCATCAGTTCAATCAAAGTAAAACCGGCTTGGGCTCGCTTCCTCTTTTGGTAATTGCAATGCATTGATACTCCTTTATCTCGTTGAAACATGCGATTGCCGAGTGAATGCGGCAATCGGTTCAAACAAGATTAACGGAGCCTATCGCTTTCAAATTCAACCGCAACAACTTTTGTTGTTTCTAATAAGAATCGACCAAGAAGAGGGCGCCCTTTGGCGCCCTCCCCGCTAATCCGATGATGCGGTCGGCTTTGTCTCCCCGCGTGACGGCACCTCTACCAGCAAGCGGTCCGCCTTCAGACGCGTACAAAACGTCTTGAGTGCCTCTTGCTTCTGCGCACAAGCTTGCGTAATAAGCGTGGACTGCTCCGTATAATCTTTGCCGATCCAATAATTATTGGACATACGGCGCAGCTGCTGAACCGCCTCGTCTGTTTTCCCAACATAGGCCAATGCAAGCGCATAGCGCTGAACAGTAGAAGACCCAGGATAGAACTCCACGGCTTGTCGCTCCAGCTTGACCAGGGTCGGAGCCACCTCGGGAATGACATACCAGTGGATTGCCATCGCCAAGTTCTCGTACGGCAGGAGAAGAGTCCATCCATGCGTGCGATATCGAGCCAATTCCTTCTGCAAACCATCTGGGCCATAGTGGAGCCGCTGAACAGCTAGGTAGTCCCCCCACAGATGCGTCATCATTGCGGCTGCGCCTATGGAGACGAGCGCAGTCGATCCCCATACAGCGCTGGCGGAGGGCGCTCGCATCATGCGCTCATCAACATAGCCCAGCGCAAACGCGAACGGCAGCAGAAAGAATAGGTAATGCAACGGATACTCGAGCATGGAATGCACTCCTATCACCCCGATAATGGTGAGCAGGAATGCCAGCCCAGGCGTCATGCGGCGCTTGCGCAAGCTCCAAGCTAAACCCAACAGCGGCAGCGCAATCGCAAGCAAACCGAGTAAGCCAACCTTGGCCAACTGGTCCAACACGATATTGTGAGCATTGAACGACACCTCGACGCGACCCAGCGTGTCAGTTTGCACAAACTGATTCCACGCGTAGTCACCCCAGCCACCGCCCAGCCATGGATGCGCGAGGAACATATGCCAGGCATGCTTCCATAGCAATGGGCGCAGCCCGGCACCTTCCCGCATGCGGTCGCCCATCGACCCCGGCAGGTCCAGATGCCAAACTACATTGGCGTAGGCGGCCAGCCAGTTGAACAGCTGATACACCACGGCCAGCAGTAGGATCGGTACGCAAGCCCACATCCATCGACGGTAGCCGGTTTGGTCGACTGTCCAAGCCAAACCCGCTAGGCCACCCACCACGACAACATGCAGCCACGTAATACGTGAGAACGTCAGGGCCATACCCAGCAGCAACACTAGCGAGATCGCCACCAAAAGGATTCGGGCGCGCCGGCATTTGGATGCGAAAAACGCGCATGCCGCCAGGGAGAACGCAAGATACGAGGCGAGGTGGTTGGGTTGGTTCATGTTCCCCCACATGCGTCGCCCTGTCCCCGTCGGCTGCATTCCAAAGAGCGTGATCGGCAGATTCTGAACACGGAACAGTTGGAGCAATTCGATTGCTACGCTGACTAAGCCACCGAGAATGATGCCGAACGCAAACGCTTCCAAGATTCCAGGAAAATTACGGCAGCGCGCGCCCAACCCGCACGCAATGGTGGCAGCAAGCAGGAACACCGTAGCCGACAGCGTCAAAAACGGATTCAGCGGCGGTGCAAATTGCAGTTGCACAAACAGAACACCAATCAGGAACAGCGGTGCTAGAGCTATGCTCGGCAAACCCGTTTTATCGTTCCAGGTCAAAGCAAGTACCGCCATCGCCAGTACGATCCAGCAAATGCCGGCTGCAAACTCGGAAAAAAAAGTTGGCAGCGGAAAGGTATGCATGGCCACCAAATACGGCAGCGCGCCGCACATGGCTGTGGCCAACCAAAGCGACAAGAGCAGTAGACGAGATCGAAGCATTCGCGGAGTGAGTGAGACGACGGAGAGAGCAGCGACCCGATGCGGGGCGCCGCTGACGAAGCGAGCGAGTTTAGCCGAACGGATGGTTGGCGATTTTGGAATACGTCGCCGCACCTCAAGCTCGTACGAAACAAAAGGGCGCCCGAAGGCGCCCTTGCACTCCCGCCCTTCAACGGTTTAAGTTGCTTACCGTCTGCGGGAATATCGCTGTTGCGATTAGTTCTGGCAGTTTGCCGGCAGGTATGAGTACATCGCCGCCTGAGAAGCAGCTGCAGTCGAATTGTTTGCGGTTGCCGTACCGCACACCCATTTGACGGTGCCGTCCGGCATACCTTGGCCCCAGAGGCCCAGGTACTTACCGTCAATCGCGGCCGCACCCGTGCTGCCCAGCGTCAAGATCACGCTGACGTTCGAGCCATTGCTCTGCTGAGTATATTGTTGTGCGGTCACGTACTTCGCATTCGAACCCAGCGGCGCGATCGGCGAAGCCGTCGGGAACTGACCATTCGTCGCGTAAGCTTCTGCCAGAGCAGCACGTGCCGCATCCAGATCCGTCGTCGCTTCGGTGAGCTTCGACTTGATCATGTAGTTGTTGTAAGCAGGCAGCGCGATGGCAGCCAGGATACCGACGATCGCAACCACGATCATCAGTTCGATCAGCGTGAAACCCTTCTGGACACGCTTGTTCATACGACGCATCGACTTCATGAAATCCCCCGGAATGTTTGGTTAAAGATGATGCGGGGGGAGATAAAGCACAGACTGTGCCAGGGGGAAATTGTTGGTTTACAAGGCGAGGAGAACAGGAAATTGACACTCCATCAGCCGCTCTGTGACAATTTTCGACACTAATTGACACGGCACGTTAGCTTTGTAGCGCATGAATCACAAAATCCGATCGAACTTGCAGCGCTCGGGAAGCTTCCTTTTGCCTCCCTTGGATATCATCTAAGCTCACCATTGGACGTTCCGCCCCCAGGTAGCGCTACGCCGCGCTGGACATCCACCCGTCGACTTTCCCAAATGACAATCGCCGCATCAGGGCCAAATCTTCTTGGCCCTGATGCGGCGATCATGATTGCTGTTTCGTTTCGGTGACGACGGCTACGTACCAGCTCCAAGCGGGTTCCGACTTAGTTCTGGCAGCTAGCAGGCAAATAGGGGTACATCGACGAGACGGAAACACCCGATCCATACGTAGGGGTACTCGGGCTGTTAGCGGTCGCGCAGGTCCAACTCACCGTGCCGTCGGCTTGGCCGATACCAAACATGCCGAGATAGGCATTGTCGATCTGACTGACTCCGGTATGACCCAGGGTCAGAATCACCGAAGCGTTGGACCCTGAAACGTTGTAGTGCACTGCAGTGACATAGGCTGCATTGCTCGCCACTGCCTGCACGATGATGGGCGGCGACGATTGCGGCGGAAAGACGCCTCCGTTGGATGTGTAGACCTCAGTGATCGACACCCGCGACACATCCAGCATGGTCGTCGCCTCGGTCAACTTTGACTTGACCATGTAGTTGTTGTACGCCGGCAGTGCAATCGCCGCCAGAATCCCGACAATCGCCACTACGATCATCAGTTCGATCAGCGTAAAGCCGCCCGCCCGACGCCTTGTTCCCTTGCTGTGCTTGAAAACCATGACCTCTCCCCAAAAAACATTTTGTTGTTGGGAGGCCACCGTGCAGGGACTATGCCAAGGCACACATTGTGTATCTGGGCAAAAACTGACGCACTTTGGTGGGAATTCAGGCGCAAATCTGACCGTTCTTGACAGAATTCCGGACAAAACCCGTCATCACCTACTTTCGTAGGGAATCGTTCGGACTAGGCTCGCCGCAACGTCCGCCGGCTAAGCCACCAGCCTACACTCACGACAAGCAGCGCCCCCACGCAGCCGATCACGATATCCGCATACGGCACCGCGCGCTCAAACCACGCCGCGTCAATCGGATCAGTGACGAGCATATCGCCGGCAAGGTATCCAAGCAGTGCCGCCCCGAGCGTGATGATGACGGGGAAGCGCGCCATGACGCCCACCAGCAACGTGCTGCCGAACACGATCAGCGGTACCGACAACCCGAGCCCCAGCACCAGCAGCAGAAACGTCGTGCCCGGAGGCCCCTTCTCCGCCGCGGCGGCCACGGCGACGACGTTATCGAGCGACATTACAAAGTCGGCGATCAGGATGGTCTGGATAGCAGGCCATAGGCCGGCCTGCTGATGGCGATCGGCGGCTTCATCTTCGGCTTCCGTCAGCAGCTTCACGCCGATGTACACCAGCAGCAACGCGCCAATCGTTTTGAGGTAAGGCTGCGCAAGCAGCTTGACGGCCAGCACGGTCAACACCACGCGCAGCACGATGGCGCCCGCGCTGCCCCAGAAAATGGCTTGTTTCTGCTGGTGCTTGGGCAGGTTGCGCGCGGCCAGCGCGATGACCACCGCGTTGTCGCCCGACAGCACGATGTTGGTCAGGATGATGGAGCCAAGCGCGAACCAGAATGCGCTTGAGGTGAGCGCCATAGTGTTCTCGAAGATGTCCCTGGGGTTGGCTTGCAGTGAGCCGGTTTGCAGCATCTTGTCTGCTTATACACATGTCGTGCCTGGATCGCATGCTGCAACGCGACCAAACAAGAACGGGAGGCCAGGCCTCCCGTTCTCGCACAACCTCAAACCTTGCCGATTACAGCATCGCCTTCAGCAGACGCGCCATTTCCGACGGGTTCTTGGTGGTCTTGATACCGCACTCTTCCATGATGTCGAGCTTGGCTTGCGCGGTGTCGGCACCGCCCGAGATCAGCGCGCCGGCGTGGCCCATGCGCTTGCCCGGAGGCGCGGTCACGCCAGCGATGAAGCCAACCACCGGCTTCTTCATGTTGTCCTTGATCCAGTAAGCCGCGTTGGCTTCGTCCGGACCGCCGATCTCACCGATCATGACCACAGCGTCCGTTTCCGGATCGTCGTTGAACATCTTCATCACATCGATGTGCTTCAGACCGTTGATCGGGTCGCCGCCGATACCGACAGCCGAAGATTGGCCCAGGCCCAGCGCAGTCAATTGGCCCACGGCTTCGTACGTCAGCGTGCCCGAGCGCGACACCACGCCGATGCGGCCCTTGCGGTGGATGTGACCCGGCATGATGCCGATCTTGATTTCGTCCGGCGTGATCAGGCCCGGGCAGTTCGGGCCCAGCAGCAGCGTCTTGCTGCCGGCCTTACGCATCTTGTCCTTGACCATCATCATGTCGCGCACGGGGATGCCTTCGGTGATGCAAACCACCAGGTCCAGTTCAGCTTCGACAGCTTCCCAGATGGCGTCAGCGGCGCCTGCGGGCGGCACGTAGATCACCGACACGGTTGCGCCGGTTTGCGCCTTGGCGTCCTTGACGGTTGCGTAGATGGGAATGCCTTCGAAGTCTTCGCCGGCCTTCTTCGGGTTCACGCCGGCGACGAAGCAGTTCTTGCCGTTGGCGTAGTCGCGGCAGCCGCGGGTGTGGAACTGGCCGGTCTTACCGGTGATCCCCTGGGTGATGACCTTGGTATCTTTGTTGATCAGAATCGACATGCTGTAATCCTTTTATGCAGCGAGCCGCGCCGACGTACTCAGCAGCGGGCGCAACTCGCGTTCGCGTATGGTTGGGTCAGCGGGCGGCTTACTTGCCGGCGGCT
>Ga0209759_1001571_pt1 | contig 12431 bp, 12 predicted proteins | sample AraplaCL_Col_mMS_FD_184261 | JGI IMG/M metagenome (GOLD analysis project Ga0209759, IMG submission 184261) | Arabidopsis root microbial communities from the University of North Carolina, USA - plate scrape CL_Col_mMS (SPAdes) (version 2) | ecosystem: Host-associated > Plants > Roots >...
GATTCAAGGCAACGGTAACGGTTGACCCAAGGACATGGCGGACCTTACCTACGCAAGTCGGATCAAGTCCGCGCATACCTATGCTCCCCCGTCGGCCGGGAGGTTCTGCGCCACTACATCGAGCAATTTACGCAGGCGGGTATCAAGCTCGGGCTCTCTTGAGGCGCTTTTCGCCAGAAATTGCGCCAATCGTCGGAAATCACCAAGCAAAAAACGACCACCCTCAAATATGCCGCCTATGTCATTTTCCGGCTCTGCCCAAGCAGCCCTTATGCCTCCGACGATAGCTTCGCGATCTCCAACAACCTGTATGTTTGGGGTGAGCCGCGCTCGCTCAGCCAATAACTCAGGAATCGCCGAATAGCAGAACACTGCAATCTCCGTTCGTTCCCGGCGAACGGCGGCATCGAACAGCAATTCATTGAGGTGTGCATCGCCGAACGAATAGCCGGCGACAATCACAAGGGTCTCCGGCTGATGCAATGCTCTGCGCATACGATCTTGCAGCACGAGAAAAGGAACACGCCGCGATTCTTCGTATTTTGTGTCAGATGGATATATTGCCGCCGCGACCTCTTCACGCACGGCTTGGCCGACGCGAACCACCTGCCGAGCATCCCATTCCCAGTTCACTGACCCGTGAAGCTTCCAAAGGCGCGCGAAGAAGGCGGGCACCGAATCCTGCTCGGATCCCGGCGCGGTCTCGACTAGATCAGTTTGAAATCTTGCCCGAAGATTTCCTATGAATCCGTCAAAGTAAGCTACCTGCAACTCTTCGAGCGCCGTCTCGAAGAGCAGGTCGTAGTTCACCGTGAATATTTCTACGGGGAAGTGATAGTTTGCTCGTGCGAGCCATGCGGCGAAATGGAGCGTCGCGGTAAGGTCGGCGCGGCTTATGTCGACTTCCGAAATGATTACTCGACAAATCGCTCGATCTAGCTCCGTCGCACCGGCTGCTGTTAGTCCATCGATCGTCTGATCGCCAGTCAAAAGCGCAGAGATGCGCCTCAGCCGACTCAAGCCTTCTTCGAGATTCCTTCCATTAAGTTGGCTGGTCAATGCAGTACGTTGAGCGTCCGGGAGGGCGGCAAGAATTCGCCGTTGCAACTCAGCTACGTCCGGTAATCCGCACGACTTCGACGTGCCTGCACCAAACAGTGTGCATACATGACGAGACCGCGTTGCCAGCTTGGCACTTAGACCTGTAGCAAAACGCAATGGATCATGCTCGGCCATCTTTACGCACCTCAGGCAGATGTGCGGTCAAGATTACACTATTGTCGTAGGATTTCCAGATGAAAGTTGGTGTTTTTCGACCGGAACGGCCCCGGTCAGGTAATTAGCCCGCATGCTCCGTTCGCGCTTGCGCAAGCCAACGGCAGGATACCGCACGAGCGGCATGCAAATCAGGGGGAAATCGAAGTCCCGACGAGACAACAGGAGGGAAGCGCCAGCCCGAAGGGCGAACAGAAATAAAAAATGGCCGAAGCACATTTCGACCATTCTTGTACTGCATCAATCATCAAACTGCCAACATCAACCGCTCTGCGATGTGCTCATGTGCAGAGGGCTTTACCACTACGCTGCCTGCGGCACCGAGTCGTTGACCGCATCGCCAGCTACTCCCATCTCGATCACTTCGCCGGCCACCGGCTCGACCGCCATCGCATCGACGATCTGCTGCCCGAGCGGAACTGCCGGGCCATGCTGCACTTCATTACCCCAGGAATACCAGCCATCACGGGAAACACCACGGCGGAACAGTTCCCTCTTCGGCAGTTCCGGGTACATCCGTTCGATCACGCCATACAACTCGTCCGGCTTCTGGCTGTGCATCCCGCGTTTGTAGCTGAACACCGAACCGGGTCGAGCCTCGGTCGGCACCTCGGGAATCACCGTGCTACCACGAGTCGCAAACATCAGCACTTCATGGGAAATACGGAAGTACGAACCCATACCGCCCTCCCCCTTGTTCCAGATGGCATGAGTGATATAGCGGAATCCCCATGCCTCGATCACCTTCAGCCCATCGGCGATCAGCGAAGCTGGAACCCAGAGAAACAGCACGGCATCAGACGCGACCGCCTTGCTGCCACGAAGCAGATCGCAGATGTCGTCCAGCTTCATGGTCGGATAGCCAAGCTGTACTTCGGGGATGTAATCCCAGGGCGGATCGGCATAGATCACATTGAACAGCCCGACACCATGATCAAACGGCTGACTGTTCTTGCGTGTCTTATCAATCTGCTCGAGTTTGCGCTTGCGCAATTCGTCACGCGCCTCCTCGCGCTCCTTTTTGGCACGGGCAATCATTTCCTTGGCAGACCTCTCCACCAGCTCGTCAAGTTCGTCCTGGGCCAGGGTGACCAGTGCGGCAGCATTGCTGATATCAAGTTCGCCGGACTCGACAACCTGGATCAGCCCTTCGTGCCCGGATTCCAGTACCTTCACAGCCCGTTGCAGGGAATCAGCCGAAACCTTGCAGGCTTCGGCTGCCTGCTTCTGCGATACGGCTTCAGCGGTATGCTGATTGGCTCCCTTCTTGGTGTTAGACAGCTTCGCCGCAATCAGCGAGCGTTGACCACCGCTCAGATGACGACGATGCTGGTTCTGGCTGACGATGAATGCCTGGGTCGGCACATCGAGTTTGCCCACATCCTTGTAAACCGGCTGGATGCTGAGTTCGTGGCAAGCCCGCAGCCGGTCACGGCCATCCACGATCTTGTTGCGGTACACCAGGATCCGCATTTGTTGGCCGTTCGTTTCGATGTCCGCCTTGAGTTCCGCGAACTCAGCGTCGGACATTGGCGGGAACAGTGCCGCGGCACTGTGGATCAGGTATTCAGTGTTTTCGATGGTCTTCATACAGATGCTCCTTGTAGTTAAGAAAGTCGGATCGGCACCATGCCGTCCCGACGATTACTTCCGTGCGGCATTGATGGCCTGGTAGAACGATGACTGCTTACCGTGCAGTCCCTTGGCGACAAAGAAGGCATGCACGTTAGCCGTCGAGTACTGTTTGAGAGCCGATTCGATTTCCGGCAGGCAGGCACGCACGACCTCAGCGATCGTCTGCCCCGAGAATTCGCGGTTTTCCAGTTCGGAGATCACGGCACAGCCGTCCGGGCAGATATGCCGTTCGGCCCAATCCGCGCCGGATGCCTTCTTGTAGCGAGCGATGATTTCCTGATGGGTGCGGGGATCGGTCATGGCCGCTGCATAGCCAGCCCTGATTTGCTCGACCTTGTCCAGGTCGGCATGTGCTGCCTCCAACAGCTCATGGAGTTCCGGAACTGCTGATGCACAGCTTTCCGGATCGCCGAGATCGATCCCGCTCACCATTTCGGCAACCATCTGGGTCGCGGCCTGAACATCGGCCATCGGTTTGCTGATTGCTGCTGCCTGTTCGGTCAGCAGGGTCTGCTCAACGAGCGTGCGCATGTGCTGCGCGATTTGGTCATAATTCAGTTGCATATGAGAACTCCTGTAAAAGTGCATCGCCTTGCAGGGATGCGGGTTGAAAAACACTTTGGCGCATCGATTACCGCTGTAGTGCAGTGCGTTGCGACCAGACGGAGATTACTAAGGCAGGGGCATATTCCTGGAGGGCACGCTGAACGATCAGCGCGCCATTGACAAAGGCAAAAAAATATGGCCGAGCGAGACCTGATCGAGAGCATCCGCGTACTGGCGTGGGTCCATAGCGTCGCCATGGAGGCTGAATGCAAGCCCACCAAAACCGCCCTTACGGTTCGCTTTAACGAGCTGCAAATGGAATATCTGGCGGCCGAGAGGGCGGCAATAGCTGCGATCGAAGAGGAAAAGGAAGACGGGAAAGATGAGGACGAGAAAGATTGGCCCGAAATCCAGTTCCAGCGCTATCTGGGTGGGGATGTGACGCCGACAGATGAAACGCTGGATCGGATCGAGCTTGTCCTGCCGACCACGAAAGCCACCTTTGAGACTGGGCCGAAGTGCGATAGCGGTATTGCGCCCCTTTGGATCGCAATGGCCGCTCCGGTAGATGCCATGCGCTCAGTGCTCAACTGGTACGACGACACACTATGGCGGGCGCGGATCGCCGGTGTGCCCTTCGAGCAGTTGATGTTTTCCGTCACGGATCCGTTTTTTTCTCGGCATTTATTTCTTGAATACTTTCCGAAGTGGGGTCTCGATGTAAATCGCAATGTGCTCGCTTACGCCATCAACGAGGGAATGACGACGATCAGCATGGAACGCTTCACCGTGCTGGTCGCCTTGTTCCGGCTCAGCATCCTGTCTGGTGTCGCCTATCCGATGATGGACTTCGTGATGACCGGATTGCTTCACAAGGCGGTTTATGACCTGTTCGATCCTTGGGGTATTGCCCGGCACGTCAAGGTTTATTTGGAAATCCTTCGGGATCGGCAGCGTGACGCGATGGCGAAGGGGTTAGAGATGCTGAAAAAGTTAAATGGCGGAAACGACATCCGCTATCAGGAGAACGATGAGCCTGCCGCTTGAGCGGTAGGCATCGCCCGGATACCGCTCAAGCGGTATTCTGAACGGCAGCCCTTTTGCCACGATCCAGAAGAAGATCGCAGATGCCAAACTACAATTACGAAGCGCTCTCACCTCAGGACTTTGAGGAAGTCTCGCGGGATCTCTTGCAGGCAGAATGGAATGTGGCGTTGGAGGCCTTCAAGGAAGGTCGCGACAGTGGCATCGACCTGCGCTATGCCACGTCCCCTGACAGCACGGTGATCGTTCAGTGCAAGCACTATGCTAAGTCTGGCTTTGCCGCGCTGCTGCGTCACTTGAGAGACTCCGAGCTACCGAAGATCGCGAAGGTGAACCCAACCCGGTATGTCGTCGTGACGACAGTAGGCCTTTCGCCTGGCAACAAGCAGTCGATCCTGCAAACGCTAACCCCTTATGTGAAGTCACCATCGGACGTTCTCGGAGCGGACGATCTCGATGGGCTACTTGCGAAGCACCCAAATGTCGAGCGAGCAAATTTCAAGCTGTGGCTGACAAGCACCAGTGTCATCAGTCGGATTCTGAACAACGCGCAAGTGTGCCAAACCGAGTTCGAGGTGGAGCGCATCAGGCGAAAGCTTCCGCTTTTCGTTCAGAACCAAGCCTATCCCGAAGCGAACGAGATCCTGAGAACGGCCCGAATCTTGGTGGTTTCCGGTCCGCCGGGAATTGGAAAGACGACGCTGGCGGAGATGCTCCTGTACTCAAGTCTGGAGGAAGGTTACGAGCCCGTGGTCATCGAGGGGGACATTGCCGAGGGGAAGACGATGTATCGACGTGAAGCCCGTCAGATCTTCTACTACGACGACTTCCTTGGCCAAACCTTCCTTGGGGACCGTCGAGAATACTTCGGTCGGAACCAAGACAAGGCCGTGGTCGACTTCATGGAGATGGTCAGACGGTCGCCGGACTCCAAGTTCATCCTGACCACGCGCGAGCACATCCTAAGCAGCGCGATCCGCCTGTCTGAGCGGCTTGACGGCAGCACATTGATCCGTGACCGAATTGTGCTCAAGCTTGGACACTATAGTTTTGGTGACCGTGCAAGAATCCTGTACAACCATCTCTACTTCAGCGAGCTGCCTAAGGCCCATAAATGTGAGACGCTCCGCGGCGATTTCTTCCTACGGGTTATCCGTCATCCGCATTTCAACCCTCGGCTGATTGAGTGGTTGGCGGACTTGAGTCGCGTCGGATCGGTGCCGGCCGAGGACTATCAAAGTTACGTTGAAGACCTGCTCGATAACCCAGAAAGGATCTGGGATCACGCCTATCGCACGCAGATTCCAGAGGCTGGGCGTTGCCTTCTGCTGGCCCTTTACACTGATGGAGGCGACAGCCTTTTCGGGCTGGCATCCTCTTTCGCCGAGCTTCGCAGTGTAAGAGCCAAGAGGTACAACCAGCAAAGAGAGCCGAATGAATTTGAGGCGAATCTCAAGATACTTGAAGGGGGATTCGTGGCCATTGGAACCCGAGGTGTTGGCTACCTGAATCCGTCGATTAAGGGGTATGTCGGGTCGGTCATTGTTGGTGATCCTGAAACCTACTCTGACATCTTTCAATCGGCGATCCGCTTCAAGCAGATTGCAACCCTTTGGCGGCTGAGGAAGGAGGTCGGATCACCGTCGAGGCAAATGCTTCCGCAGCACCACAGTGCAGCTTTCATTTCAAGGCTCACTACATTGTTAGATAGCCCGGCTTATGTTTGGACCACTTCGGCGGAAGGCAAGGCAATTGGGCATCGGGTTGACTACGGAACGGACGAACGGCTGCGATTCCTTGCGGAATTCTGCGATGTCGAGCACGCGGAGCTTGGCCTCGATCAGATCTATGACGCCATGGAACGGCTGATTAAGAAATGGCCTCCGGAGTTTGTCAATCTTTGGGATATGCCAGCGCTTGTGCGAGAGATGTCGGAGATGGACAGATTCGTTGCGGGTCGTGGAGCAAGCATTCGGCAGCTCTTGCTGGAGAAGCTGCTGGATGCCTTACCACACGCTCGGTCGCACCACTGGCGGGACCTGATAGATCTCCCTGATTCCACGGCAGGCTGGCAGCAACGCAATGCGCAGAAGTTCTTTGACGGTCTTCGGTCGTACATGAATGGCGGCTGGCGGAATGATCTTGACGACTGCGAAGACTCGTATGACAGGGCGCGGATGATCGAAAATTTGTCTGAGTTGGCGCAACGCAAGAAGAGGTCACGATTCTTCACGGCCCCGTTACGTAGAGTTCACGATGAGATTGCCGCCATTGCAGATGAAGCAGAAAAGCCAGAGGTTGGGACTGGATCGCCTACTCAAGTTCTCCCCCGAAGTTCGCTAAGTGAGAGTGAAGTCCGAAGCATGTTCCAGACACTGTTGCTGGACGGCTCATGAGCGCATCGATCATAAATGCGGATCAATCTGTTGCATCCACGGTCGAATTGCGTCCGTCGAAATGCGTGACCCGAGATGAGGATGCCGCTCAAGCGGTATCCTCGCCACTTTCCGTGATGGCCCTTGACTTACAGGAAGAATCCGGTATTGGTATAGAGAGTCGAAAACAGGAATCAAGCAAGATCAACGTTTAACACCGACATGCCGTGTTAAACGATATCTCTGGGGTTCCGCCCCAGTCCCCGAAAGGCAGCACCAACAGACGGGACACGATGTACGTATTCGGCTCAATAACAACCATAACAAGGAGCCAATATGGAACAGCAACAGCACGAGGCGTTCGCCTCACTCACCAAGAAGCAGCCCGGACAGTCTGGCATCGACGGCAACATCCATCGTCGTGACCGACACATTGATGTCCGCGTCAGCTCAGCCGAACGGGAAAAGATCGGCCAACTTGCTCTCGAAGCCGGCTACGGCAACCTAGCCCAATACCTTCGCGAAACTGCACTCGCAGGCTCAGCGTCGTTATCCGGCGACGCACATATCGCATGGCTGCAAGCCATCAATTTCATCGGCAACAATGTGGCCGAAATTGCCACCCTGCTCCGAGATCGTCAGCAGCCCGACGACGACATGCTGGTCGCCCTGCTCCAGCTTCAGGAGTGTGCCGAATACGTCTGGAAAGAAGTAAAGCAGGGGAAAGGCACGGGCAACGCATGATCGTCCGTGTTTTCAACGCGGGGATTTCGCGCGGCGAGTCCCCGGTCAACTATCTGATGAGCGGCCGTGATCACACCGGCCAGCCCCGTTCGGTTGCCGCGGAAGTGCTCGACGGCAACCCTGATCTCACCGTCGCGATCATCAACGGCATCCAGCGCAAACACAAATACGTATCGGGCGCGATCGCGTTTCGTGATAACGAGAAGCCGACCCGCGAGCAGATGCGCGATGTTATCAAGTCGTTCAAGCAGACCACGTGTCCTGGTCTGGGTGCCGAAAACATAAATGCACTGTTCGTCCTGCATCGGGACAAGGGCAACACCGAGATTCACTTCATTGTGCCGATGACGGAGATGAAGACCGGCAAACGCATGAACATCCATCCGCCCGGTCGACAGAACATCCGACTGTATGAAGCCTTTACGCAGGTAACCAATCACCGACTCGACTATGCCCAGGTCGTACCCGACCCGCTCAAGCTTGCCCTCAGCGACTTCGAACGATATACGACGGAAGGCAAGAAAGATCGCAGCAACAAGGTATATCTGCATCGCCGTCTGACCAAAGCAATCCGCACCGGGCAGATTGCCGACCGCGACCAGCTATGCGATTTCCTGTCGCGCGAATACGGGGTCGAGATCACCCGCAAAGGTAAGGACTATCTATCGATGAAGTTTCCGGGTGCAGAGAAAGCGAAACGCTTTCGCGGCCCGCTCTATCGTGCGGACGCCGACTACCGCGAGATCGTCAGACAAGCTCGCGACAACCGGCAGGAGCAACGCCTATCGACCGCCGAATACCAGCGGTCACAGGACAGCCTGCAACAGCTTGTCGAAGAGCGTAGAGCGTTCAATATCCGAGCCTACCTCACGCCTCGCATGCTGCGATCCCAACGATTGCAGCCACGCCGAGAGGTGCAGTTGCGGTCCGTGTCCCAACCAACCATAACAACAAAGGAGAGTGCCATGAAAGAGAAGAACCCATCGCAAGCCATCACCCGCCAGCAGACCGCCGACTCGTCGCCAATCAAGTATGAGAACAAGCCCGGGGTGATGAAGACGATCAAGATGATGCGCGGTCAGGCTGTAACCGGCGACCGCGCCAACATGACGAGCGATTTCGGTATCGGCGGGCTGATGGCCGGGTTGTCCGACATTGAGTCCAGCATCAACACAGCAGTGAGCGAGATGAACAGTGCGAGAAGCCCCGAACAGAAGGCCAATGCGGAACGGAAACCGATGGCATTGATGGAACGCAAGCGACGACTGGAATTGCAGCTTGCCCAAGCAAAACAGCGGCAGCTCAATATGGCAGGAGGTTCAGCCCATACTCGGATGGATGGACGATGCTAAAGCTCACGCGCTCAACGTCCGATATACACAGGAACTCTCGGAACAAAAGGACGCGATATGGTATATCTGGAGTGGTGTTGGGTGGCCCTCAAATGGTTCATTCCTCTGTGGACTGCCTTACACATCATTTGCTGGTTTCTTCCTAGCGAGGTGTCGGAACGACTTGAAGTGGTGGATAACTTCCTGCTTGAGCGACTCGTGTCAATTCCGGTCTTTCTCTCCAATGTGTGGTTGGTGTCCGCGCAGATTTGCTACTTCGTAGGAAATTTCTTCGCCTTGATTTTGATCGCTTTTGGCGCAGTCATCGTCGGATACTCCGTCTACCTGAAGCGAGAAACGCTTCAATTCACCTTCGAAGGAGCATACCAACTAGCCGAGCAACTAGCCGGCGATAAGGTGGCGTGGTCAGGTGCGACCATGCTCATCGCCGCCACGGTTGCCATTTGCAACATGTGGAAGCTAAATCTCGACAGGAAACAGTATTTCGAGAAGCAGGAGAAAGAGCTTCGTGAGCAAATTGAGAAGAAGGCGAAAGAGCGCCGCGAGCGGATGTCCACTGGGAACAACACTTTTTTTGATTGAGTGCGTTTGAGAACGGCTTACCCACCGTCTTCTCGCTCGTGGCCCGCGCAGGGGGCCGCTTCGAAAACCGTGGATAAGCCGTTCAAGATGAAAATTAAAGCTGGTTCACCTTATGCGCGGCGGCACTGTCCAACGCTTCGGCGATGTCCCGTGCCCCTTCGCCCCGCACTTCCTTCGTGATTGCGATTTCGCGGCCCTTCGCGATGATATAGACGTATGAGTCGGATGCACTGAACGAGCCACGCTTGCGGATCGTGCTTCGCCAGCCGAAAGAATCCACGTCCCTGTAGTTCATCGCGTGATATCGACACTGCCATCCGGGCGGGTCGTGAGTTGGCAGGCTTGTTTGAATTTGACGGTGCTTTCCATAGCGGTCCTTTCGTTAATCATTTGATGACCTGCTCGTCGGTGATCGGCAACGCGACGAAGTGCCTTGCGCACTTGCCAAACGAACCACGGCAGGCTTGCAAGCACGAGCCCGAAGTAGAGCCATGTCCCTGACCGATAGAATCCGTATTGGTAGGCATAGCGATCAACCAGCCATGCGGGAACCACGAAGGGAAAGAAGCGGAACAGACTGAGGATGATTGCCAGCGGGTAATCGAACACCGCCTTCCCGACCCACTCGCCGGCATCGGTGATGTCGAGGGTCTCGAAAATTCGGTCATTGCGGGAAAGCAGCCTTTTCTCGACGGACATGGTGTTCCTCACTATCGGGCGATGGTTATGTTTGCGATGGCTGACATCGGCGGATTCGCGTAGAGCGTCTTGAGAACGGGATACGCCCGGTCGGTGCACAGGGCGCCGTTACAGTTGCCGCCACTGCCTTCACCGAATCCGTCAAAGTGATTCGTCAGCCCGAGCGCATGCAGCAGTTCGTGCTCGACCAACGGCTCGAACGGCGCGCAGTTCGTGTTGCTGAAATCGACATCTACGTTGAACGTTGCTCGCGGATCGATAAGCGGGCTCGAATCCACTTCCGCCTGCCAGTCGGAAGCCAACGGCGGATCGATGGAATATGTCGGATCGACCCAAAGCCCAAACATATTTTGTTTGTTGGCGTAGACCTCGCCGCAGTTGTTGGGCTCGGTGGAACCTTGCGTCGGCGGCGTTTCGTTGTTGAAGACGATGCCGCGAGTGACAGATGCGGAATTCGACGCAAAGGGACATACCCTTGATGACTTACTGGCTCGGCTCAGTGACCGCGACCGTGAATTCGTGCTGTCGTTCGTGCGCGACTACGTCGCTCATCACGGGAAATCGCGGTAGTCGAAAACAGGGCGATGGAGCCGGCCAATGCAAACAACGCATTGGCACGACAGATCACCTTTTCTGCTTCAAGATCCCGCTCGCATAGTGCCTGAGCATGTTTGTTGAGCTATGCCCTACATGCTTCTGCAACCCTTTTTCGGTCGTCAAATTTGGTTGCTCTAGGCTCTCGATCGTCCGCTCAAGATGACGCAATTCGGTCATCCCCGTCATGTTGGCAATCGACATAACGCTTGGGCTCGTCATCAATTCGAGGCAGCGTGCAATGAACTCGCGTCGGCAGTCGTGGAACTTGATTTCCTTAAATCCGTATTTATTTTTCAGCTTTTGCCAGACCGCCGCAAACCCTGAAAGTGAATAAGCGAAAAGCCGGGGCGAATCCTCACGCCTCGCGATCAGCGAGATAACCGCCTTTGCCTCATCGCTTAGAAGCACATTCCTCGGCTTGCCTGACTTCGTCAATCCCAGATGGATATGATGCTCTTTGACCTGGCCCCACTCTAGGAACAGAATTTCACTTCGACGCGCACCAGTCAGCAGCGAAAGCATGAAGATCTGATTGACTTCCTGATTGGAATAATTCGCCAACGCGGCAATGACACCCTCCTCTTGCTCCGGGGATATCCGCCGATCTTGCGGTGCATTATGCCCGGCTAGCCGACTCTTATCGGCCATCTTCACCGGATTGATAAGCCAATGTTTCTTATAGAACTCCGGTGCGATATGAAGCGTGTAATTCACTATCGCACTGATCACACCCAAATCCCGCTTGATCGTGGATTTGGCTTTCTTCTTCAACGCTACCTGAATGTATGAGTTGATAGCGATGTGATCGAGGAATTTAGCCGGGATGTCTCCCAATGTAGTCCGAGTTGCACCGAGGAATGTCTCCCAGACACCGTCGACTTTTGAATCAACCTGCCTCTTATATTCAATCGGCGTAGCAAGAATAGACTGCAACCGATACCGGGTGGAATCTTCGTTGAATTTGCCGGTAGGTTTCTCGCTATCCTTGCCTTCGATCTTTCTTTCGAAATACTTCAGGCATAGAACGAAAACGGGGTCTCCGTCAGCAGTTTGACTCCCGGGTCGTTGCCCCATTTCTTCATCATGAGGTTGCCCAACTCGTCTTGAGTGGGATTCTTGATGATCGGCCGCTTTTCCGGGGTCTTCCCGCTCAAGACCGCTTCCCTAGCTTCGATAGCGTTAGCCAGACTCTCGAAGGTCTCGTTGTAGTCGATGCCCTTCTTCAGGCGCTTGATACGGACGCGATAGCGGATAGAGAGCTACTTGTCCCCGTTTTTCCACTGGATGACTTCGATGCCCTTCGGAACCTGCTCAGCCACGATAACCTCTTTTCGTCAGAGTACTGCCTTATCGTAGCGTGGAAACAGCAAAGCCGTCTGACAATTTTTTGGCAAAAAACGGGAAGTTTGACAGAAGGAAGACGAAATGCCTGAGTAGGCAATAAGCAGCTCAATTGCTTGATTTTATTGAGCTTTTGGCGCGCCCGGCTGGGATCGAACCAGCAACCCCTGCCTTCGGAGGGCAGTACTCTATCCATTGAGCTACGGGCGCTTCGCTTGAACACGAAGGCGCCGCGACCGGG
>Ga0209759_1001572_pt1 | contig 12431 bp, 10 predicted proteins | sample AraplaCL_Col_mMS_FD_184261 | JGI IMG/M metagenome (GOLD analysis project Ga0209759, IMG submission 184261) | Arabidopsis root microbial communities from the University of North Carolina, USA - plate scrape CL_Col_mMS (SPAdes) (version 2) | ecosystem: Host-associated > Plants > Roots >...
CCAGCAAGCCTTACCCGAACGACAGCAGCGACTACCGACGCGCGCGCACTGCCCTGCTGGCCGAGGAGATCGAGCTGCGCCGCCACATCGAGCGCGTGGCCGCGCAGCGGCGCACGCTGCCCCCCGGCGGCGAGGCGCGCGGCTATGCGTTCCGGGACCAGGACGATGCGGTGCGGCAGTTCGCCGACCTGTTCGGCCCGCACGACACGCTGGTGACCTACACCTGGATGTTCGGGCCGCAGCGCCCGCGGCCCTGTCCGATGTGCACGGCCTTCCTCGACGCCTTCGACGGCCCGGTGCGCAACATCACCCAGCGCGTCGGCTTCGCGGTGCTGGGCCGCTCGCCGGTGGCGCGCCAGCTCGCGTTCGCGCGCGAGCGCGGGTGGCGCCACCTGCAGTTCTTCCAGACGATCGGCGACGATTTCGCGCGCGACTACCGGGCCCTGGGTCCGAACGGCGACGAATGGCCGGCGCTCGACGTCTGGATCCGGCGCGACGGCCGCGTCCATCACTTCTGGGCCGGCGAGCTGGGCGGCACGGAAGACCCGGGACAGGACGCGCGCGGCGCGCCGGATCCGACCCCGCTCTGGAACATCCTCGACCTGACGCCGGGCGGCCGCGGTGCCGACTGGTACCCGAAGCTCGATTGAAGCGCCCAACGACAACGGCGGCCCGCGAAGGGCCGCCGTGAAAGGAAGAAGAGTTCGACGCGCGATCAGTTGCGGTCGGCCTTCGGCGCCAGCGCCGGGCCGTTGTCCACGGCCGGCGCGGCGGCCGTCGTGTCCGTCGTGCTCGTTTCCGTGTTGCTGGTGTCGCTGGCCGCCGGCATCGTGGTCGTCACGTTGTCGTTGGTCGTCGTGGCCTGGGCGACGGTGGTCGTCGTGGTGGTCGTCTGCGCCACCGGCACCACCTCCTGCTGGTGCTTGATCAGCAGCAAGTGCGCCGCCGGATCGGTCTCGGGCGAATTGCCCTGGTCGCGGAAGAAATAGATCTGCTGGCCGGAGCCGTTGACCTCGACCTGCTGCGGCGTGGCCATCGGATCGGTCTGCTCGTTGGTGTCGGTCTGCGCGACGGAGGCGCCGATCGCGCCGAGGAGAGCGGTGGCCGTCGCGGCGATCGCGAGTTTCTTGTTCAGTTGACGCATGGTGTGTACTCCTTGGGGTGTTGTTCCAGCCTCGCGGTGCGAAGCTCGGTAGCAACCCTCATCCAGCAACGCCAATGCCTTGTCGAGCAGCTCGCGCGTCAGACAAGGGCTCGTCAACCTGCGCTTAACCTGCGCTCAACGTCCGCTCACCGGCCGCGTCAGCCTTCGTACTGCAGCAGTCGCAGCGACATCCGCTCCACGTACAGGTCGACGGTGAAGCGATACAACGCGTCGGTGCCGTCCGAGGGCGGCAGCTGCGAGAAGCGCTTGAAGCCCACGTTGGCCAGAGAGATCGCTCCCAGCGGCGTCTGCAGGTCGGGCGTCAGCAGCGTGATGAGGCCGTTCATCTCGTCGTCCTCGAGATGGTGGCCGTCGACGAACCAGGCCTGCGCGGCCTGCGCCCAGGCGTCGTAGTCGGCCGCCGAGATCGACAGCCGCAGGTCGGGCACCGTGACGGCGACCGGGCGCTGCACGGGCTCCGGGAAGATGCCGATCGTGTCGTCGGCCCGTGCACAGCGCCACGTGAACGACTCGATGCTCGCGACGCGCGCGCACGGCAGCGAGCCCAGCTCGAAGCGGAAGTTGGCGCACATCCAGGGCTGCTGCCGGTTCGGGACGGCGCTGCGGATGTCCGAGCCGTCGCCCTTGGACAGGCGCGCGTGGCGGGGCGTGAATTCGATGTCGAACGCCCCCGAATCCTTGCTGGAGCCGTCGAGGCGCGGCACCGTGATCGCGGTCAGCAGCGCGTCGTCGAAGCTCAGCAGCGAGCGCTGCTTGAAGTTGAAGTCGCCGGTGGCGATCGTGCCGCTCTTGGTCGAGGCGCCGTGGTCGAACGCCTGCTTCAGCCAGTCGTACATCGCCTGGCCCATGCCCAGGCCGATGCTCGCGCGCCCGGGCGTCCAGCCGACGTTGGCGACGTGCTTCGTGGGCATGCTGCCGGGGCCCTGGCTGTCGACGGCGATGTCCGCCTGCATGTCGAGCCCGCTGATGGTCTTCAGGGATCCGACGTGGGTGCCGTCGATGTCGAGCGCATAGTGCGCGCCGGCATGGGCGTTCTGGATGTTGGGCATGCGGGACCTCCACGCGTCGTTGTTCGAATGCGGCCTCCGATGCTAGGGCGCGGGCGCCGTTCCGGACCGCCGTCCCCCTTGTTCGTGGATTTGCCCTATCCTCGCGGCACCATGATGAAGCGCCCCCGCCTCGCCCCCGCCATCGCGACCCTGTGCCTCGCCGCCGCGGCCCCCCGGGCCCACGCCGCCGATGCGGCCTTCGCATGGCCGCACGGCGAGAAGGCCGCCGTGAGCCTGGCCTACGACGACGCCATCGACAGCCAGTTGGACAACGCCCTCCCCGCGCTCGATCGCGCCGGCCTCAAGGGCAGCTTCTACCTGACGCTCGCGAACCCGTCGATCAACAAGCGCCTCGACGAGTGGCGCGCCGCCGCCGCGCGCGGCCACGAGCTGGGCAACCACACGCTGTTCCACTACTGCTCGGCGAAGGCGCCCGGCCACGAATGGGTGACGCCGGATCTCGACCTCGACACCGTCACCGCGACGCGCATGGCCGCGCAGGTCAAGCTCGCCAACACGATGCTCCACGCGATCGACGGCCGCACCGAGCGCACCTTCACGGTGCCCTGCGGCGACCGCGTGGCCCAGGGCGGCGACTACGTCGATCTCGTCAGGAACGAGTTCGTGGCGATCAAGTCGGGCGGCGCGGGCGTCATCCCCGACATGGCCGCGCTCGATCCGTACAAGGTCGGCGTGACCGTGCCCGAAGGCACCACCGGCGCCCAGCTGATCGCACTGGTGAAGGACGCCGCGGCCCGGGGCACGATGATCAACTTCACCTTCCACGGCGTCGGCGGCGACTACATCACGACGTCGAAGCAGGCGCACGAGGAGCTGCTGGCGTACCTCGCCGCGCATCGCGATGTCTATTGGACGGACACGTTCATCGACATCATGAAGTACGTGAAGACGAAGCAGGCGCCGAAGTGAGTCGGCCGGCGCGCCGGCGTCCGCTGATCCTGCGCGCGGCCCGCGCGACCGAGGGATCGCCGTCTTCCAACGTGCCCAGGAGGGTCAAGGTTCGGGAGTACAACATGCCGGTCGTCCCCGCCGGCGCCTCAGTCGCGTCGCGCGGTGGACACGTCCCGCAACCATCGAAAGGGAAAGACCGATGAAGATCAATCGCACGGGCTCCGCCGCCTGGCAAGGCGGCATCAAGGACGGCAAGGGCAGCATCTCGACGCAGAGCGGTGCCCTCAAGGCCTATCCCTACGGCTTCTCGAGCCGCTTCGAGGGCCTGCCGGGCTCCAACCCCGAGGAACTCATCGGCGCCGCCCACGCCGCCTGCTTCACGATGGCGCTGAGCCTGATCCTCGGCGAGGCCAAGTTCACCGCGGAACAGATGGACACCACGGCCCAGGTGACGCTGGAGTCGGTCGAAGGCGGCTTCGCGATCTCGGCCGTCCACCTGACGCTCAAGGCCAAGGTGCCAGGCGCGACGCCGGCGCAGTTCGCGGAACTCGCGAACAAGGCCAAGGCGGGATGTCCCGTGTCGAAGCTGCTGAAGGCGGACATCTCGCTGGATGCCCAGTTGGTGAGCTGACGCGGCGCGGCGTGCGGAAAAGCAAGAAGCCCGGCACCTTGCGGTACCGGGCTTCGGCTTTTCTTTGGTCGGGGCGGCGGGATTCGAACTCGCGACCCCTTGCACCCCATGCACGCGAAGAACCCATGGAGAGCCAGCATCCATGCGGGTTTCAGACTCTTGTGTTGAATACAAGAGAGGGTTTGCTTAGCCAAAGAAATCAACGACTTGGATGTAGGTTGCGGCCAAGTATTCAACACAACTGGCTCAGATTTTCCCGCTCGCCTCGCTCGACTCCGGTGCGTCGAGGTCTGCGGGCGGAACACCTGACTCTAGCCATACCTTCATTACCTCGGTGTCTTTCGACTCCAACAACTTCTTCACCTCGACACCCGCAGCTTCGAGCCTCTTCGCTTCAGCTTCCTCCGCGGCAAGCAGGTCCTGCTGGCGCCGGCCTTCTGCTTCAGACATCTCTAGCTCAGTCATGGGGACTCCCCTGCTCAATGGTCACCGTTACGGCAGCGACCAAACGGTGGCCGGACGGTACGGTATCGATACTGTATCGCCGGTACTCGCGGTACGGTACGGCAAGGCGTCGGTGATGCCCCCGAGGCATCCGCCACCGCGACGCGCCATTTGCATGACAGCGTCGAGCAATTGCATGACGCCGGCATGCAAAGCAGTAGGCGCGCCGCCTCGTGCGCCGAAAATTACCTGTGCGGAAGGCTACTTTCGAAACCTGGGGACTTCTCGCTCAGCTTGGTTCAGCAAAGGCGCACGCGGACTCTCTCGCGGAGGGCTAAACGCTGTCGGAGCCGGTCTTGATGCGGAACAGTCCCCGGAGCCCAGGGTGAATCCGCGCAATGCCGGCCTCCCAGTCCTGCCAGGTGCGCAGCCGAGAACGTATGAGCGCCGCCCGGCCCGGGACAGCTTGGCCGCCTCGCGAGCGGCGCGAATTTCCTCGGGTTCAGGCGAGGAACCGGCATCCACTCGAGCGGACGGGCGCTTCGCGGGTTCGGTCACTGGCGTGCTTGTCGACGCTCTTCGGCTCGCATCGCCCGGTACTCCTTGCGAATGACTTCGGCGAGAGTTTCGGTGCTTGCAGTCAGCGCAGGGCCGCTGTTCCTTGCCAGAAGCGCGCAAACCTGCGGGTCCTCCAAGGCGTCGGTGTACGACTCGTGGATGTAGGTTTCGCGGCCTGACTGGCCAGAAACATAGAACGTGCGCTCTACGCGCCTGTCGAGGTCGATGTCGTCGTATTCGATGGTGGCAAAGCCAGCAGCCGGAGACGCCAGTTTCATTCGCATGTCGTCTGCCTTGTCAGTTGAAGATGCGGTTGTATTCGCCGACACCCAGAAGGTCGGTCAGGTAGGCCTCGTCGCTTGTGTACTCCTGGCCGTGGCAATCGCGCGCCGCCCCGTCGCCATGTGCCTTATAGAAATCCCCCGTCTTCGCGACCACTTCATCATCGCCCACGTATGCAGACTGCCCCTGCGGCTCTTGCCGAACGGACAGGTTGCCATCTTCGTCGAGCAACAGCCAGGTCATGACCGGGCTGTAGTCGCACATTGCCTCTTGAGCGTGCTCAAGCAGGATTTCTCGATTCTCGGAGGTTGCGTTTATGCGCGTCATTGATGATTACCACCCCAGTCCATCCGCGAGGTGCCGGCGGGCTCGAAGCGCGAGCCCATACCTTCAAAATACCTGGCGACAGTGCTTCTGACAAGGCGAGTTGCGGTGAGCTCGCCTCCTCAGCCGGCACCGATACCGTACGGTCGGTAATCAAGGCGCGATACGCCGCGCTAACGTGGACGACCGGTCGGATGCTGCCTGGCGGCTGCTTTGCCCGCGCGCGTCGCGCAATTGCATGACGCCGTCAAGCAAACTGCAAGCGAAGGCAAGCAACCCGCCGCATGCGCGGCGAACACCGGCCCGCGTCGGAAACGGTTACGATTGACTGGCGTCTCGTACATCCAGGGAGCAAGGTGACCAGAACGCCATTCAAGTTGCCGTTGGAGCCGGACCCGTGTCCTGACTTGGTCGTAGAACGCGGCCCGAAGAACGAAGGTGTAGGAAGCTGGGTTCCAGAGCAGAAGCACACATTGCTCGCCAAGCTGCTCGGGGGTACCCGGGGAGCTCGCGGCAAGTGGGGCGAGCGCGTGCTCATCGACCCCTTCTGCGGCCCAGGCAGGATTCAAGTCAAGGGCGAGAGCATCACTCGCGACGGGGGCGCCGTGGTTGCATGGAGGCAATCGGTCGCCCACGGCACTCCGTTCACCAAACTGTTCGTTGGTGACCTCGACCCCGGACGTGCGGAGGCTTGTCGTCGTCGACTCGAAGCACTAGGTGCACCAGTGCGCGCCTTCGTTGGCCCGGCCGCCGAGACCGCCAAAGAGATGGCCAAGGCTACGCCGTCCAGCGCTCTCGCCCTCGCCTACGTCGACCCGTATAACCTCGAGTACCTGTCGTTCGACATCATCAAGGAACTGGGCGCCTTGAAACGTGTCGACTTCGTCGTCCACTTTTCCACGATGGACCTGCAGCGCAACGTCGACATGGAGCTTGACGACAGTCGAGCTCGTTTCGATGAGGCGGCTCCAGGATGGCGCGAGAAGCTGAACGTGAAGACGCTTTCGAAGTCCGAGCTTCGACAAGCCTTCTTCGACTACTGGACGTCGCTTGTGGGTGGTCTTGGCTTCACGTTCAGCAAGCAAGCACCGCTTGTGCGCGGCGACCGACATGAACCGCTGTACCGACTCGTCTCATTCAGCCGGCACGCGCTGCCGAACGGAATCTGGGACGACATCGCAAAGAGTGAGAACCGCGAGTTGTTTGACTTCTAGGCCGCCACAACCCGAACGGGGAACTCATCCCAACGCCTACCTGCCAGCTCGCGACCATTACGCTTTTTGTCGCGCCGGACGCCATCAGCGCCCCAAGCGCCCCACTGCTTGAAGAAGAAGGCGACGTTCTGCGCGTGGGCCTGGACACGTACGCTGTCGGCCCACGCCGCCTCCATCGGCCGGGCCTTCGAGCCGCTTTCGCCGCCAACGATGACCCAGTGAATGCCGCAAAGATTGAGAGAACCGACGTCCTCGAGGAGGGGCTCGACTGACAGGAATCGAACCGCCGCCCTAACCTTTCGAAGGTGGGCAATGCGAGGCACTCCGTACTTCCTGTCCTCCACGGATACGCCGAGCCAGACGTTCGTCGGGCACTTGCGACCGCTGAAGAACGCCGGCAAGCGCTCCGCACGCTTCGTCAGCACCTGGTAGGTGTGCTGGGGCGTTCTCTCGCAGACGGCGAGCACGCGCTCGATGAAATCGTCGGGCACATCTTCGTGAAAGAGGTCGGACATCGAGTTCACGAAGTACGTGGTCGCCGCCTTGCGACGTAGCGGCTGCTCCAGCCTCTCAGGATGGAGGGTGAGCGCGAAGCCGTTCTCGTATCCGGCCGCCCCCATCGCGGTGAGCCGCCTGGTCATCGTTTCGGCGTAGCAGTGCTTGCAACCCGGCGACAGCTTTGTGCAGCCAGTCACCGGGTTCCAAGTGTGCTCAGTCCATTCGATGGAGGATTCAGCCATTGCGACGCTCTCCCGGCATTCTAGGACTCGTGCGCGCCTTCCTTACCGCTCGCTGGAAGCGACGTCGCATCCGCTAGATGACGAAGTCGTCAATCGAGTTACCGGCCCCAAGAGCCGCGGTCAGCCATTTCGGCTTCAAGCCGCGTCCGCTCCAAGTTGCGCCCGACGCCGGGTCCCTATACTTTGGCGCAACCCTCGTCCTAGGCTTCCCCTGCGCCGTGCCTCGCGAGGCATCGCGAGCTATGTCCGCTGTCGTCAGGCCATGGTCCAGCATCAGTCGACGAATTTCTGCCAATGCCGAAGCCTTTGCCTCCCGCTGAGCAGTGGCAATTTGCTGCTGAAGCGCATCGCGCTGAGCCAGAAGGACTGTAAGCGAGGTATCCATAGCTTTATGGCTGGGCCTAGAAGACGCGTGAGCTGATTGTAGTCGAGTTGACGATAACTTAGAGCAGGCATCCACGCGCCGCACGATTGACGCGCACGAAATCACGAAGTACCCGGCGTCCGTGAATTGCGGAGTATTCCAGCGTTTTGAAAAATTACAGCTTGGCCATTATTTCCATTGTTCGCAGCAGCACCCGAACAATCCGCTGATAGTGCTTAATCAATTGAAAATCGAGTTTTGTATCTTTTCGGTCTTTCAACCACTTTCTGGCAGGCTGGTAGCCGCCAATGACAAATTCCCACACGTCGCTCGGGACACCTGAAAAGCACTGCGTATCGTTAATCCAGACGTTTCCGTCGTGAAATTCATAGCACTCCACGATGCTCTTGCCATCCCCAAGAAGCGGAAAAGAATGCGCACCTATCGCTTCGGGCTTTAAAAGATGAAGGGCTCGTAGAGAACCACCCAATTCGGATACTCGCCAAAATTCGGCGGCATTCACGGGCAAGGGAATTCGAGGAAAATCCGTTCTTAAGAAGTCAGCATAATCCCGGCGATAACTAGGTGAATGCAAAATTCCGTAAATATAGTCAAACAGCGCTAGCTCATCTGCCACGCCGTGGCGAGGATGCTTAGAAGCGGACTGAAATTTTGCGAACAGCCTTTCATCAAAATTAATCCGCGGAGTAGCATCAAATTCATCATCTTCGGGCAACAGGTAAAGAGGAAAATTGAACGCGTTCGAGCCCGTGGTCGCGGAAAAATGAATGGCCTCAGTCGGCTTGTCCGTGACGAATACGTGGGCGAATTCGGCATCTCGATGGGCTTTCGATGCCAACAGCCCAATATTTGAACCCAGCGAATAGTGGCGCATCAAATCCATAACCGGCCATCCAACCAAGCCTCGCGCCTTCCCAGAGTTGAATATATAACGCGTATCAAAAAGTCTGTAGCCGATTGCTTGAATTGGTACTTCGCCGTCTTGTTCGAGGATGTCCTTCTTCGCCCATTCATATTTCCAATCCCGTACGTCAGGTCGGATATTGTATTTTCTGCGAACCTCAGATTCTGGCAAATTTAGAAAACTCTCGACCATTTCCCTCACACCCGCCGGAGTACGATGAATGTTCAGTTCGTCGCGCTTAGTGACAATGCCGTTGCCATTTACTGGCATCAGGTCGTTAAGGAGCACCCCTGAGCTGTACTCGTTAATTCTTGATAGGTCTCTTCGCACGAAGGCGTACTGCGGTGGCACACACTCTAGCGGCTTGAAGTCAGTATCGTCGAGCTCGAGACTCCAGAGTCGCTCGTACTTATCAGCGCGCCCGCCCCAAAGGTCGCCATGCATTACCTTCGCCAGCGTCTTTTTCGAAGCTCCAGTTGCGACCCTCTTAACGGCGATGATAATTGACACGCCCTGCTTGATGTCGAAGACATTCTTGTCTGCAATTCCAACAGGCGGGATTTCGACCTTCATACTACTTCCATGAAGGTCCAAAATCCAAATCTTGTCAAAGGTGTTCAGCAGGTGCCACCGCATTCCGCGAAACGTGGGGTTATCTAAATACCCGTGGTTCGTTATGAACCCCAATACCCCTTCGCCATTCTTCTCGATGAGGTGGGAGCTCACGCGAACAAATTTCACGTACAGGTCGTTGACCCATTTAGCGCCCTCAGCAAGCTTGGCCTTCCCACCTGGCTCCTTCTTGTAGTCATCCATCAACGTACCGAGCCAACCCTCCGACTTCCCACCTTCTCCTAGGTAAGGAGGATTGCCAATAAGGCACATAATTGGCATGTCGTGCTTTATCGTATTCGCCTGTTTCACCTCATTTGTCAGCCATTGTGCGAAGGGCAAAGTTTGATTGGCGGGCTCACCCTCCTCAAGCGAGTTCGTAAGGAACACTGAGAAACGCGGCGGGTTTGAGCTGGCTTTGTATTTCAGCTCAGCAAGAATCATGTCAAGCTTCATATGGCACATTGCATATGAAGCCATGAGCAACTCAAAGCCGTGCAAACGCGGAATTAAATCCTTTTCCACATAGTCTGACCATGCGCTCGCCCCGACATTGTGAACTGCTGGCGCAATTTGTTTAATTACCTCCGCCAGAAACGTACCAGTACCTGTTGCGGGGTCGAGAATTTGAACCCTGTGCACGTCTTTGTTAGTTACAATCGATTTGCCGCGCTTACCTGTTTGACCGGTATCCCATTTGATATTCACCTTTGAAGTGTCGGCCAAACCATCCATTAGCCCAAATTCGCTCTTGAGCACGCTGTCCGTCGCGCGAACGATAAAGTTCACGACCGGTTCAGGGGTGTACCAAACACCGCGCGACTTTCGCTTCGCTGGATTGTAGGCTGCGAGAAATGTCTCATAAAAATGAAGAAATGGGTCGTTTTGACCGGCAAGCCTACCAAACGCATGCATGATTTTAGAAACATCCGCGAACTGAAATATATTCGCTAGGTCATCAATAATCCATGCAATACGCTCATCCAAATTGACACCCGCAAGATATGCAAACAGATTCCGTAGAAATGGATTGGTCTTAGGCAAGAGCGTTAGAGCTTCCTGCCTGCTGAATGTCTCCGGCGTATCATCATGCAATCTTGCGGCAAACATCCCGTAGGCAATTGTTTCCGCATATATATCAGCAAAATCCTCGATGGTGATTTCATGAATCAAGTTTTCTTTGAATGCATGAAATTGCTCAGTTAGCTCGGTCGCTTCATTTTTGTCAGCTTTGAGCGCATTGTGAAGGACCTCTTTTATGAGCTGCGCCTTGCCAGCCATTATCTCGGCGAGAAGCTTTGGGCTGGTGATGGTCTGCGGCCTTTGGGAGAAAAAAGTTTCCAACAAAGAGACCAGCGCCCCGTAGTTCTCTGGAAGCGCTTGTACGCCAAACATGTAATGCCCGATGGAGACTGAAGCGACCAAATCACCGTTACGGTAGAAATCCCAATCCAAGCAATTGGTGTACAGAAGATTTGGTAACGCCTTCCTGTAACGCTCAAGCTGATTTTTATTCGCGTCTTTCATAGCGCGAAGGCCTACCGGCAGGTCTTTGGCCTCGACATGCCCGACAATCAATTCTTTCCGCTGAACAATAAAGTCGGGCGCGCCGCAAGCGACCCGCTTTGGTTCATTTATGGCTTTTGAGCTCTTCGAGAAACTATTCAGCAAACCTCCGAGTGCGGGTCGGTAAGAATGCTCAGTCGCAACGCCAGTATCGAAAATCTTCGCGACTTCGGCTACGAACTCACTGATAGCTTGCACATCAATACTCATACTTGAACTTCTTGGGCAGCGTTAATCGTCGGGAAAACAGGTGGGTTCATGCGTCGACCTGAGCGGATAAGCTGGAACGCAGCGTGTGCATGCTCCAGCATAGAGTCGTTAAACGTCGGAATGGTAAAGGCGCTGCCTCGGTAGCTCAACAGCGACTTCCCGAACCGATTGAGCGGCCTTCATGCAAGCAAGTAAGCTGTTTGCTGCCCGGTTCGATGCAGGCTTGCGGCGATGACTGGAGAACTGTCCACGCCTGCCCAAGAGCAGGCTAACTTCTTGATTTTCAACGAAGTTTTCGTCTGTGGAAACAACCGGGGAGAAATAGGCGTATGTGATGATAGTAAGAGTTATCATCACATAGCGTCGCGCCAGAAGCGGCAGCTCAGTGCGCCCGCGTTGATACCCCCTCGTTGTGGCGTGTGGGATGCCACAAGTTGCGCCTGATTGGTGCAGGCCGGCCCTTGAGCCTGGGAAGGTGTTTCTCAACCGCGAGCGACCGCTTTTTTCGTTCGTCCAAAGTCAAACGTACTTCCTACGCCGGTTCTCGAATGCCGGCTTCGTGCCCTCAAGGATGTTGACCACCGATTGGTTCAAGTTCAGCTCCTCGATTGCGCCTGCCTCGTAGGAAATCTTGTTCGAGCCGTCGCGCTCCATGCTGCAAACAATGACCTGCTCGGCGTCGCAGGCAACTGCCAAGTTGGCGTTGTGGGTCACCATCACGACCTGCCGATGCTGTTTGGCCCTCGTGATAACACCCACCAGCAGGTTGTAGACCGTCTCGTTGTCCAAATTCTCCTCTGGCTGGTCGAGGATGATGGGGACACGGTCTCGGTCGACGAGCAAGTAAAAAATTAGTAGCAGCGCACCCCGCTGACCGGGCGACAGCCGTTCGAGCTCCACGCTTCCTAGCATCAATCCGTAGCTCAAGTCCGCGTACTCGAGACCATAGAGGAAGTCATAAAGCTGGGAAGCAGTCCTGTCCGCGCGCAAGAGCGTGGCCGTGGACACCGCCCGTCGCTGGCCAGACCGAACGTCGTGCGTCAGCGCCTCGTCGACCTCCGCGAGGAATGCAGTGAGCCCGGCTTCGGTGGTCAAGTCGTGCGAAGCTAGGAGCTTGCCTGCGAGGGCTTTGGACTCCTCTAGGCCCACGAACGAGCCGACGTTCTGCTTGATGAAGTCGAAGAGCCGAGTCACAAATGCTTCGAAGGAGAAGCGTACTGAGAACTGCACGCCCAGAGCTTCCCGAATCTGCGGTTCGTCATCGACCAGGGCCTGAACAGGCGCAAACAGCCCTTTGAGTACCTCGGCGCGCTTGTGCAAGGTCGCCAGGATGGCGACGGAAAGCGTCACCCGCCTGGCCCGAAGTTCAGCCAGTTCGTCGCGCTGGGTTGGGATGCTCTTGAGACGATGCCACTTGCCCCGAAAGGAGTCTTCC
>Ga0209759_1001574_pt1 | contig 12421 bp, 10 predicted proteins | sample AraplaCL_Col_mMS_FD_184261 | JGI IMG/M metagenome (GOLD analysis project Ga0209759, IMG submission 184261) | Arabidopsis root microbial communities from the University of North Carolina, USA - plate scrape CL_Col_mMS (SPAdes) (version 2) | ecosystem: Host-associated > Plants > Roots >...
TCGACTACGCCCGCCGCTCTTTGATCGGCGATCCCCTGGGCCTGCAGGTGCTCGAAGGCATGGCCGCCGACATGACGCCGGCCGAGATGCGGTCTGAGTTCGGCGTCGGCAAGGACGCTCTGCACGCCGCGCGCGGCCGGGTGAACGCCCGTCTGTCGATTTGGGCTGAAAGGCACGCGCGCCGCGAGCTTGGAGGCTTGGCGGGCCGCTCGGGCCGCAACCACAACAACCGTTCCGGGAGGATGCAATGAATCGACTCATCGACAAGACGAAGGAGCGGCCGGACCGCCTCTACCCCACCCTAGGCCACTGGCTCGTCGGCATGTCGCACGCCGAGCTCGTCGAAGACATGGCCTCGCGCGGCGAGAGCGTGGAGGACGTGTCGGCGGCGTTCGACCGAATCCACGCCTTCGGAGCCGCTCGCCTCAGGCTTAGGCGGGCATTGGCCGAAGACGACGCGCCTCGTCCGTCAGAGGAGATCCCGCCCGCGCCGATCGCCGCGGCGGCGGTCGACCCCGAGATCGTCCAAGGGCTGGCCTTCCACGAGGAGCCCGCCTGCGCGGGCCGCGGGCTCGACGGCGCGGGCGCAGAGCTGCGCAGGGCGACCCTGTCGGACCTCTTCGGCAAGCAGGACTGGGGCTCCGTGGTGGCGGTGAAGGTGCGCGGCCCTTCGATGGAGGGCGACCACATCAAGGACGGCGACACCGTGTTGGTCGACGCGCGCCGAACCGCCCGCGACGGCGACATCGTCCTGGTGCACTTGGCCGGCCGCGGGCAGCTCGTGAAGCGGCTGCGCACGAACGGCCCCTTCGAGGTCTCGCTCGAGTCGGCGAACGAGGCTTTCGAGACCATCGTCGTCGAAGACCCCGCCGACTTGAAGATCCACGGCGTGGTCGTCGGACGCTCGGGCCAGGTCTGAGGCAAGAGCGTGACGCCAAGGCCGCCCTTCTGGGCGGCCTTTCTCGCTTTGGACTCTTCCAGTGGTCGGTGCCAGCCTAGTCAAGGCGTCAAGGCGTCATGGCGTCAAGGCGTCAAGGCGTCAAGGGAGGCGCTGAGTCGGTCGGCATTCTTCCACGCCGTGTGTTGCTGTTGTCCCCACCGAGCGTAGGCCTCGCCTTCGAGTCGTGCGCCTTGGCTCAAGATCCGCGCGAACGCGCCATCCTCCCCTGCCGATTCGAGGCGAGGCGCCAACCATTGCTCCCTCGCCTTGTCCTCCCACCAGCGCACCACCTCCATGTGGCGGCTCGGCCAAAGGGCGGGGAACACCGCTCGGCAAACCTGCTCGGACAAATCGCGCCGCCACAGCGCTTGGAAGCCCACGCCGATCGGGCCGTCGATCCGGGCGGCGTCCGCAACGGCCTCCGGAGAGTCGGCAAACTCGCCGGCAGCGACGCACTCGAAGATCAAAGGAAAGATCGACAGGCAGACCGCCTCCGCGCGCGCCTGCTCGGCCTCGCTCAGGGCATCGCCGTCGTAGCCGGCCAACAAGTCGCGCATCTCAAGCGCGCGCTCGAAGCAATCGTCCCAAGCCATGGCTGTTGCCCTCCCAGGCCGACAGCTAAGCATAGGGCCGACCGGGCATCAACCGCCGGCTTTGACCTGACCCGTGCCGCTCGGCGGCGAGAGATCCAAGGTCGCCTTCGGAGGCGAGGAGCCACCTGCGCCGCCGCTTTCGTCGTCAGGCGGCTGAGGGGCGCATTCGCAGTTGCATTTAAGAGCGAGCACAAGCGGCTGCAATACTGAGTCTTTCTCCAACGACTCGCGATCGCTCTCGGGGCGGCATCCGTTTGAGATTAGAAAGTCGATCAGCGCCGCCTTCGACATCGCGGCGTCTCGCTTCTTGCAGCGTTCGATGCACGCCCGAATTCGTCGATCCTCTGCGTCCTTCGCGGCCTTCTTCGCTGCCTCCGCCTGCTTTGGATCGATAGCCTCTTCTCCGGCCATGCCTGCCGCGTTTGTTTCGATTCCACGATCATAGAGGCGGGCCGGCGTCATACGTCGAACCCCTTGCGTCGCATGTTCGCCAGCACCTCGGCTTGGATCCGCGCTTTGAACTCGGCTCGCGTTTCGCCGTTGGGCAAGCGGTCTGGCTTCGCGGCCTTGGCTTTCGGCTTGGACGAGGGCGGCGAGATCGCCATGGCAGGCTCCGGCTCGCATGCGGCGGCGTCCGCGAGAGGTGTGGCTGCGTCTGGCTCGGCTCCGTGCGCGACGCCCGCGCCGGTCTCGAACCAACGCACATAGTCGTCGAGCTTGACCATGCAGACGTTGCCCACCTTCCTGTGGGGCATTGGGAAGTTGCCCCGCCGCATCTGGGTGTAGATGGTCGTGGAGGAGATGCCCAAAGCTCGGGCGAGCTGCGGGACATGCACGAAGTCGCCATGCACGCCAAGGCGCGCGGCTGTCGACGCCCTGCGTTCGCACCAGTCCCCGAATGCCGTCTCATCGCCCATGGTCTGCCCTTGCAAGCTCCGACATGGACATGCTGCCGATGGCGGCGTATCGCCGATCCCGCGGATGAGCGGACATGCTCGTTCGAGATCGCCGAGCGAATCGACCCCTCGCCTCCGCCTGACAAGGGCGTAGCATCGGGGGCTATGCGCCTGGTTCGCCGATGGCGGCTTCGCTCGAACCTTCCGACGCCTTGCCGCTGGCGCCATCCGTCGGCAGCCGAAATGTTTTCGTTCCGCACGCGCCGCAACCGCTCTTGTCGCCCGCCTTGTCGAATTCCGACATTTGCTACCGGTGTGCAGCAGCTAATACAGCTGTTCTGCTACGACATAAATGCATGTTGTGTAGATGGTGGCTTGACTACCAATCGAACCATCTGAAAAAGCCTCGCCAAGGCGACCTTGTTTCACCTATGAGAAATGTCATCGTCTTTGAATGGATTGCGGCGCGCCGCAATCCATGCCGAAGGCCGATGCGGAACGGGAATAGAAAACCCTGAAATGCGCTCCATTCGAGAGCTTCCAACCGGCCGAAAACACCAACGCCTGCGGAGGAGGAATGGAAAAAATAAGGACACACGTCAATAAGAAGACCGGCGAGACGACCTACCACGCGGCCGTCCGCGTCACCGGCTTCGAACGCTGCTACGACAGCTTCGCAACCGAGGCCGCCGCGCTCGAATGGCAGAAGCAGACCCACGCGCGGCTGATCAAGGAGAGGCGCGCGGACACAGATCCACGCTCCTGGCTCCCCGACAGCGGCCAGCTCTCCGACCAACGACTCAGGGATCTGCTGGAGCGCTATCAGCCCAATTTCCACAAGGACGATTGGCACTACTCGACGATCAACGCCGTGCTGAGGTTTTGCGGGAACCCCACGGTGGGGCAGCTGTTCCCCAGCTGGATCAAGGATTACATCCGCCGGGCGCGCAAGATCGTCACCGAGCGCGGCACGCCGTATTCGTTCTCGAGCATCAAGCGCCAGCTCTCCGTCGTCAGCACAGGCCTCAAGTGGCGGGCGGAGGAGCTGAACATCAACCCGCCCGCCTTCGTGGTGCGCCACTCGTTCTTCGTCCAGGCCGCCAAAGCCGAAGGGCTGCGCGAGGAAGACCTGGAGAACGAGCGCGATCGACGCTTCGAGGAGGGCGAAGAACAGCGGCTGATGCAAGTGTTGAAGGACTCCACGATCCCCAGCGGCGAGCAGTGGAAGCTCTTCGTCGAGTTCGCCATACACACCGGCGCGCGCCTCCAGGAGATGGCCAAAGCCCAGTGGTCAGAGATCGACCCTACCGGCGAGTGGTGGCACATCCCAGGCAAGCATTCCAAGACCAAGAGCCGAACGATGGTGCTCACCGACGAAGCGATGGATGTGCTCGACAAGATGCGCGCGTTGCGCGACCCATCCAGCAAGCGCATCTTCCACGGCCTCGGCAAGCCCGATTCGCTCTCCAATCGCTGGGCGGCGGACGCAGACAAGGCTGGCATGCCGGACTTCGTCTTTCACGATCTCAGGCACGAGGGCATCTCGAGGCTGGTGCTGAATCAGACCGAAATCCCCATCAAGGCCCTCATGACGATGGTGGGCCACAGCAGCCTCAAGATGCTGGATCGCTACGCGAAGCTGCGCCCCAACGAGCTCAGCCGCTTGGTGCGCCGCCGGTCGGCTTTTCAGGTCCCTGCTCCCGCCACGCCTGAAAACCAAGGCCCTCGCCAGCCTTCAGGGCCGAAGGGGGACTTCGCATGTCGGTTCAGGAGAGCGAGGCTCGCGCGCGCGAAAGCAAAAGCGAGAGGAACAGGCGCGCCTACGCGAAATCGAAAGCGGAGCGGGAGCACGTGCTCCTCCGCCTCGACCCCGGCGGAGCCGGCGCCCTCGACGCAGGCGGCCTAGCGGTCGGCCTGTCGCGGGCGGCGTTCGCCCGCATGTTCCTGCCCGCCCTGCTATCCGCGGCGACGCCGCGGCTCAGGGCGATCGAGGCAGCCAGGGCGGGCAGCGGCGAGAGCCTCGCCCGCTTCCTCGGCCGAGCCCTCGACGAGGCGATCGAGCGCGCCGCGCTGCCGGCGGGGCAGCCGCCATCGGCGGCCTCCGAGTTCGACGCCCTCTTCGGGTGAGCCATGCTCACCGTCGCCAAGATCCACTCGGAGGCCAAGCAGGCTCGCGGCAAGTCGGCCGCGGGCTATCTCCACTACCTTGGAGCTCCCGCCGCTCGCGAGCGCGGATTCGAGGCCTACGCGCGGGGCCCCGGCGACGGGCCGGCGCCGTTCTGGATCGGCGCCGCTCCAGCGGCCCTCGGCCTTGCGGAGATCGCCGAGCGCGGGCACGTCGAGCGCATGGCGAAGGGCCTGCATCCCATCACCGGGGAGCCGCTGGTCAAGGGGGCGGGACGATTGCACGTCATGGGCGTCGACATGACGTTCTCCGCGCCCAAGGACTTCTCCGCGGTCTTCGCCGGCGCCGACGACGCCACGCGCGCCAAGCTGCTGGAGGCGATGCGGGAGGCGACCGTCGCCACGATGGCGCACGCCGAGGCGGTCGCCGTCACGCGGCACGGGCAGGGCGGCTTGGACAAGAGGCCCGCCCGCGCCATCGCGGCCGCCGCCTACACCCACTTCGCCAGCCGCGCCTTGGAGCCTCAGCTCCATCAGCACGTCCTCGCCCTGAACCTCGGTCTGCGAGAGGACGGCTCATGGTCGGCGTTGGAGCAGCGCGGCGTCTTCGAGCGCAAGCTCTCGCTGGGCGCGCTGTGGCGGGCCGATCTCGCGATGCGCGTCCAGGCCCTGGGCTTCGAGGTCGAGCCCGACGGACCCTACTTCAACATACGGGGAGTCCAGGCTCGCCAGCGGGAGGCGCTGTCGTCGCGGTCGCGGGAGATCGACGAGGCGCTTCGGGCGGCGGGCGAGGCGGGATCGGCGGCGAGGCGGGCGGCCGCGCTCTCCACCCGAGCCGGCAAAGCCGAGCCGCCGCTGCCGGAGCTGCTTTCGGATTTCCGGGCGCTGGCCGACGGCCTGGGGCTGACCGCGAGCGCGGTCGCCGCCATGAGGCGGCCCGCCATGGAGCGCGAGCCGTTCGCCATCGACCGCGAGGCCTTGCTCGCCGAGCTCATGGAGGCCAAGTCGTGCGCGACCTCGTTCGACGCCTTGGAGCTGATCTGCGGCCAGGCGATGGGCAAGTGGTCGGCGGCGGAGTGCCTGGCGGAGCTCGACGCGTTCATGCGCTCGGACGGCGTCGTCCATCTGGGGCTGAGCGATCAGCTCGCGCCGGTCTTCACCTCGAAGGCCACCCAGGACCTGGAGCGGCGCATCAGCGAGCGCATCGCCGCGAGCAAGCTCGACTCGACGCATGCCATATCGCGGGAGCTCGTCGCCGAGCAGTTCGGCGCGCTGGAGGCGGAGCTCTCCGCCAAGATCGGAGCGCCCGTGTCGCTGTCCCAGCAGCGCGAGGCGGCGTTCGCCATCGCCTGCGAGCCGGGCGGATGCAAGCTCGTCGAGGGATGGGCCGGCAGCGGCAAGACGACGCTCCTGCGGGCGACCGCGAAGGCCTGGGCGGCCGGCGGCCTGGCCGTCGTCGGCTGCTGCCAGTCGGCCTCGGCCGCCCAGAACCTCGCGCGCGAGGCCGAGATCCCGTCGCGGACGATCGCGAGCCTGCTGCTGGCCCTGCAAAGTGGCAAGGCGTCGCTCTCGGCCAAGAGCGTGCTCGTCCTCGACGAGGCGGGGCTCGTCGGCTCGCGCGAGTTCGGCCTGCTGCAGGAGGCGGCCGAGCGCGCAGGCGCGAAGATGGTCTGCGTGGGCGACGGCAAGCAGCTCCAGCCGATCGCGGCCGGCGGCATCTTCGGAGCCCTGTGCCGCATCCACGGCAAGGCCGAGGTCTCGAAGATTCAACGGCAGCGCACGGACGTCGAGCCCATGCTCGCCTGGCTCGATGGGCCGGCTCGGGCCGGCGGCCTGGTGGAAGGGGCTCGGGTCTCCGCGATCCGGCGGCTCGCTCCCGACGCCCAGGTCGAGGCCATCGAGTCCCTCTGCGCGGCGGAGCCCAAGCTCGCGAGGGCGTTCGACCGATGGCGCGAGCGCTACGACCACGAGTGGATGCGCGGCGTCGTCGAGCGGTTCGCCAAGGGCGATGCGCTCGAGGCTCTGCGCGAGATCGACCGCCGCGGGCGGCTGCGGCTCGGCGCGGGCCGCGAGGCGTCGATCGCCGAGCTGATATCGGCATGGGAGCGCGACCGCGTCCCTGTGGAGGGCAAGCTCATGGTCGCCGCCAAGCGGGTCGACGTCGCGGAGCTCAACGAGCTCGCCCGGGCCTCCCGCGTCCGCTCCGGCGCGATCGACGACGCCCTGGGCATGGACTTCCCCATCAAGCATCGCGACGGAGCGGCCGGCGTCAGGCGCATGTCGCCTGGCGACCGCATCGCCTTCGCGAAGAACGACAGGGCCTTGGGCGTCGCCAACGGCGTGGCTGGCACGCTGGCAGACATCGAGCGGCGCGAGTTCGGGGCGGTGCTGCGGGTGGAGCTCGACGAGCCCAACGCACGCGGGGAGACGACCGTCCGCGTGCCGGCGTCCTTCGGCTTCTTCGACCTGGCCTACGCCACCACAGGGACGAAGGCGCAAGGTCGGACCGTGGACTCGTGCCATGTCCTGGCCGGCCGCAGCGACCGCCACTGGATCTACGTCGCGGCGAGCCGGGCCCGCTTCGCTACAACCCTTTATGTCGACGCCGAGGCCCTTCGCCCGCTCGACCCCGAGGCCCACCACGAGCAAGAGCTCCCGCCGCTCACACGCGAGGAGGCCATCGAGACGTTGGCCGCCAGCATGAGCCGCGAGCGCCTCAAGGAGACGACGTTGGAGCTCGAACAGCTCGGCGCGCAGGCGGAGCAGGGAATCGAAATCGGCGCCACGATCGAGGCGGCGGCTGATATCGGTCGCTCGGCCGAGCCAGGGCATGGCCGCCGCTCCGGCCCTGCCGACCGCCTCTCGACGGCCGCGAAGGATCTCGTGGCGAGGTTGGCCCGCGCCTTCCACGCCCACCGCTCGCGAGGTCGGGAGCCGGGCTTGGAACCGCGCCAACGGTCGAGGTGAGACATGGCGAGCAAAGGCGGGGGGAAAGTCGCAGGCAAAGGGATTGCGGCCGCCACCGACGCGGCCGCGCGAAAGGCCGACTGGGATCGCGACCAGTTCTCCGCGCGGCTCAACCCATCTCGGAAGGCGCTGCTTCGCGAGCTCGCATCGACGCTGCCCGCCGGCCTGTCCCCGGTCGAGGTCGTCGACAGGGCCGTCGAGATCGCGCTCGCGAAGATCGCGGTCGAGGGCCGCCAGGCCGGAAGCGGGTTGGATATCGAAGGCCTGCTCGCGAACAGCGAGGCCAAGATGGCCGGCGAGCTGCGCTCGCTTCGGTCGTTGATGGCTCAGACCGTGGACGAAGTGCGCGGCTTGTCAGAGCTGATGTCAGCCGTCGCCGCGATCCCAGAATCGACGGATGCGGGCGAGGGCCGCCACGAGGGAGCGACGTCCTTGGCCTCGCCGTCAATTCGCGCTTGGCTCGACGCGCGCCCGGGCTCGCCAGCCAACGTGGCGGCGGTCGCCCGCTGGCGATCGAAGTCGAGGGTGTCGGATCGGATGGTCGCCATGGAGCTCGAGATCGCGGCGTCCTCGGCTCCGGGGCCGCGGTCGATCGTCTGTGTCGAGCCTTTGGACGCGGCCAGCCCGTTCGCCAGGGCGGACATGGTGTCCGCCCTGTCGCTGGATTGTCGGCGCGACGCCCGCGGCGGGTGGTCGATCGCCGCGAAGCGGATCAACGACGACCGATCCGTCGGCGAGCCCCTTGGTTCGATCAGGGTGTGATCGCGCGAGGCTCGAAGGCCCGCGGCGTTGACTCGGGCGCTGACGCGCACGCGCGCGACATTGCACCTCGAGAGAGTGCGTCTGGTTTATTCAGGGTTGAATTCGGGTTATGGGGCAAGGGAGCTCCATCGGCCGTCTCCTGGGCCTTTCTTCGGGTCTCACGAAAGCTCGCCAACCTCCTAAAGCAGAAGGTCTTGATTTCTCACGGCGTGCGCAACCCGAGGCGGCCCGGCGGACGGCGAGGGAGATCTCGAGTGGTTCATATCGCCCCCCATCGCTCCGGCATGAGGTCTTCATTTGCGCCTCAGCACAAGGAGCGCCGTCGATTTTGGAATTGCTCGAAGACGGCAAGGAGGTTCACGAGATCGTCCGAGCGATCTGAGTTGAATGAAAGCAGCACAGGCTCCCCGCAAGGAGTTGGCCGCGATGAGCAGCCCCCTCAGCTCTCGGGCTCCCCCTAACGAGGCTTTGTGCCGCCAGGCTTCGAATCGTCATCCGCTTGCGACGCGCGCCGTTTACTCAGCTTTCCGGCGATGTCGAGGCTTCCATCGAGCGCCTTGATGCTGACCCGTCCGAGCTTCGCGGCCGCCGCGGCCGCGTCCGCAACGAGGGCGATCGCCGCTTTGCTCGCCACATGGCGGCCCATGGCGTCCGCTACAACCGCCGCGGCGCCGATCGCCAAGCCTGCTCCGAGAGTTCCGGCGACGGCCACGCCAATCACGAGGGGAGCGACCAGGGCTGCGCCTTTGACGAATGCCGTGCCCGCCTCGAGCCGATCGCCTCGAATGGAAGCCGGCCTTGCGTCGGCTCTTGGGACTCCCCAGCTTCTCGCTTCGAGGGACTTCTCTTGGGCGAAGGACTCGAAACTGCGAAAGGCCTCGCCAACAGCATAGAGCGCCTTATGCGTGTGCCCGGCTTTCCACTCCGAGCCCTCGGTGTCGGGCTCCGGCCGCATTTCCCATCTGCTGAAAGCCGCCTGGCGGAGGGACTCGCGCTCAAGTTCCAAAAGGCGATCCTTGATCTGATCGTCGGAAAGTTTGCTCCGCTTCAGCTGCTCCACGAGCTCGTAGTTGCGGAACGCGGCTGCGCTGACATTCTTGCGCGCCTCTTCAATGTCATCTTGGGTGGGGACCTCGCTTCCCGAGCCTTCGCCATTGATGAATGCCGCGTGGTTGGATTCGCGACGCTGGAAATCGATCCTTTCGGCGACGACAAAGTGATCCTGCTGCTCCTGCGTCATTCCACGCAGCTTGGCATCGCGAGGAGACAGCGCACGAAAGCCTTGGGAGGCTGGCGAGTTGTCTGGCATGGAAGCGACCTCATTTGGCATGTTCCTACATATTGCATCTCATGAAATATCCCGGCAAGGCCGCCTGTCAGCGCCCGGGGCGCATGGCGTTAGACGAGCAGGAACTGCTCGCCCAGGCGAGCCTCATCGATCAAGCTCGCCTGCCGCACTCGTCTGGATTCGAAGCGGCTGGGCTTTGAGCATTTGAGGCGTTCAGCCCCGCGTCGTCGCGCGAGTTCTGCACGCCTCTCTTTTTTTCTTCCATCGTCTCGCGATCCGTGGCCGCTCGAATGCACATGGCGATGCCCCTGGTATGCGCCAAGCGCGTCGATGTGGGCTCTTGGGGAAGTGTGGGGAGACGGATGCGGCGCCTAAAAGAGGCCCGGCGCGAGGCCGGGCCGAGAGCCGGCGCCAGGGAGGAAAGGATTGCGCGCCGACGCCGCCAATGTATCCCAGGAGTTGTGGCCCGCGCTGGCCAGATCGGGCCTCGACAGGTTGGCGCGCGAGAATGAGCTGATTGAGGCTGCCTACTTTTGAAGCGGAAGGCTGCGAAAGCCACGCGAGATTCGAGGAGGGAACATTGGCTGACATCGCCTGGCAGGCCGGCGGGCAACGCGCGGAGGCGTCCGGCTCGCGGCTCGCCGTCGCGGCTGCCATCGCAGGCAACGGTCTGGAGCTGTTCGACTTCCTCGCCTACGCGTTCTTCGCCGTCTACATCGGCAAGGCGTTCTTCCCCGCCTCGACGCCCATGGCGAGCCTGCTGATGGCCCTCGCTGCGTTCGGCGCGGGTTTCGCCACGCGGCCCCTCGGCGCCGTCCTGATGGGCCGCTACGCGGATCGCGCCGGCCGCAAGCCCGCGCTGGCCTTGTCGATGGCGTTGGCCACGGCGTCCACACTCGGGCTCGCGCTCGTCCCGCCCTACGCGGTGGCGGGCGTCGCCGCGCCCATCGCCGTGGTCGTGTGCCGCCTGCTGCAAGGCCTCGCCTACGGGGGCGAGTTCGGGCCCGCAAGCGCGTGGCTCTTCGAGATCGCGCCGACTGGGAGGCGCGGGCTCTTCGGAAGCTGGCAGTTCGCCAGCCAAGGCCTCGCCTCCGTGGCGGCGGGCCTTTGCGGCATCGCGGTCGTGGGCTTGCTGACGCCCGCTCAGGTCCAATCGTGGGGCTGGCGCCTGCCCTTCGCGTTGAGCCTGCTCATGCTGCCGATCGCCGCCGTCTTGCGCCGCTCGATGACTGAGACGGCCCCGGCGAGGGCCGCAGCCCCTTCCGCGGCCCTGCGCCCGCATGCTCGCCGCCTTCAGCTGTTCCTGGCGCTGATCGTCGGGGGCACGGTGCCGACTTATGTGGCGAGCTTCATGACGACCTATGCGATCGCCGTCCTGCGGCTGCCTCCGGCCGCCGGCATGGCGTCGGCAGTCGCCACGGGGCTGTCCACCGCAGCCTTCTCGCTGCTGGGCGGCTGGCTCGCCGACCTGATGGGCCGCAAGCCCGTCATGGTCCTTCCGCGGCTCCTGTGCGTCCTGGCCGCCTACCCCGCATTCGCGCTGCTCGCGGCGCACCCCACGGCTGGCGTCCTGCTGGCCGTCGGCGCGGGCTTGGCCGCGCTGAGCTCGTTGAGCAACGCGGCGGCTCTCGCCGCGATCTTGGAGCTGCTGCCCCGGGGCGCGCGCGCGCTGGGCTCCTCGATCGTCTACGCGCTGGGCGTGGCGGTCTTCGGGGGATCGACGCAGTTCGCCGCGACGTGGCTGATATCGGCCACGGGCAGCCCCGCTGCCCCTGCTTGGCTGATATCCGCCAGCGGGGCGGCGGCCCTGTGCGCGATGCTCGTGCTGCCGGAGACTCGAGGACGCCCGGTCGACGGCTGACGCGGATCGGACGCCCCCGGCCTCAGCGCGCGGCGGCGTGTCCGCGCCTGCGCCGAGCGGCCGCCAGCAGGGCCATGCCGGCCAGCATCGCCGAGGCCGCCGCAGGCTCCGGGACGGCCAAAAGCGCCTTGAGCGTGTCGGGGCTGGCCGGGATGAGGGGATCGCCCCAGATCTCGACGGGCAGTCCCGTCACAGAGTCCCATAGGACGCTGTGGAAGGGCCCCTCCGTGCCGCCGTAGTTCGCCGTGAACGTGAAGTCGGCCTCGACGTAGCTGAATCCGCATCCCCCGCAGTCCGTCGCGTCGTAGACGTGGAAATGCATCGCGCCGCCGCCGATCCCGAACACGTCGTGGGTTGGCTCGACCGAATACGTCCACTCGTCCGAGCCGCCCACGTTCGCGACGCCCATGTCGGGGAGCCAAGGCAGGTAGAAGTCGCTCAAAAATTGCGCGTCGCCTATTCCCGAGTTCCCCGTCACCAGGACGCTGTATGCGAACGCGCCGTCCCCCAAGTCCGTCACCGTCGTCGTCGCGCTCGGCGTCACCACCCGCGCCATCGCTTGCGCCCCGTTGGCCCATCCTGCCAATGCGCACGCCATCGCGGCGGCCGCCGCCATCTTCTTGCCCATGTCCTGCCCTCTCTTGCGTTGGTCGATCTCCGGCCGAGGATCGGCCGAAGGCTTGGCGCTCGCGCTCCTCCGGCGAGCGGAAGGCCGCGCGCGGGCCAGCGGCAGGGATGATCCAAGCGATCCGCACAGCCGGCGTTGAACCCACGCGCCATGCCCGGCAGGGGTTTCCCGATCAGGCTGCTCGCGCGCGATATCACGCCAAGCCTTCGTCGCGTTTGTATCCATGCGCCGCGGGCGCGCTCGCTTTCCCCAGCGCCGCGGTTCGCATCTTGCGCCGCACAATCGACCCAAAACGATGACAGGGAGCTCTTGTGGAGGACGCGCCGCTCGCGCACTATCTCGTCGTGCGCGCGCTTGAGGAA
>Ga0209759_1001575_pt1 | contig 12406 bp, 10 predicted proteins | sample AraplaCL_Col_mMS_FD_184261 | JGI IMG/M metagenome (GOLD analysis project Ga0209759, IMG submission 184261) | Arabidopsis root microbial communities from the University of North Carolina, USA - plate scrape CL_Col_mMS (SPAdes) (version 2) | ecosystem: Host-associated > Plants > Roots >...
CCGCGGGCCTGCGCGTGATCGCGCTGTCGGCCAATGCCATCCCCGCCGACATCCAGCGCGCGCTCAAGGCCGGATTCGACGACTACTGGACCAAGCCGCTGGACTTCCGCGTCTTCAACGCCGCCCTCGACGAGGTGTTCGGCGACCCGGCGCGGCCGCGCGAGATCGCCGCGCCGGTCGAACCGACCGCGCCGGCGGCATGAGCATGCACACGCTGCACCTGCTCACGGTCGACGTGAGCGACAACGCCGAAGGCGTCGTGACGATCGAGGCGCTGGCCTCGACCTCCGTGGCGCAGCACGCCGCCGCGCTGGCCCAGGCGCAGCAAGTGCTGGACTGGGCCTGGCGCGCGTTCCCGCATACCCACGGCCCCGCGGACGAAGGCGGCGAGTGGGATCACGACCTGCAATCCGGCGTCGAGGCCGACGGCTGGCATGCCGTGACGCTGACGCTCACCGGAACGCCCGAGTTCGCGCGCGCCTTCGAGGCCCGATTCGGCGCGGCGCCGGATTGATCAGAAGGCCAGCCAGGCGAACAGGTACAGGCTGTTGGCATCCGTCGCCGCCGAGCCTCCTGCGCCGTCGAACTTGTCATAGGCGGTCACCTGCAGGCCCACGCGCAGGTTGGCGTCGATGCCGCCGGTGGGCGGCGTCTTGCCGAACGGCGTCCAGTCCAGCTGCAGCCGCGTGCCGCGCGAGCCCAGGCCGGGCGCGTTGACGCCGAAGCGCTGCAGCGTGGCGCCGTAGTCCTTGCCCCAGAAGTACGAGCCGTTGACGCTGTACTCGGTCAGGCCCGCGCCGGCCTGGGTCTCGTGGATGACGTCGCCCAGCACGGTCACGGTGTTGCCGTTGGCGCCGGTCCAGCGATAGCTCGCGTCGACCCCGACGTCGCGGATGTGGGCGACCTCGGGGGCGGCGCGATCGGGCTGGTAGCCGGTCTTGAACAGCACCACCCCGGCTTCGAGGGCGGAGGACTCCAAGCTCTTGCGCGCCGCCAGGCGGGCATAGAGCGGCGCGCGCAAGGCGCCCGCATCGCGATCGGCGGCGGCGATGCCGAAGTCCTTCTGCAGCGTCTGGGTCTGCATGCGGTAGGTGCCCAGCTCGCCGTACCACATGCCATCGAGCTGGGCGTAGCCGACCACGCCGGTCGCCTTCTGGCCGAAGGCCTCGTCGAGGATGGCGGCCGCACTCGGGCCGGGCGCGACGTTGGAGGCGATGTAGGGGAAGGCCCAGGCCGGCAGCGTGTTGAAGGGATCCTGCACGCCGGGGTTGTTGTTGAGGGACACCCCGAGCACGGTCAGGTGCTCGCCCAGCTGGGTCGTCGTGGCCGCGCGCAGGTCGACGTTGTCGATCGAGGTGTGCTGCGCGATGCCGTCGTAGGTCAGCTGCGAGAAGATGCCCACGTGCTCGGCGAGGCGGCCCGAGTAGAACAACGACACCTGGTCCAGCGTGAGGTTGTCGTTGCCCTTGAGCGAGCCGGTCAGCGAGTGCCCGTCCAGCGTGGCGGCGTCCTGCGACTTGCTGGTGTGGGTCAGGCCGGCCATCACCATCGCGGCGATGGGCGGAGTCCAATCGCCGCCCTTGGTGGCCGTGTAGCCGGTCAGCTTGAACTGGATGCCGTAGTCGGTCAGCTGCGGGCCGAAGCCGCCGACATGGCACATCGCGCATGGCTGGCCCGTCTGCCGTGCAAAACTGGGAACGGCTTGCGCCAGGGTGCAGGCCAGCGCCAGCAACAGCGCGGCGCCGACACCGCGCCAGGCGCGAAAGCGGGATCTCGGATCAGGCTTCATGAACGATTCTCCTGGTAGGGACGTGGGGGGGCCGCACGGGCCCTGCGGGCGCCCGCGCACCGATTGCATCGGGGTGTATTCAGTTCTTCTTGAGCGAGAGGATCCAGCTCACCAGCTCGCGCGCTTCGTCGGGCGTGACCGGGTTGGGCGGCATCACCGCGGTTCCCCACACGCCCGTTCCGCCCTTCTGCACCTTGGCCGACAGCAGCGCGAGTGCATCGTCGCGACCCGCGTACCTGGCGGCGACGTCGCGGTAGGCGGGGCCCACCAGCTTCTGGTCCAGCATGTGGCAGCTCAGGCAGTTCTTCTTCTGCGCCAGTTCGATGCCGGCCAGGGCGGGCATCGCTGCTGCAAGCGCGGACAGCAGCACAAGAAGCGATTTCATCGTCGATTCCTCAGGTTGGGTCCGCGCGGCTTCGCGCAGGGGTTCGCTCCGCTCCCGCCGTGGATTGCCGCGACCTTGCGGCCGGTTCAAAGCGCAGGTGGAGTCCTTCCGGCGCGATCGCAATGGGCGGTTCGCCGGCGAGCCGGCGGACAAAAGACGCGGATGATTCCAGACCGGCCTTCGATGGTCTGTACCCGGTTCCGGGGATGGCCGGCCGAGGACTTCGGCACATTGGTCGAGACGGTCGAGCAGTGCGCGCACGCGGCGCCCCTTGTCGAGGCGACGCGGCCGTGGCCGCCTTGCGACGAATCGCCATTTTGGATGCACGAGCTGCAGTGACTTGACCGCAGACGCAACCTAGACTGCCGTCAGCGGCGCTGCAGACGTGCGGTCCGCAAGATACCGCTCGACGAACTAACCATCGTACGAGTCGGACAAACATCGCTTGCGCGGACGGCCGGCCGCGCGGGCTCACCTCACTCGAAATTCGGAGAATTCCATGAGCAAGTTCCAGATCAAGGCGCAACGCGCCGCTACCGCCATCGCCGCCGCGGCCGTGCTCGCCGCGGGCCTGATGACTGCGACGTCGTCGATGGCCAGCACCTTCGACAACAAGATGCAGTCCGTCATCGCCCACGTCAAGGCCGATCCGAACTACAAGACCATCCCGCTGAACAACGCGGCCGACCGCGAGTGGTTCTTCAACGAGTGCGAGGCGCTCTACAAGAACAGGATCACCAAGGAACAGTTCCTGGCCGACGGCGCCAAGCAGTTCCCTGGCTACGAGGCCTCGTTCAACGAGCTGGCGGCGCTGCTGACGACGGCCTGACGCCGCGGCGTTTCCCCCCGGGCAGACGCGACTTCAGACAGTGAAGACCGGCCCGCGGCCCACGGCCAGCGGCCTGCCGGCGAACGTCCAGCGGTCGGGCACCAGGACTTGCGCCTGGTCGCCCGACGCCAGCCTCACGACCGCCGACGACGCGCCGCCGTACCCGACGAGGCGCACGCGCAGCGGCTTCCACCCCGCTTGCAGCACCTCGACCCGCAAGGCGATTTCGTCGTCCGAACGCGTGGCGCGAAAGCGCACGACGCCGCGCTCGCCGCGTTCGTGGCCGTGGGTCAACCCGTCGTCGAAGGCGTAGTCCAGCACCGCTTCGTCGCCGCATCCCGCGCCCAGCACCACGTGCAGCTCGATGTCCGACAGGTCGTTGAACTGCGTGGTGCGCTCGCCCGGCTGCATGGGCAAGAGCTGGCCCTCGCGCACGTACAGGGGCGTCGATGCCGCGTCGCTGCGCACGTGGACGCTGCGGCCCGCATCGACGAACTCGCCGCTGCACGCGTCCATCCAGCGCCCGCGGCCGGGCAGCGCGACAGTGCGCTGCTGCTGGCCTTGATGCACCAGCGGCGCCTGCATGATCGCCGGCCCGACGAGGAACTGGTCGTCGATGCGGTCCAGGTCCAGGCCATCGGCGTTGTCGAAGTCGTGGAACAGCGGCCGCATCACGGCCGTGCCCTGGCGCGCCTGCGCGATCCACAGCTGGTACAGGTACGGCAGCAGCTTGTAGCGCAGCCGCACGAAGTGGCGAATGATGGCCAGGGCCTGCGGCCCGAATTGCCACGGCTCCTGCGCCACCGACCCCTTGACCGAGTGGTTGCGCAGGAACGGGAACAGCATGCCGGCCTTGTACCAGGCGATGGCAAGCTCGGCGTCGGCGTGGCCGCCGAAGCCCGGCACGTCGGGGCCGTTGAACGGGATGCCGGACAGCGCGAGGTTCAGCGTGCCCGGGATGCTCAGGCGCAGGTGGTGCCAGTTGCTCCAGTTGTCGCCTGTCCACAGCGCGGTCCAGCGGCTCGATCCGGCGGCCGCGCTGCGCGAAAGCACGAACGGACGCTCGTCCGGCCGCGCCGCGCGGAAGCCTTCCCACGTCGCCTGCGCCATGCCCGTCGCATACAGGTTGTGGTATGTCCAGTGATCCCACCGGCCGTGCTGGAAGCGCATGTCGTCGACCTCGGCGGCGCCCGTGCTCGGATCGTTCATGTCGATCCAGGCCCCGCCGAAGCCCCAGTCGAGGAACTGGCGGGCGTAGCCCGCCCACCAGGCGCGGCCTTCCGGCAGCGAATAGTCGGGAAACCAGGTGCGGCCGGGCCACACGAAGCCGACATAAGGTCGGCCTTCCGGGTTCTGGCAGAAGATGCCGGCCTTCAGGCCGCTTTCGGCCACTTCGTAGTTGTCCGCCACCTTGACGCCCGGATCGAGGATGGGCACGACTCGGCGGCCCTTGTCGGCAAGCGCACGCAGCTCGCCCGCCCGGTCGCCGAACTGCACCGGGCTGGTGGTGAAGACCTTGAAGTCCTCCATGTAGTCGATGTCCAGCCACAGGCCGTCGTTGGGGAACTCGTGCTCGGTGAAGGCCGCGTCCAGCGCATTCAGGTCGCGCGTGCCTGAATACCCCCACCGGCATTGGTGGTGGCCCAGCGACCACAGGGGCGGCAAGGGCGTGACGCCGACCAGGCGCTGCAGCCGCTGCGTGACCGAGGCCATGCTGTCGCCCGCGATGACGTAGAACGCGGGCACGCCTTCGTCGGCGCCGAACCACAGGCTGGGCGGCGCGGCCAGGTCGTCCTGGCCGCTGAAGAACCAGTTCGATCCGGTGTCCATGAACACGTTGCCCGGATGGTCGACCAGCACGCCGATCCAGCGCGCGCCGTCGCGGATCAGCAGGTACGGGATGGCGGCGTATTGCGGGTCGGCCTGGCCGTCGATGATCACCGGCATGGGGTGGTCGCCCCAGACGTCCAGGTTCCAGAACTTGGTGCGCCGGCCCGACTTCTCGAGCCCGGTGACCTTCTCGCCCTGGCCGTAGAAACGCATGCGCTCGCCGCGCGCCAGCTGCACCAGCCAGGCCTTGCCGCACACGCCCACGCACGCGCGCGGAACGCCCACGAGCGCGCGCGCGCCCTGCGGGTCCTGCAGGCTCAGCGTGCCATCGGCGTCGAAGGCCAGGCGATGGGTGGAGGCGCCGGAAAACGCGTCGTCGTGCATGCGCAGCAGGCGCGGGTCGAGCGGCCAGCGGGCGTCGTCGCGCAGCTCGACATGGAACACGTCCTCGCCCAGGTCGCGCACGTGCGCGCGCAAGGGCGCGGCGCCATCCAGTTGCAGGGAGTCGCCGGCGCAGCCGGATGCGAAGCGGAAGTTCGAGGGGTGGCGGATCTTCTGGAAGTACACGCGGTGTCCTGGCGGCTGGGCTGGCGGGCAGTCTAGCGCTCGGAGTTACCGGACGGGTACGGTGCTCGCGCGTCGTCCTGCGCGAAGTCGCAAGGTCCACGCGTGCGGACGCGTCACCTCGGGGGTGGATCCTGCGACTTCGCGCAGGATGACTGGGTGGAAAGGGTGACTGCCCTCTCGGAGACGACGAGCCCGGCCTGTAGGAGGGGTGGGGCGGGGGACGTCGATCACCGAGAGGGCGCCACGAACCTTCAGTTCGATTCCCTGAACTGGATGTACGGGGTCGAGCCCGACACGCCGCTGCACGAGCGCAGCGTCAGGTTGTTGGTCTCGCCGGTGGTGCCGGCATTGGAGGCGCAGGTGGGGGCCGCCGTCGAGCCGTGGGTCACCGCGACCTTGACCGTGATCGACGAGCCGCTGTTGAACGTGGCCTTGGAGCCGCCGCCGTCGCCGATGATGTTGAACTCGGCCTGCTTCCAGGCGCTGGCCAGGTCGGTGACGCTGTCCTTGCCGGTGGTGCTGTAGGCATGCGAGCCTGCGGTGAACACCAGCGTGTCGCTGCCCCCGCTGACGGCCTTGCCCGACAGCTTGAGCGAGGCCAGCGAGGTGATCGGCTCCTGGGGCACCGTCACGGCGGCGCTGTTCTTGTAGCAGCTGCCGCTGTACGAGTTCCAGCCGCTGGGGCAGGTGTTGCCGTAGTCGATCAGCCAGTACTGCATGAACGCCGCCGTCTCCGACGACGAATAGACGAACTGCTCCCAGGCCAGGCAGCCCGAGTGCCCGTTGCACGCAGCCGTCGACATGAAGTTGGAGTTCAGCTGGATCGAGTAGACGTTGGAGCCGCCGTCGCGCTCGCTGGTGACGCCGGTGACCGTGGGAAACGAACCCACGGCGGCCGACATCAGGTTGCTCACGCTGGCCGCGTAGTCGACGCCGTTGCCCACCGTCTGCGGGCCGCCGCGCCCGCGCGGCAGGTAGACCTTGTCCGGCGCCACGGTGCAGCGCGCCTCCACCCACACCGCGTTCGGATACTCGGCCTGGAAGCAGCCCTCATGCGGCACTTCGGTGCGCGCGATGGTCTCGCGCCAGTTCTCCTGCATCAGGGCCTCGGCGCCGACGGTGGCGGCCTCGGGCGCGGCGGTCCCGGCGAAGGCCGAAGGCATGGCCGCGGTCGACAGGACGGCGGCGGCGAACGCGACGCATCGCTTGCTGGCTTCGAAGCTCATCACGAATCTCCAAAGAAGGAGTGGGGAGCGCCAGTGTTCGTTTTCGCGGGCATGGCCGTCAATGGGGGAAGCGTCAGCGACGCATACCCATTTCGGGGTACGGCCCGAGGTATGAGAGGCGCAAAGACTCCCCGCCGCGTGAGCGTTCCTTCCGCGCGATGCCGGCCGGGCATTGCTATCGTCACGCTCACCACAGCTTCGGATCCGGTCCGCTCGTGAAACTTCATCGCCTCCTCTCGACAGTTGCCGCCGCCAGCCTGGCGCTGCCTGGCTTGCCGCCGGCCTGCGCCGCTGCATTCACCGCGCAGGAAGTGCGGCTGCTCGAAGTCGACGCGGCGCGCGCGCCTTTGGCGCTGTCCGGCGACGGCGCCTGGCGCCTGCATGTCGACACGCAGGACGTGCTGCACCGCGTCAGCCTGGCCGACCCGTCGAAAGACACCACGGTGCAACTGCCGCACGGCGTGCGCATGCTGTCCGCCTCGGCCGACGGGCTGAAGGTGGCGCTGTCGACCGATCGCGGCTGCGTCGGCCTGGTCGACTTCGGCGGCGCGGCGGCCAAGGTGTCGTGGCGGCCGTGGGTCGTCGATGGTGACGGCGTCGCGCTGGGCGCAGAGCGCGCCGGCTGGGTGGCGCAGCAGCCGGCGACGTGCGGCAAGGGTCCGTTCGTCGAGCCGGTGGCGATCTCGTCGGACGGCCGGCTGCTTGCGACCAGCCAGTCCGTGGTCGACACGGCCAGCAACGCCGTGGTGGCTTCGCTGCCCACCGAACACGCGCATGTGCTTCGCCTGCAGTTCGTCGACCACGACGCACGGCTGCTGATCGCCAGCGCGACGCTGGGCTCGCGTGCGCAACATGCGGCGGAACCGGGCAGCCTGGGTTTCTCGGTGTGGGATCTGGCAGGCAAGTCCCTCGTCAACGACGTCGAGATCGAGGACACGCCGCTGCGCGCCGCCGCCGCGCTCCAGGTCGGCTTCTCGCCGCAGACCGGCGCGCTGTTCTACGTCGACGAGCGCCGCCGCGAGCGCGTGCTGCGGGCCGCCGCCCCCGGCGAGACGCCGTCGGCGCCGCCGCTCGACCTGGTGCAGCTCGCCCCCGGCGCCTGCGGCATGGCGCCGCGCACCCGGGCGCTGCTGGCCGACGACCTCGGGGCGTCCTACGTCGTCGATCCCTATGGCCGCTGGTTCGCCTCGGCGCGGCCGCTCTCGCCGGCACGCGACGCCGCCGAACTGGCCACCGGCGCGCGCTGGGTGCTGCTCGTGCAGGACATGGCGAGCGGCCGGACGCTGGAACGCGTCACCTCCCGCTACGCCTTGAACGGCCTGGCCGCGACGCCCGATGGCGCGACGCTGTTCGCGCTGGCCTCGCAATCCATCGAGCCCGAGACGGGCGAACTGGTGGCGGGTTCGCCGGCGGTGCCCGACGCCGAACGCGTGCTCGAGGTGAAGCTGCCCGAGGCCGCGACGACCGCGACGCGCGACACCGCCAAGGCCTGGGAACGCGGCTTCTGCAGGGAGAGCGGCGAGGCCCCGGGCGCGCGCGCGACGGCTCGTTCGGAGCACCTGCTGCAGCCGCTGTGGACGCGCGATCTCGGCGCCGCCACCGTGGCACCGGCGCCCGAGGCGGCCCGCTGCGGCGCCGATGCAGGCGGCCAGGCGCTGTTCAGGACGCCCGATGGCAGCCTGTGGCTGGACTCGTCCACGCAGGTCGCCCGGATCGAGCCGCGCACGGGCGCGCTGTCCGCCGGACTGCCGACACCGCGCTCGGACAAGGTCTGCAGCGTCGTCACGCCCGCGGGCAACGGCTTTTTCAATGTCACCGGCGACACGCTGACCTGGCGTCCGCTGGCCGCCGCCGGCGACGCGTCCCGGCGCCGCGTCGTCGATCGGCATCCGGGCTGGAGCGCCAGCTTCGCGGGCCGCCGCGCCGACGTCGTGCGCGTGCTGTGGGTGGCCGGACAGCGCGCCGCCGTGGAGCGCGACGCCGACGGCGTGGCGCAGAACCTGCTCGTCATCGACTACGACTCCGGCGGCAAGCGCGTCAACGAGATCAGGACGACCGAGGCGGCCGACGAAGACGGCCGCTTCGACCGCGACGACGCCGCGCTGGCCCCGCCCTGCCACGATGCGCGCGGCACGCCGCTGGCCATCGGGTACGACTGGCGTGCCGGCCCCTTCGGCTCGCAGCGCGCGCTCACTTGCGGCCCGCTGCCCGGCATGGCACGCCTGGTCTGGTGGAGCGGCGCGACGATCGCGCCGCGTCTGGACGCCTCGGAGCCGACGGCGCGCCCGGCGCTCGCGCTCGACGGCGCCATCGCCGTCGTGGCCGACGACCTGCAGCTGCATGTCGTCAACCTGGCACTGCAGCGCGAGTTCGCGCAGGTCGACATGAGCGGCGGCACGGTGGAACGCGCGTGGGTGCTGGCGGCCAGGAAGCTGGTGCTGGTCGAGTCGACCGGGGCCGACGGCCATCGCTGGCTGCGCGCCTATGCCTTGCCCTGAGCCCCCTCTCTCGGCGACGGTGGAGTACGCTCGCAGCAGAGGTCCCAATGTTGCCCTGCCCCCGGTTGGCCGGCCAGCGATGAGACCGTCGTCGCTCCGGCCCCGTTCCTTGACAACCTCCACTGGATCTGCCCCGGACTGCGTGCATCGCCATGGGACTCCGAGCCAAGCTCGTCGCGCTGTTCTTCATCGGCTTCGCATTGACCTGCAGCCTGGGCATCGCCATTCTCGTGCGCAACCTGGGCTCCGATTTCACGGAGATGGAGCGCAAGGAGGCCTTCCGGCTCAATGACCAGCTGACGCGCAATTTCAAGGGCGAACTCGAGCATCTGAACGAGCTCAACACCGACTGGGCCGACTGGGCGGGCATGTACTCGTTTGCCCAGACGCTGTCGCCCGAATTCGCGCAATCCGAGGTGGGCACCGGCGCGCTGACCAGCGCCAAACTGAGTTTCGTGGCGATCTTCGACGACCACTACCGGCGCACCTTCCTGCGCGCCGCTTCCGAGCTCGCGGATCATGAATCGAACAAGGGCCTGGTCCAGACGCTGGAGGCGATGCAACGCCTCTACGCTGCGCAAGGCACGACCAAGACCTGCAGCCTGCATGGTGCCGAGCAGGACATCTATCTTCTGTGCTGGCAGCACATCCGTCTCAGTGACGGCACGGGCGAGCCGCATGGCACGCTCCTCATGGGGCGCCTGCTCGACGCGCAGATCCTGCAGCGCATCCGCAACCAGAGCGGACTCGATTTCCAGATCGACAGGAATCTCACGGACGCCACGCCCGGCAGTCCCGGCACCGCGGGAGGCACCGTGTCGACGGACGAGCTGGTCATCGGCGGCGCGGACAAGCACACGCTGACCGGCAGGATGCTCGATGCGTCGGGCCAGCCCGTCTTCCAGTTCCATATCCGCCTGCCGGAAGACATCGAGCGCAGCGGTCGCCAGATCACCTGGCGGGTGGTCCTGGTCGTCACGGTCGGCGCGTTGCTCAGCGGCGCGATGCTGGTGCTGGGGGTGCAGATCGTGCTGGTGCGCCGCCTGCGGCTGATGGAGCGCCAGCTGCGCGACGTCGGGGCCAACAGCGGCTGGCCGGAGCAGATCGCGGCGGCGCCGGGCACGGACGAAATCTCCACGCTGGGGCAGACGATCAACCAGATGCTGCGGACGCTGCGCGAGCAGGGACAGGCCCTGGAGCATCTGTCGCTGACCGATTCCCTGACCCGCCTGGCCAACCGGCGCGCCTTCGACCGCGGCCTGGCCGCCGGCATGAGCCTGAGCCGGCGCAGCGGCGTTCCCTTGTCCCTGCTCGTCCTCGACGTGGATCACTTCAAGGCCTACAACGACCTTTACGGACACCCCGCCGGCGACGACGTGCTGGCGACCCTCGGCCGGGTACTGCGCGACGCGGCCAGCCGCCCCACCGACCTGGCCGCCCGCATCGGCGGGGAGGAGTTCGCGGTGCTGCTGTCCGACACGACGCTGGAGGGCGCGGTTCGCGTGGCCGCGAAGATCCACGACGCGCTGGCGGCGCAGGCCCTGAAGCACGCCGGCTCGCCGGTCAGCACCTGCGTCACCGTCAGCATCGGGGTCGCGCAGGCCCTTGATGACGAGGCCGCAGCCGAGTTCGTCGCGCGCGCCGACCGGGCCACGTATGCCGCCAAGAATGCGGGACGCAATCGAACCTGCGCGGCGGGGGCGGCGGACAGCGCGTGTGCCGTGGAGGCCTGAGGCCTCATCAGAGGCGCGCGTCGCTCATGCTGCGACGCCGGCAGGTGATTCCGTGACGCTGTCTGCGCCCGGCCAGGTACCGACGTGAGGCATCTGCTAAGGTAATCGCTTTGCCGTAGGCCAGATCTGCATATGCCCTTCGACCTTGCCGCCTCCCTCATCGACGCGCTCGAGCGCGATCTCGGAGCGTCCTTGCCAAAATCCTTCGCGGATGCCATGCGGGCGGCCAATGGCGGCGAACTGGACGTCGACGGGGACGACTGGCAGCAATATCCGATCGAAGACACCTCCGATCGCAAGCGGGCTGGTCGAACCGCAAATCACGTGCTCAAGGAGACGGGACGGCTCCGTCAATGGGCCCGCTTTCCGCAAGAAGCGCTTGCAATCGCCGAGAATGGTTCGGGCGACCAGCTCGTGTTGTTGAGAGACGGCAACCGGTTCGGGCCGGCGATCCATCGCTGGGCGCATGAGACGGGCCTGCTGACCAAGGTCGCTGATGACTTCTCGGAGCTTCGGCGTGCGTGAGCCAAGGCGAACTTTTCATGAAGGCGACCCATGCCTGATCGCCCCTTTGCGCCACTGAAGACCGGCAGGTCCTATTCCGTGCGCTTCGCGCCAGACAGCCGCCTGGTCGCGACGATCGCGCGCAACGTCGTGCTCTGGGACGTCGAGACGCGCCAGCGCGTCGCCCATGCTCATCCGTTCAGTCATCCATCGAGGATGGACTTCTCGCCGACCGGGGACCGCCTCGCAGTGAAGAACACTGCAGGCCACCTGTGCGTCCTGTCAGTGCCTGACCTGGCGCTGCTCGTCGCGTTCGACAAGCGCGGCGCCACGGAGGGCAACCAGATATCCTTCTCGCCCTGCGGCGATTACCTGATCGACAGCGATTGGGACGGGCGTATTGCCGTGCGGGACGCACGGACGGGTGCCTTCGTGCGCAAGGAGCATTTGCCTGACACCATGATCAGGTGGTTCGCCGCCCGTGCCGACCGGCAAGCGTTCGCCTTTGGTCCGTATCTGCGAGCACTCGCGACCGACGGGCCTCCGCCCGGTTTGATCGCCTGCCGGACATGGCCCTTCACGGACACGGTGACGCCTACATTGAACGTCGGCAACCTTGCGGTGGATCAGGCAGCGCTGTCTCCAGACGGCCGCGCCATTGCAGCCCTTGTCGCGAGCGGCTATCCCGAGATTCAGTTGACGCTGCTCGAACAGTGCGGCGAAGGCTGGGGCAGTCGGCGAATGACACTGTCGCACAAAGGAGGCACGCAAAAGGCGATCGCGTGGTCGCCGGACGGCACGCAGATTGCGTTGACCGAGGATGACTGCATTTCCACATTCGACGTCGCGACGCTGACGTGCATCGCGCGGCACGCGCTTCCTTATCCATGCGACGTGACATGGTCGCCCGATGGTCGGCTCTTGGCTCTGGGCTCATGGACGAGTGGCGTGGTGATCGACGCCAGGAGCATGGTCGCAAGCTGAGATTCGCCGCGCAGAGCTCCAATGTTCGATCAGGAGCCAGGTAGGGCGGGTTAGCCGGAGG
>Ga0209759_1001578_pt1 | contig 12397 bp, 9 predicted proteins | sample AraplaCL_Col_mMS_FD_184261 | JGI IMG/M metagenome (GOLD analysis project Ga0209759, IMG submission 184261) | Arabidopsis root microbial communities from the University of North Carolina, USA - plate scrape CL_Col_mMS (SPAdes) (version 2) | ecosystem: Host-associated > Plants > Roots >...
ACCACGCTGTTCCACATGCTCACGGGCACGCGCATGATCACCAGCGGCACCATCGTCTTCGATGGCCACGACGTGACGCGCGAGGCCGACTTCCAGCGCGTGCAGCGCGGCATTGCGCGTTCGTTCCAGGTGACGAGCCTGTTCCCGAGCTTGTCCGTGCGCGAGAACCTGCGCCTCGCCGCACTCGGTACCACGCCGCGTCGTGCCATGCACGGCTGGCGCCTGCCGCAGGGGGATCTGGCGTGCACCGATACGGTCGACCGCGTGCTTGATCGGCTTGAATTGCCGCGCCTGGCCGATACGCCGGCCGCCGCACTCTCGCATGGCCAGCAACGCCGGCTGGAGGTCGGCATGGCACTGGCCGCCAACCCGCGCGCGATCTTCCTCGACGAACCCACCTCCGGCATGGGCGTAGACGATTTGCCCGCTATGAAGGCGCTCATTCGCGGTTTGGCGCAAGACCATACCGTCGTGCTGATCGAGCACAACATGGACATCGTGATGGACATCTCCGACACGATCACCGTCATGCAACAGGGCAAGGTGCTGATGGAAGGCACGCCCGACGCCGTACGAGCGGACCCGCGCGTGCGTGCCGCATATCTCGGCAACATGATCACGGGAGGCAAGAAATGACGACAACGGCGATTCTCGACGTTGCAGACCTCCACGGCTATTACGGCAAGAGCCACGTGCTGCAGGGCGTGGCGCTATCGGTGGGCGAGGGCGAACTGGTGACACTGCTCGGCCGCAATGGCGCGGGCAAGTCGACCACGCTCAAGGCGGTCGCCGGCGTGGTGGCGCCGCGCGGACATGTGCGCTTTGGCGGGAGGGACATTGCCGGCCAGCCGGCGCATCGCATTGCCGCGCAGGGTTTGTGCCTCGTGCCCGAGCATCGCGGCATCTTCAAGCTGCTGACGGTGGAAGAGAACCTGAAGCTCGGCGCGCGGCGCGATTCTCCGTGGCAGCTGGCCGACATCTACCGCATCTTCCCGCGCCTGCACGAGCGGCGGCGCAATGGTGGCGCCAACCTCTCCGGTGGCGAACAGCAGATGCTGGCCATTGGCCGCGCGCTGATGAACCACCCGCGCCTGCTGATGTTGGACGAGCCGGTGGAGGGCCTGGCGCCCGTCATCGTCGAAGAGATCGTCGCGCAGCTGAAGGTCATCAAGCAGGCGGGCGTATCCATCCTGCTCGTCGAACAGAACCTCGAAGTCTGCACGCAGCTCGCCGATCGCCACGTGATCATCGAACAGGGCCGCGTGGTCTACACCGGCACCAACGAAGCCTTCCGCGCCGACGACGCCATCAAGGACCGCTACCTTGGCGTCGGCCTGGCCGCTTAAACGTACACATCATGACGACCACCCAACTCGATACCACTTTGCGCATCAACGGCGCACGCCTGTGGGACACGCTCATGCAGCAGGCGCGTATCGGCGCCACGCCCAAGGGCGGCGTGCGGCGCCTCGCACTGACCGATCTCGACCGGCAAGGCCGCGATTTCTTCGTTGCACAGGCCGAAGCCGCGGGCTGCACCGTGCGTGTGGACGCCATCGGCAACCTCTTCGCGCGCCGGCCGGGACGCAACAACGCGCTGCCGCCCGTCATGACCGGCAGCCACATCGACACGCAGCCGACCGGCGGCAAGTTCGACGGCAACTACGGCGTGTTCGCGGGCATCGAGGTCGTGCGCGCGCTCAACGATGCGGGCATCGAAACGGACGCGCCCATCGAAGTGGCCGTGTGGACCAACGAAGAAGGTTCGCGCTTCGTGCCGGTGATGATGGGCTCCGGCGCGTTCATCGGCGAGTTTGCGCTGGACGCCGTGCTGGCCGCGCAGGACCGCGACGGCGTGGCCGTGGGCGAGGCGCTGCGCAGTATCGGCTACGCGGGGAGTGAGCCTGTTGGCGGCCGAGCCGTGGGCGCCTACTTCGAAGCGCATATCGAACAAGGGCCGGTGCTGGAGGCGCACGCCACGACCATCGGCGTGGTGACGGGCGCACTCGGCCAGCGCTGGTACGACGTGGTCTTGACCGGCATGGAAGCGCACGCCGGGCCCACGCCGATGGAGCTGCGCCGCGATGCGTTGCTGCCCGCGGCGGAGCTGGTCGGCATTGCCAACCGCATCGCGCTGGAGCGCCCACCGCATGCGCGCGCCACGGTGGGCTGTCTGAGCGTGCATCCGGATTCGCGCAACGTGATTCCGGGCCAGGTATCGATGACGATCGACTTCCGCGCGGCCGACGACGCGGTGTTGTCCGACATGGATGCGGCACTGCATGAGGCGGTGGCGGAGTTGCGCACACGCAGCGGCATCGACATCGCATTGCGCCAGGTCGTCTACTTCCCGCCGCAGCCGTTTGACGCCGCGCTGGTGAATGCGGTGCGCAGGGGTGCGCGCCAACTCGGATTGTCGGAGATGGACGTGATCAGCGGCGCAGGCCATGACGCGGTCTACCTTGCGCGTGTGGCCCCCACGGCGATGATCTTCGTGCCGTGCAAGGACGGCATCAGCCACAACGAGATCGAAGACGCCCGCCCCGAACATCTGGAGGCCGGCTGCAACGTGCTGCTGCACGCGATGCTGCAGGCCGCCGGCCGCGTTTGACACCATCCCCCGACCGCCCATGCGCATCCTGATCGCTCGCTTCAATCACGAGACGAATACGTTCTCGCCGGTGCCGACGCCGCTGGCATCGTTCCATCCGCACTACGGTGCTGACGCGTACCGCGCCGCCAAGGGCACGCGCACGGCGGCCGGTGCGTTCATCGAACTGGCAGAGGCGGCGGGCGCGGAAATCGTCGTGCCCGTCGTTGCCGGGGCCAACCCCAGCGGACGCGTCGCTGCCGAGGCGTACACCACGTTGTGCGACGCCATCGTCGCGGCTGCGCCGGGGTGCGATGCGCTCTTGCTTGACCTGCACGGCGCGATGGTCGCGGAGAACAGCGACGACGGCGAAGGCGATCTGCTCGAACGCCTGCGTGCGGTGGTGCCCGACGTGCCGATTGCCGTCGCGCTGGATCTGCACGGCAATCTCACGCAGAAGTTCATCGACCTGGCCGACATCGCAGTCAGCTTCAAGACGTATCCGCACGTCGACATGTACGAAACCGGCGAGCACGCCGGCCGCTTGCTGTTCGACAAGCTGGCCGGCCGTGCGCGCCCCGTGCTCGCGTGGCGCCGCTTGCCGCTGGTCACGCACACGCTGCGCAGCCGCACCGATGAAGGCGCGATGCACCGCGCCCTGGGGTTGGCCAAGCAGGCGGAGAAGGACGGCATGCTGGCCGTGTCGATCCTGGCCGGGTTCGGGCTGGCGGACATTGCTGCGCCGTGCTTTTCCATCGTGGTGGTTGGCAACGGCGACAAGCACGCTGCGGACGCTGCGGCGCAACGCATTGCCGATGCCATCTGGGCCGACCGCGAAGGGTTCGTCTACCGCTCTGAACCGCTGACCGAATCGATCGCGCGCGCGGCCAAGTTGGCAGACGCTCCGGGCAGCGGCCCGGTGCTGCTGCTCGACCACGGCGACAACTGCATGTCCGGCGGCACGTGCGATGACATGCACGTCTTGCACGAAGCGTTGAAGCAAGGCTTGAGCGGCATCGCCGTCGGGCCGGTGTGCGACCCCGAGGCCGTCACCGCAATGATCGAGGCCGGCGTTGGCGCCACCGTCACGCTGCCCGTGGGCGACAAGGTGCCGCTTGCGCAGCTGGGCATCTACCCGGTGCCGCGTGCGCTGACGGGTAAGGTCGTCGCCATCAGCGACGGTGAATACACGATCACGGGGCCGACCTACACCGGGCAGCGCATCCGCATGGGGCGCACGGCGCTGCTGGACATTGGCGCGGCGCAGGTGGTCGTCACCGAGACGCCGCAGGAGCATTGGGACCTCGGCATCTTCACGCACATCGGCGTGGACCCGCATGCCGCGCGCTTCGTGCTGCTGAAGTCGCGCATGTATTGCCGTCCCGTGTTCGTGCCCATCGCAAAAGCCGTGGTGGAGTGCGATGGCGGCGGCGTGACGAGTTCGGACTACGCGCGCTTTCCGTTTGCGAAGGTGCAGCGGCCCGTGTTTCCGCTCGATGCGGAAGCGGCGTCTGCGTGAACGCTACGCGCTGTCGCGCTCAACGAGTGTGAAGCCCACGTCGACCGTGCGGCGTTCTTCATCGCCGTGTTCGATGCGATCGATCAGCAACGTTGCCGCCAGCTTGCCGATGCCCGTGCCGTCGATGCGGATTGTCGTAAGCGCAGGCGTGGTGTCCTTGGCGAACACCTGGTCGCCGTAGCCGACCACGCGGAGTTGCCCGGGCACGGCAACGCCGCGATGTTCCGCTTCCATCAGCACCCCGAGCGCGAGGATGTCGGCGCCGCAGAAGATGGCGTCGGTGTCCGGATGCTGCGCGAGCAATTCGCCCAACGCACGCCGGCCATCGCCCAGGTTGGCGGGGGATTCAGCGGCAATCACGGGAATGTCGATATCCGGGCCGAACGCCTTCACGAAGGCTTGCGCGCGTGCCTGTGCGCGGCGGTCGCTCGGCGTGACGACGGCGGGGTGCTTTGCGCCGCGCTGCTTCAGATAGCGCGCCGCCGCTTGCCCCACCTTCTGGTGTGAGAAGCCCACGAGCATGTCCAGCGGGTTGCGCGTGATGTCCCACGTTTCCACCACCGGCACGCCGGCGGCCAGCAGCTTTTGCCGTACGCTGGCCGAATGCACCACGCCGGTCAGCACGATGCCCGCAGGGCGCCGTCCGACGATGGCATCGAGCAGCGCATCTTCGCGTGATTCGTCATAGCCGCTCTGACCGATCAGCAATTGATAGCCCGCCGCCGCGAGTTCCGTGGTGAGTGCGGCAACCGTTTCCTGGAACACGCTGCCCGCAATCGTGGGGATGAGCGCGACGATCAACCGGCTGCGGTTGGACGCCAGTGATCCGGCCACCAGGTCCGGCGTATAGCCCGTCTGCCGCACCGCTGCGCGCACGCGTTCCAGCGTGTCGCTCGATACCAGCTCCGGCGTGTTCAGCGCGCGTGACACCGTCACCTTGGTCACGCCCACAAGCTTGGCAAGGTCGCTCAATGTGACGCGCCCGGTGTTCTTGCGCGCACGGCGTGCGGCGGCAGGCGCGGTTTCTAAGAGGGACACGGCGGGGGTCTTGGTCACGTGATCGAGAGGCCGATTAGGGAAACACAGGGGAACGAAGGGGCTAGCAATTATCGCAAAACCCGACTACGATTGCGCCAATGTTACCGGTTACATAAACCGGTAACATAAAACTGGCGATAGACGGCGGCTGCACCAGAAGGCAGCCCGGAGGAGCAAAGGATGTTGCAGGCAACCCCAACGTACGCGGGGCCGCTGATTCAGCTGAACGCGGCAGACAACGTGCTGATTGCGCGCGAAGGGCTGTCGCTGGGGGCGAACCTGTCGATCAACGGCATCGCGGTGCGCCTGCGCGCGCAGGTGCCGGCCGGCCACAAGATCGCCGCGCGGCGGATCGCGCAGGGCCAAGCCATCCGCAAGTACGACACGATCATTGGCCGGGCAGCGCGCGATATCGAAGCGGGCGAGCACGTTCATACGCACAACGTGGAGCTGATCGACTATGCGCGCGACCCGGGTTTCGGCCTGGATGTGCGCCCGGTCGATTACATCCCGGAGGCGCAGCGCGCAACGTTCAATGGCATCGTCCGCCCCGACGGCCGTGTGGCCACGCGCAACTTCATCGGCATCCTCGCGTCGGTCAACTGCTCGTCCACCGTCATCAAGAACATTGCGGCGTGGTTCACGCCGGAGCGCCTGGCGCCGTTTCCCAATGTGGATGGCGTGGTGGCATTTGCGCAGACGAGCGGTTGCGGGATGTCGTCGCCATCCGAGCATTTCGATGTGCTGCGCCGCACGTTGGCGGGCTATGCGCGGCATCCGAACCTGGCGGGTGTGCTGATCGTCGGCCTGGGCTGCGAGCGTAACCAGGTGGCGGATTTGATGGCGAGCCAAGGGCTGGAAACCGGCAAGCTGATGCACACGCTCGTGATGCAGGACACCGGCGGCACGCGCGCCACCATCGAGGCTGGCATCGCCGCCATCCAGAAGATGCTGCCCGCGGCCAATGACATCGTTCGCCGTCCGGTATCGGCCAGCCATATCAAGATCGGCCTGGAGTGCGGCGGCTCCGATGGTTTCTCGGGCATTACCGCCAACCCGGCGCTCGGTGCGGCAATGGATTTGCTGGTGCGCCACGGCGGCACGGCCATCCTGTCTGAAACGCCGGAGATCCACGGCGTGGAAACCATGCTCACGCGCCGTGCGGTGTCGCCGGAAGTCGGCCAGAAGCTGCTCGATCGGCTCGCGTGGTGGGAGAACTACACGCGCGGCCACAACGGCCAGTTCAACGGCGTGGTTGGGCCCGGAAACCAGCAGGGCGGTCTGGCCAACATCTTCGAAAAATCACTCGGCTCGGCCATGAAGGGCGGCACCACGCCGCTGCAGGCCGTGTACGAATACGCCGAGCCCATCGACCGCGCCGGCTTCGTCTTCATGGATTCCCCCGGCTACGACCCCGTTGCCGTGACGGGCCAGATTGCCAGCGGCGCCAATCTGATCTGCTTCACCACGGGGCGCGGCTCGATGTTCGGCTCCAAGCCCGCACCGACGATCAAGCTCGCCAGCAACACGCCCATGTTCCGCCGGCTTGAAGAAGACATGGACATCAACTGCGGCCGCATTCTCGACGGCGAACGTTCGGTGGATGAAATGGGCCAGGATATCTTCGAGCACATCCTGCGCACCGCTTCGGGCGAGCGCACCAAGAGTGAGTTGCTTGGTCTTGGCGACCATGAATTCGTGCCCTGGCACATGGGCATCGTGAGTTAGCGCCTCGACTCGAAGGCACGCATCACCTATTACAAAACAGGAGACAAACCATGCAGGACACGTCACAGGGTGGCCCGCGCTCGAAAGTGCGCTGGGTCGTCGCCGGCCTCATGTGGGCGGCGATTGCCATCAACTACATCGACCGTACCGTGCTGTCGGCCGCCGCGCCGCACATCCAGAAAGAATTCCAGCTGAGCGCCGTCGAAATGGGCGTCGTCATGTCGGCGTTCTTCTGGTCGTATGCGCTGCTGCAGTTGCCGGCCGGCATTCTGGCCGATCGTTTCGGGCAGAAGAAGGTGCTCGGGTTTGCGGTGCTGTGGTGGTCCGTTGCGACGGCGTTGACGGGCCTGGCAAACGGCTTCAAGTCGCTGGTGGGCTTGCGTGTGGCGTTGGGCATCGGTGAGGCAGGTGCGTACCCCAGCAGCGCGGGCATTACGGGGCGCTGGTTCCCCAAGCAGGAACGCGCCACGGTGGCCGCCATTTTCGATAGCGGCTCCAAGCTGGGTAGCGCTGTCGCCTTGCCGCTCATCGCGTGGCTGCTCGTGACGTTCGATTGGAAGATCACCTTTGCGGTGACGGGCGCGCTCGGCATCGTGTGGGCAGTGGTGTGGTGGGCGGTGTTCAAGGAAACGCCCGAAGCGCACCGGGGCGTGAACGCCGCCGAGCTTGCCCACATCCAACGCGGCCTGCCGCCAGCCCGCAAGGATGAACCCAAGGTGCCCTGGACGAAGCTGCTCACGCACCGGAACATCTGGGCGATGTGCATCGGCTTCTTCATGATCAACTACAACTCGTACTTCTTCATCACGTGGCTGCCGACGTACCTCGTCAAGGAGCGCGGCATGGGCCTGATGGAGATGGGCTTCATGGCGTCGCTACCGCTGTTCGTGTCGATGTTCGTGGAGGTGTTTGCAGGCTGGGCGTCAGACCGCGTGTATGCATCGGGCAAGCTTTCGCTCACGGCCACGCGCAAGCTCTTCCTGGTGATCGGGCTGGTGATGGCGTCGAGCATCGGGCTCGCGGCGTTTGCACAATCCGCGGTGGTGGCGGTCATCCTGCTGTGCATCGCCAAGTCGGGCACGACCGTGGCGGCGTCGCAGGTGTGGGCGCTGCCGGCGGACGTGGCACCGGGCAACAACGTGTCGATGGTCGCGGGCCTGCAGAACAGCGTGTCGAACATGGGCGGCGTGATTGGCCCGATCATCACCGGCGCCATCGTGGGCGCCACGGGCTCGTTCATTCCGGCGCTGGTGTTTTCCGCCGCGCTCATCGGCCTGGCGATCCTGAATTACCTCTTCTTGCTCGGCAAGGTGGAACCCATCAGCTTCGAGCCCACTTCTGAAACACTCCATTCGCATGACCAACGCAATGCAAACGCCCGCGCTTGAGCGCCCGAACAGTTTCAAGGCAGCACTGGCCGCCAGGCAACGCCAGATCGGCTTCTGGCTGGCGATGAGCGATCCGTACCTGGCGGAGGTGAGCGCCACCGCTGGCTTCGACTGGCTGCTGATCGACAGCGAGCACGCCCCGAACGACGTGCGCACGATCCTCGCGCAACTGCAGGCCGTGGCGCCGTACCGCGCCGAGCCCATCGTGCGCCCGTACAACGGCGATCCGTCGCTCATCAAGCGCCTGCTCGACATTGGCGCGCGCACGCTGCTCGTGCCGATGGTCGACACGGCGGAAGAGGCGCGCGAGCTGGTGCGCGCGGTGCGCTATCCCCCGCACGGCATTCGCGGCGTGGGCAGTGCAGTGGGCCGCGCATCGCGCTGGAGCGCCCGCACCGATTACCTGCAGACTGCCGATGACGAAGCCTGCCTGCTCGTCCAGGCGGAGACCGTTACCGCGCTGCAAAACCTTGAAGCCATCTGCGATGTGGATGGCGTGAACGGCGTGTTTATCGGCCCGGCGGATCTGGCAGCGTCGATGGGCCACCGTGGCAATACAGGCCACCCGGATGTGCAGGCTGCCATCGACAAGGCCGTGCGCACGATTGTTGCGTCGGGCAAGGCCGCCGGCACGTTGACATCCGATGCGGCGCTGGCACGTCACTATCTGGAGCTGGGCTGCACCTTCGTGGCCACCGGCGTTGATATCCTGATGTTCGCCAACGGCGCCCGCAAGCTCGCCCGTGAGTTCATCGCGCCGCAAGGTGCCTGATTCTTCTTCCTCTTTCTACCGGATCTGACATGACCCGCAAGACCTACCGGATCGCCGTGATCCCCGGCGACGGCATCGGCCGCGAAGTGATGCCCGAAGGCCTGCGCGTGCTCGAAGCCGCCGCGCGCCGCTTCGGCATCAGCCTCGAAAAGCAGCACATCGACTGGGCCAGCTGTGACTACTACCAGCAGCACGGCGCGATGATGCCGGATGACTGGAAGCAGCAACTGCAGGGCATGGACGCCATCCTGTTCGGCGCGGTCGGCTGGCCGGCCACGGTGCCCGATCACGTCTCGCTGTGGGGCTCGCTGCTCAAGTTCCGCCGCGAGTTTGATCAATACATCAACCTGCGCCCGGTGCGTTTGTTCGAAGGCGTGCCGTGCCCGCTCGCCAATCGCAAGCCCGGCGACATTGATTACTACGTCGTGCGCGAGAACACCGAGGGCGAATACACGTCGCTCGGCGGCATCATGTACGAAGGCACCGACCGCGAGATCGTCATCCAGGAATCGGTCTACTCGCGCAAGGGCGCTGAGCGGCTGCTCAAGTTCGCCTTCGACCTCGCACAAAGCCGTGAGCGAAAACACGTGACGCTTGCCACCAAGAGCAACGGCATCGCCATCAGCATGCCGTGGTGGGACAAGCGCGCTGAGGAAGTCGCGCAAAACTATCCCGACGTCACGCTCGACAAGCAGCACATCGACATCCTGACCGCGCGCTTCGTGCTGCAGCCGGGCCGTTTCGATGTGGTGGCCGCCACCAACCTGTTCGGCGACATCCTGTCCGATCTTGGCCCCGCGACGACGGGCACGATTGGCCTGGCGCCTTCCGCCAACCTGAACCCGGATCGCACCTTCCCTTCGCTGTTCGAGCCGGTGCACGGCTCGGCGCCGGACATCTACGGCAAGAACATCGCCAACCCAATTGCGATGATCTGGTCGGCGGCGCTGATGCTGGACTTCCTGACCGAAAGCCAGGGCGAAGGCCGTGCGGCGCACGACGCCATTGTCGCGGCCATCGAGACCGTGTTGAAGGAAGGCCCCCGCACGCCAGACCTGGGCGGCACCGCCAACACCACGCAGGTGGGCGAGGCGATTGCCGCGCACCTCGGTTGAACGGCTTGAAGGACTCGACGATGGCTTTCAGCTTCGACCAACTCCGCCAGGCGGGGCTCGTGCGCACCGACAACCTGATCGACGGCCAGTGGGTTGCCGGCACCGACGGCGCGCGCTTTGCCGTGACGGACCCCGCCACCGGCAGCCTCATCGCCAACGTGCCCGACAGCAGCGCCGCTGATGCGCGCGCCGCCACCGACGCGGCCGCGCGCGCCTTTCCCGCGTGGCGCGACACGCTGCCGGCCGAGCGCGCGGCCGTCCTGCGCCGCTGGCACGCGGCCATCGTTGCCAATGCCGATGCGCTGGGGCGGCTGATTTCGCTGGAGCAGGGCAAGCCGTTTGCCGAAGGGCGCGGCGAGGTCATGTACGGCGCCTCGTACGTCGCGTGGTTTGCCGATGAGGCCACGCGCATCTACGGCGATCTGATCCCGCAACAGCAGCGCGGCAAGCGCATGAGCGCCGTCAAGGAGCCCGTGGGTATCGTGGCGGCCATCACACCGTGGAATTTCCCGCTGGCGATGATTGCGCGCAAGATCGCGCCGGCCCTGGCAGCGGGCTGCACCGTGGTCGCTAAGCCGGCGGAAGACACGCCGCTCACGGCGCTGGCACTGGCGCAGCTCGCGCAGGAAGCAGGGCTGCCCCCCGGCGTGCTGAACATGATTTCCGCCTCGCGTGATCGGGGTATCGAGGCCGTAGCCGATTGGCTGCACGACAGCCGCGTGCGCAAGATCACCTTCACGGGCTCGACGCCGGTAGGCAAGTATCTGGCGCGCGAGTCGGCGGGCACGCTGAAGAAGCTGTCGCTGGAGCTGGGCGGCAACGCGCCGTTCATCGTGTTTGACGACGCGGACCTCGATGCGGCCATCACGGGTTTGCTGGCGGCCAAGTTCCGCAACGGCGGCCAGACGTGCGTGTGCCCGAATCGCGTCTATGTGCAGGCCGGCGTGTATGAGCGCTTTGGCGCCATGCTGGCCGAGCGGGTTTCCGCGCTGAAAGTCGCACCCGCCACCGATCCGGATGCGCAGATCGGCCCGATGATCAACGCTCGCGCCGTCGACAAGATCGAACGCCACGTGCAGGACGCCGTCGCCAACGGTGCGCGCGTGCTGGCCGGTGGCAAGCGCTTGCCGGAAGTTGGCGAACACTTCTATGCGCCCACCGTGCTGGCCGACGCCAACAGCGGCATGGCCTTGTGTGGCGAAGAAACGTTCGGCCCCGTTGCACCGCTGTTCCGCTTTGTCGATGAAGCCGAAGCCGTGCTGGCCGCCAACGACACGCCGTTCGGCCTCGCGTCGTACTTCTACACGCAGGACATCCGCCGCATCGAGCGGGTATCACGCGCGCTGGAAGCGGGCATTGTCGGCATCAACGAAGGCGCGCTTGCCAGCGAGGCGGCGCCCTTTGGCGGCGTGAAGGAGTCGGGCTACGGCCGTGAGGGCTCCAAGTACGGGCTCGACGACTATCTGTCGATCAAGTACCTGTGCCAGGGCGGGTTGAACTAGCGCGCTGAATCCCAGAAGCGTTGTGCACGGAACGGGCGAACATCCACGGTGGGTGTCTCGCCCGCCATCATTTCCGCAATTAATCGCCCAGTAATCGGCCCCAGCGTCAGGCCGTGGTGTGCATGGCCGAACGCGAACCACAGGCTTGGATGGTGCGGCGCCGGCCCGATGATCGGCAACATGTCGGGCGTGCAGGGGCGAGCGCCCATCCACGGTTCCGCATCCACCCGTTCTGCCAGTGGAAAGAGCTTGCGGGCGACGGGCTCGACGGCGTTGAGTTGCACGGGCGTCTTGGGTGCATCGCGGTGCGCGAGTTCCGCGCCGGTGGTCAGGCGGATGCCCCGCGCCATCGGCGCCAGCACATACCCGCCGTCGGCATCAAGCACGGGATGGTTCAACTGCGCACCTTGCGCAGGCGCGTAGTGCATGTGATACCCGCGCTTGACGGCCAGCGGCAGGCTGTAGCCCAGGCGTGAGGTGATGACGTCCGCCCAGGGGCCCATGGCGATGACGACGTTGTCGGCGCGCAGCTCGCCTACTTTGGTTTGCAGCAGCCACGGTGCGTTGGGCGTGAGCGTGTTGGCATCAGCCTCAAACAGGCGGCCGCCGAGTTGCTCGAAATACTTTGCGTAGGCCGTGACCAGCGCGTTTGGGTCGCTCACGGAATCCGCTTCCGTGTAGCGCAGGCCGCCCAGCAGCGATGTGTCCAGATGCGGTTCAACGCTGCGCAGGCGCGCCGGGTCGA
>Ga0209759_1001590_pt1 | contig 12300 bp, 11 predicted proteins | sample AraplaCL_Col_mMS_FD_184261 | JGI IMG/M metagenome (GOLD analysis project Ga0209759, IMG submission 184261) | Arabidopsis root microbial communities from the University of North Carolina, USA - plate scrape CL_Col_mMS (SPAdes) (version 2) | ecosystem: Host-associated > Plants > Roots >...
GGCGGTGAAGGCGGTGGCGATCGCCGCGTAGGCGATCACGCCCCAGATCTCGCGCCACAACACCGCCTGGGCCAGCATCACGTTGGCATAGACGCGGCCATACAGGAGCGTCGAGACGGCGTAGTCGCAGGCCTGCCAGGCCGCGCCGAACAGGATCGCGCCGACCATGTGCAGGGCCACCTGCACCGCCGTGCCGGCCTGGGCATCCTGCATCCGCCGTACCCAGGGAAAGACCGCGATGCCCAGCAGCATCGGCGCCCACAGGCTCAGCGTGGCCTGGTAGACGGCCTGCCATAACTGCCACAGCCCGCGCTGGAATTCGGCGCCGGCCAGCACGTGCAGCAGCCAGGCGACCGCGCAGGCGCAGGCGTAGGCGATCCACAGCGAGCGGCGGCTGGCGGCGTCGGCGGCGGGTGAGGCGAGGTTCTCGGACATGGCGCCATGTTACGTAGGCGGCCGGCTGGGGCGGAAGCCAGGGGACGGATCGCCGGAATCCTGGCCCGGAATGCGGCTGGCCGGCTTTGGGCCGGCCGCAGTGGGCGGCTCCTGCGGGGAGCAAGGCATTCCAAATCCGCCGGCAGCCGCGTGGAAGATGGATAAAGATATGCAAATTCCACGTCCTTATTGGAATTCCATTTCACCCTCCAACCAATACGATAGATGCCCATGCCCCTTGCAGCGCCTACACGGAGCCCAGCCGACATGGAAATCTATCTTGACGCCAACGCCACCACACCGGTGCTGCCGCAGGCGCGCCAGGCCGCCCTTGCCGCGATGGCCGAGGACTACGGCAACCCGAGCAGCATCCACAGCACCGGCTTGCGCGCCCGTTCGCTGATCGACGACGTGCGCGCCCGCGCGCGCCGCGTGCTCGGCGCGCCGACCGGGCGGCTGCTGTTCACCAGCGGTGCCACCGAGGGCATCCAGACGGCGGTGCTGTCGGCGCTGGTCGCACTGCGCGAGCGCCGCGACCGGGGCCAGGCCATCCCCGCGCTGCTGCTCTACGGTGCCACCGAGCACAAGGCGGTGCCCGAGTCGCTGCGTCACTGGAACGCGTTGCTCGAGCTCGGCCTGCAGGTGCAGTCCATTCCGGTCGGCGGCGATGGCCGCCACGACCTGGCGTGGCTGCGCGAGCGCGCCTCGCAGGCAGGCCTGGTCTGCACGATGGCCGCCAACAACGAAACCGGCGTCATCAGCGACCTCGACGGCATCGCGCAGGCGCTGGCGGACAGCCCCGCGCTGTGGCTGGTGGACGGCGTGCAGGCGCTCGGCAAGCTGTCGCTGCGCCTGTGCGAGCGGCGCATCGACTATGCGCCGTTCTCCGGCCACAAGCTGTACGCGCCCAAGGGGATCGGCCTGCTCTATGTGCGCGATGGCGCGCCGTTCACGCCGCTGATGGCGGGCGGCGGCCAGGAGGCGGCGCAGCGCTCGGGCACCGAGAACATGGCCGGCGTCGCCGCGCTCGGCGCGGTGCTGGCGGCGCTGGAGGACGGCGGCACCTTCCGCGACGCGGACACGCTGCGCATCTGGCGCGATCGCCTCGCCCAGGCCCTCGTCGAGGCCTTTCCGGCCTTGCAGTTCAACGCGCCGCCCGCCCTGTGCCTGCCCACCACGCTGAATTTCTCGGTGCCGGGACTGGCCTCCAAGCTGCTGCTGGACCTGTTCGACGCTGCCGACGTGCGCGTCAGCGGCGGCTCGGCCTGCAGCGCCGCCAAGGCGCAGCCCAGCTACGTGCTGGAGGCGATGGGCCTGCCCGCGTGGCAGACCGCGTCGGCCGTGCGCCTGTCGTTCGGGCCGGCGGCCGACGAGGCCTTCATCGCCGAGGCCTGCGAACGCATCCGCGCCTGCGGCAGCTCCCTGCGCGAGTGCTGCCTGGTGCCCAGCCAGCCGCGCACGCTCGCAGCCGATGGGCTGACGCGCTTCGTGGTCGACGGCGCCTGCTCCTACCTGCTGGCCGACGCCACCAGCCGGCGCTGCGTGGTCATCGATCCGCTGCCCGAGCTGAGCGCGCGCTTGGCAGACCTGCTGCGCTGTCAGGGCTACACGCTGGCGGCGGTGCTCGATACCCACAGCCACGGCGACCATGCCTCCTCCGCCGCCGAACTGCGCGCCGCGCTGGCCGACCGGATGGACGCCGCCACCGCGCCGGAGCCGCTGGGCTGGCCGCAGGGCGCGCGCGCGATCGCGCTGGGCGCGCTGTCCCTGACTCGACTGGCCATTCCGGGGCACACGCTCGATTCGACGGCCTATCTGCTGCACGACGCCAACGGGCTGCGCCTGGCGTTCGTCGGCGACACGGTGATGCCCGGGGCGCTGGGTCGCAGCGATTTCGAGCAGAGTGCGCCGCTGTCGTACGGCGACTCGCTGCTGAAGCTGGCGCAGGTCGTCGGCCCCGCGACGCTGCTGCTCCCCGGCCACGACTACGACGATCGCTTCGCCAGCACGCTGGCGACCGAGCGGCGTACGCAGCCGCTGCTGGCGCGCGTGCTGGGAGGTGGCCTGGACGCGGCCGGCTTTGCCGCCGCCAAGGCCGAGCTCGAACGCGACCTCGGCCCGACCGGTTACCAGACGCTCGCCTGCGGCGCGCGCGTCGAGGCGCGCGACGACTCGCTGTCGCAGGAGCTGACGCCGGCGGGGTTGCAGGCCTTGCTGCAGGCGCACCCCGACCTGCTGTTCGTCGACGTGCGCGAAGGTTACGAACACCGACTGGGCCATGCGCCCGTCCTGGCGGCGCCACGGGTGCGCCACCAGGCGGTGGCGCTGTCGCAGCTGTCGCAGGCCCTGCCCGACTGGCTCGCCCTGCCGGCGGAAACGCCGCTGGTGTTCTATTGCCGCAGCGGCAATCGCAGTGCGCAGGCGGCGGGGGCGTTGCGTCGCCTGGGACACGACAATACCTGGAGCCTGGCGGGCGGCCTCGCCCTGTGGCGCCCGGATGCGGCCGAGGCCGACGCCCTGCAGGTGTCCGCCGCGCTGGCCTGAGCGCCTCACCGGCCGGATCGTTGCCGGTAGTGGCTCCGGGTTCGCACGGCGTTGCGAACGATTCCCATTTCCGGGCACGGCCATCGGCGTTTTCCCGGCGGCCCGCGGCACTGCTACCACAGGTTCATGCGGCCACGACGCCACACCAACCAGGCCGCGACGGCGTATGCTCGCGCCCTTTCCCGTTTCCGAGAGGTTCCCGATGGCTACCGCAGCACCCGCCAAGACTTCCGCCTTCATGAAGGCCCTCAAGCCGAGCCCCGCTCTCGCCGCCATCGTCGGCAGCGAACCGCTGCCGCGCACGGCAGTCACCAAGGCCCTGTGGGACTACATCAAGGCTCACAACCTGCAGAACCCGGCCAACAAGCGCAACATCCTGTGCGACGCCAAGCTCAAGGCCGTCATGGGCAAGGACGAGGTCACGATGTTCGAGATGACCGGGCTGGTCGGCAAACACCTGAGCTGAGCCCGCTGCGTCGCGCGCCGGGCGCGCGGCGCACATCGACGCGCGGGCGCCCTGCCCGCGCCGCGAGACAGACCGCCGCACCAATCACGCCGCGGCCCGGGCGAAGGTGTCTTCGCCCGCGACACTTCTGTATTCGGGCTTCGTCCTGCCCCGCAGTAACACGGGCAACCTGAATACTGGCTGACCTGACGCCAATCCCATACTGATCAACCGCGATTTAGGGGGCGTCACTAGCCGCCGAAGCGCCAGTTGATTCATGCTCGCGGTTTTCCCAAGAATCTCGACCTGGATACCGGATGATCGCCTGGACCATCATCGCCCTTTATCTCGCCTGCATATTGGTGGTGCACTATCGCGGGCGCGTGCGGCACAGCTTCTGGGGGCAGGTATTCGACCACTCGGGCCTGCTGGCGCCGGTCAACGTGTTCCTCTATGCGTTCTCGGCGATCCCCAACAAGCCCTACGCCGCGCGCGAACATTTTCCGGAGCTGGACACCTTGCGCGACAACGCGGCCGTGATCCGCGAGGAAGGCCTGGCCCTGATGGCCCATGCCCGGATGAAGGCGCCCGACCAGAAGGACGACGCCGGCTTCAACTCGTTCGCCAAATCCGGCTGGAAGCGCTTCTATCTGAAGTGGTACGGCGATGCCCATCCGTCGGCCGAGCGCCTGTGCCCGCGCACCACGCAGCTGCTGCGCGGTATTCCCAACGTCAGCGCCGCGATGTTCACGACGCTGCCGCCCGGGGCCGTGCTCAATCCCCACAAGGATCCGTACGCCGGCTCGCTCAGATACCACCTGGGTCTGATCACGCCCAACGACGACCGCTGCTATATCGAGGTGGACGGCGAGCCTTACAGCTGGCGTGACGGCGAAGGCGTCATATTCGATGAAACCTTCATCCACAAGGCCGAGAATCGCACCGATGTCGAGCGCCTGATATTGTTCTGCGACGTCGCCCGTCCGATGCGCTTCGCCTTCGCGCGCCGCTTCAACCAGTGGTTCGGCCGCACCGTCGTCGCCGCAGCGAGCTCGCCCAACGAACCCGACGACCGCACCGGCCTGATCAACCGCCTGTTCTTCCTGTCCGACCGCGCGGGCCAGTACCGGCGCCGCTTCAAGGCCTGGAATCGCACCGCCTACAAGCTGACCAAGGCCGGACTCACGGTCGGCGTGGTCGCCGCGCTGCTGCTGCCCGTCCTGCCCGATTCGGTGTGGACCCTCCATGGCGTGGCCTCGGCGCGGGCCGGTGGGCATGCCTCCGCCGACCGCGGCCGCGGCGTCCCGCCCGCGTCAAACTGAAACGGTTTGTATACGCCGCTGCGAGCGTGACGAGATCACGTTTCGGCGGGGCGCGCCGTGCAGTCGTTCAGCTACGATAGGGCTCAGGTACCGACTCTTCGTCCGCCGCGACGAACCGCCCTTGAGCTCCGACATCATCCTCGACGAACTGCGCCTGACGACCCGTGCGGAGCACGAGCGCCTCGAGCAAGTCCTGCGTCTGGGCGCGGCCATGACCTTGCAACGCTACGGCGCGATTCTTTGCGGTTTCGATGCGTTCCTGCGCGTCTGGGAGCCCCGCATCCACGCCGCGCTGCCCGAACGACTGCAGCCCTGGTTCCGGGCACGCCGACGCGGCGGCCTGGCCAGCGCGGACGTCCAATGGCTGCGCGACGTCGGCCACGTCGCTCCGGTGGCGATGAACGCCGGCCTGGCCGCGGCGCTGCCGCTGGACGACCTGGCCGAGGCGATGGGCTCGCTGTACGTGATCGAAAGCCTGGCCCCCGACGGCCGCGCGGTCGCGCTCCGGCTCAAGCAGACGCTGGACGTCGGTCAGGGACATGGTGCCAGCTACCTGCACGGCTTCGGCGGCGAGACCGCTGCCATGTGGGACAACTTCCGCGTGCTGGGGGCGCTCGAGATCGGGGACTCCCCGAACAACGCACGGCGCGCCTGCCGGAGCGCCCAGCGCACCTTCGCCGCGCTGATCGACCTGTTCGCCCCGCTGGCGCCGCCCGCCCCCGCCGCCGGTCGCAGCGAGCCTTCGCAGCGAATCGCCCCTGCGCTGCTGGCGGCCTTCGGCGCCGACGCGCAGACCTCCCGCCCGGCACCGCTGGCCGACATCCACATCGATCTTCCCGCCGAAGACGAGGCCGAGGAAGACCCGGCGCTGGTGGAGCTGCCGATGGACGACGACAGCGACGAGGGCGAGGCGACCCAGCGCATGCCGCTCTGAGGCGGCGTCCGCGCGCTCAGGGGCCGCCGCAGCCCGGGCCGTCGAAGTTCCAGGTGCTGACCTTGCCGTTCTCGATCAGGAAGCGCGTCGTGCAGGCGATCGGCGTCGCCTGGCCCACCGGCGTGCTGACGCCGACGCCCCCGCCGACCTGGGTGCGCCCGCCGCCGAAGCCGAAGCCGGCGATGCTGAAGCTGACGGTCGGTGGCGGCACGCTGCCGCTGCTCACGACATAGGTGAGCCATTTGCCATGGTCGATCTGCTCTTCCGAGGCAGGTCGGCCCCAGCGCGCACGCAGCGTGTCCTCGGACGCGCCCTGCCACTGGCTCAGCGCCTGTTCGTAGGCGTCGCGGCTCGACGCGGGGGTGGCGCAGCCGCTGACGACGGCGCAAGACGCCAGCGCGCCGAGCGCAAGAAGGAGTCGGGTTGTGGGACGCATTGCGGCCTCCTGTCCAGCCATGTCCGGATCATGCCTTGCCGAGGAGCAACGCGCTTGCCCGCTTGCCCGCTTGCCCGCTTGCCCGCTTGCCCGCTTGCGCGCGACGCCGGCATCGCCGTACGCGGCGCAGGCCTTATTCATGATCTTCGACATGATTTATTCATGATGAGTACACTTTAAAAATCCGCACTTCCGCTGGATCTCCATGCCGCGCGTCTCCCGAGCCGAAGCCGAAAGCCACCGCGAACAGATCACCGAGGCCTCGTCGCGCCTGTTCCGCGAACGCGGCATCAAGGGCGTCAGCGTGGCCGACCTGATGGGCGCCGCCGGCCTCACCCACGGCGGCTTCTACGGCCACTTCGAATCCAAGGATGCACTGGCCGGGGTGGCCGTGGCGCACGCGTTCGAGCAGTCGGCCGAGCGCTGGCGCAGCCGCATCGCGGCCCAGCCCGACAACCATGCCGGCCGCGCCGTGCTGGTCGACAAGTTCCTGTCGCCGCAGAGCCTGAAGGCCGTGGGCCTAGGCTGCCCGACGGTGTCGCTGTCCACCGACGTCGCCCGCGAGCCCGCCGGCGCCCCGATCCGCGGCGCCTATGTCGACGGGCTGGAGTCGCTGGTGCAGATCCTGGCCGGCGTCGAGGACGGTCCCGACGCGGCGGCGCGGCGCAGCGCCGCGCTGGCCGACTTCGCGACGCTCGCCGGCGCCCTCATGCTGGCGCGCGCCACCGAGGGCTCGCCGCTGTCGGCCCAGATCCTGGCCGCCGCGCGCGCCCGCCTGATGCCCGCGACCGTGACGCGTCCGCGCACGCGCAACAAGACCAAGGAAGCCTGAGCATGTTCGCCACCCCCGTTTCGCTGTGGTTCGGGCGCCGCGGCATCCACTTCTCGTGGGTCGTCATGGGCATCGCCTTCCTGACCATGCTGACCTCGTCCGCCGCGCTCGGACTGCCCGGCGCGTTCCTGGTTCCGCTCAGCAAGGAGTTCGGCTGGAGCACCGACGAGATCTCCGGCGCGATTGCGCTGCGCTTCGCGCTCTATGGCCTGATCGGCCCGTTCGCCGCGGTGCTGATGGAGCGCTATGGCCTGCGCCGCATCATCTGCAGCGCGCTGCTGCTGATCGCCACCGGCATGCTGCTGGCGACCCGGATGACCGCCCTGTGGCAGCTAGTCGCGCTGTGGGGACTGGTGCTGGGCGTGGGCTCGGGCCTGACCGCGCTCGTGCTGGGCGCGACGGTGGCCAATCGCTGGTTCGAACAGCGCCGCGGGCTGGTGATGGGCCTGCTGACGGCCAGCTCGGCCACGGGGCAGCTGGTCTTCCTGCCGCTGGCGGCGTGGCTGATCCAGAACCACGGCTGGCGCATGGCGGTGATTCCGGTCTTCACGAGCTGCCTGGTGGTCGCCGGGCTGGCCTTCTGCCTGCTCCGCGACCGGCCCACGGAGCTCGGACTGCGACCGTTCGGCGCCGATCCTGCCCAGGCCGAGCCCGCGTCCGCGGCCTGGCGGCCGGACTTCGCGGAACCGATCCGCACGCTGTTCATGGCCTCGCGCCGCGGGGCGTTCTGGGTCCTGTTCGGCACCTTCTTCGTCTGCGGCCTGAGCACCAGCGGCCTGATCCAGACCCACTTCATCACGCTGTGCGGCGACTACGGCCTGGGGCCGGTGCCGGCCGCGTCGGTGCTGGCCACCATCGGCGCGTGCGACTTCATCGGCACCATCGCCTCGGGCTGGCTGTCCGATCGCTACGACGTGCGCAAGCTGCTGTTCTGGTACTACGGGCTGCGCGGGCTGTCCCTGCTGTGGTTGCCGCATTCCACCTTCACCGTCGTCGGGCTGTCGCTGTTTGCCGTGTTCTACGGACTCGACTGGGTGGCGACGGTGCCGCCGACGGTGCGCTTGACCAGCGCCGCGTTCGACCGGCAGCGCGCCCCGCTGATCTTCGGCTGGATCTTCGCGGGCCACCAGCTCGGCGGCGCGGTGGCCGCGTATGGCGCCGGGCTGACGCGCACGGTGATGCAGTCGTACAACCCGGCGCTGTATGCCGCCGGGGCGACTTGCATCGTCGCGGCGGTGGCGATCTTCCTGATCCGGCGGCCGGCGCCGGCGCGCACGACCTGAGCACGCGCTCTACCGGCCTGGGTATGCGAGTTGCTGAATGTTTCAGACCGCAAGCCATTCAGTCAGGAGAGTGCCATGTCCGCCCCCCAGTCCACCACGGCCGCCAGGTCCGGCTCGCAGGAGTCCCCGCCCGACGCCCTTGCCCTGCTGATGGCCGAACACCGCGAGGTCAAGGCGATGTTCCAGCGCTACCAGAAGCTCGCCGACGCCGGCGGCAAGGGCGACGAGCGCATGCTGCTGGCCAGCCAGATCTGCGTCGCGCTGGCGCTGCACACGCAGGTCGAGGAGGAGATCCTCTATCCGGCCGCGCGTGAGGCATTGACCAAGGACGAAGACATCGTCGACGAGGCCTATGTCGAACATGCCGGCGCCAAGACGCTGATCGCGCAGCTCAAGACCATGACCAGCGACCAGCCGCTGTTCGACGCCAAGGTCAAGGTGCTGGGCGAGTACATCGACCACCACGTCCGGGAAGAGGAATCGGAATTCTTTCCGAAGCTGCGCCGCACCTCGCTGGACCTCGAGGCCATGGGCGAGCAGATCGCCCGTCGCAAGCGGCAACTGATGGCCATGCCGGAGCCGTCCTGAAGCTGAATGCGCTGCGCGCCCCATACCTTGAACACGGTATGGGGTATGCCGCCGCAGGGCTTGGCCGACGCATTTGTCCATAGGCGGCGCCGCCTACCTGCTCGACGAGAGGGATTGCCAGCATCGGCATTTCCCGCTGTGTCCTGTCACATGCGCATGCTGGAATCCGGGCCGATCGAGCGCCACGAGCGCTCGATCCAACCCAACCCCCTGGAGAACTCGAGCATGCATTCGTCCCTCACCCTCCGTCCCCTGGCCTGCGCGGCCCTGGCCGCCGTCGCCTTCGCGTCGGCCCCCGCTGCGCGCGCGGCCTCCCCCATCGAGAACTACGCCCTGGCCATCAGCTGGGAGCCGGCGTTCTGCATGACCGTCTCGGGCAAGCCCGAGTGCGCCAGCGAGACGCCCAGCCGGCAGGACGCGCAGGTGTTCTCGCTGCACGGCCTGTGGCCGCAGAGCGGCTCCTACTGCGGCGCCACCTCGACGCAGGTTTCCAACGACCACGCGGGCCTGTGGTCGCTGCTGCCGGCGGTCACACTGTCGGATCAGACGGAAGCTGCGCTGCAGGTCGAGATGCCAGGCACGCAGTCCTACCTCGAGCGCCACGAGTGGATCGAGCACGGCACCTGCTCGGGCCTGTCGCAACAGAACTTCTTCGCGCCCGCGCTCGCGATGCTCGACAGCATCAACGCCAGCAACCTCGGCTCGACCGTGAGCGCCAATGTCGGCGGCCACGTCACGCTGTCGCAGCTGCAGGCCGCGGCCAAACTGGATTACGGCTACTACGCGAGCACGGACATCGAATACCTGTGCATCAACTCGGGCGGCAAGTCCTACCTGGAGGAAGTACGTTTCCACATGCGCCTGCCCAGTCCGCTGCCAACGAGCGTGCAGTCGTCCTACATGGCCAAGCCGCTGCGGCCGGCGTCGTCGACCCAGCTGTGCAAGAGCAGCACGGCCATCTACATCAAGGCCGTGACGAACTGATGCGGGCCGCGCGGCTCAGGGCGCCGGGGCTGCCTGCTGCGGCACGCCGCAAGGCGGCGTGAAGGCCAGGCCACTCGCGGCGCCGGCGGGATCGTGACCGCCGGCGCCGGGGCACCCGCCGCCGGCCTGTCCGGTCTCAACCTGGATCGTCGCGTGGCCGATCGAATGATGGCTGCGCAGCTCCTCGCAGATGCCGCGCAGGCACTCGTCGCCGGGAAAGCCGCCCGGATAGACCAAGTGCGCCGTCAGCGCGTTCTCGGTCGTGCTCATGGCCCAGATGTGCAGGTCGTGCACGTCGGACACGCCCGGCAAGGCGCAAAGCCAGCGTCCGACCGCGCGCGCGTCCACCTCGGGCGGCACGCCTTGCAGCGACAGCGCCAGCGAATCCTTGAGCAGCCCCCAGGTGGCGACGAGCACGATCAACGCGATCGCGAGGCTGACCACCGGGTCGAGCCACAGCCAGCCGGTGCGGCGCATTGCGAAGCCGGCCACCACCACGCCGGCGGCGATCGCGGCGTCGCCCGCCATGTGCGCGAACGCGGCGCGCACGTTCAGGTCGTCCTTGCGGCCCGCCATGAACAGCAGCGCGGTCGCCAGGTTGACGACGATGCCCACCGCGGCGACCGCCATCACCACGCCACCTTCGGTGGGTGCCGGATGCGTGAGCCGCAGCACGGCCTCCCAGGCGATCGCGCCGGTCACGAGCGTCAGCAGCGTCGCATTGGCCAGCGCCGCGAGGATGGAGGTGCCGCGCAGCCCGTAGGTGAAGCGCGAGCTGGACGCCCGCTTGACCAGCACGCTGGCCAGCCAGGCCAGCAGCAGGCCCAGCACGTCGCTCAGGTTGTGGCCGGCATCGGCCAGCAACGCGAGCGAGTCGACGCGCAGGCCATAGACGACCTCGGCGACGACGAAGCCCGAGTTGAGCAGCACGCCGATCGCGAAGGCCGTGCCGAAGTCCTTGGGCGCGTGGGAATGCCCGTGGTGCCCATGCCCATGGTCGTGGCCGCCGCCGGCATGCGCATGCGCATGCGAGTGCGCATGCCCGTGATCGTGATCGTGATGATCGTGGTGGTCGTGCGCGGAGTGGTCGTGGGAGGCCATGCCCTCCACTTTAAGCGTTCTCAGGGCGCGGCCGTGCCGCTGCCGTTCTCGCCGGCCTTGTCGTCGCCGCCCAGCAGCTCGCCGATCGCCTTCAGGTCGTCGACGCGGTCGCAGATCGCCTTGAGCGCCATCAGGATGGGCGTGCCCAGCAGCAGGCCCCACACGCCCCACAGCCAGCCCCAGGCCAGCACGCCGATGAAGACGACCACCGCATTGAGGCGGCTGGTGCGGCTGGTCAGCCACGGCGTGAGGATGTAGCCCGAGATCACGTGCATCACGATGGAGACCGAGCCCACCGCCACCGCCATGTGCAGCGTGCCGAACTGCAGCAGCGCGACGACCGACGACGCGCCGCAGATCAGCACCGTGCCGACGTAGGGGATCAGGTTCATCACGCCCGCGAGCACACCCCAGACCGCGGCGTTGTTGACGCCCAGCGCCCAGAACGCCAGCGCGGTGGCCACGCCCACCATCACGCTGGTGAGCAGTTGCACGAGCAGGTAGCGCTGGATCTGCTGGGTGATCTCGTCGAGCGCCTGCACGGTGATCTTGCGCTTGGCGAAGTTCGGGCCGGCGATCCTGGCGAGCTTGCGCCGGAACGTGTCGCCCGCAGCGAGCAGGAAGTAGGTGATGAAGGCCACCACCAGCACTTGCGCGCCCGCTTCCGCAGCCCGCATGGTGCCGGTGAAAAGGTAGTCCTGCACGTTGAACGAGCCCTTGACGATCTGCACCTTGGCCACGCCGGGAGTGGGCTTGGACCCGCTGTCGGTGGCTTGCGCCAGCGTGGCCGCGGCCTTCTGCACCGTGTCGATCGGCGACGGGGTTGGATCGCGCTGGCGCGGATGCAAGGTGTCGCGCAGCTTGGCGGCCGCGTTGGGCAGCGACTCGATCAGGCTGTTGGCCTGGTCGCTGAGCGACCAGGTACCCCAGCCGATGCCGCCAACCAGGGCGATCATCACCAACCCGGCGCCCAGCGCGCGCGGGAGGCGGGCACGCACCAGGAGATCCACCAGCGGCGTCAGCGCGTAGCTGAACAGCAGGCCCATCAACACCGGGATGACGATCTCGGCGGCCCAGCGCAGCGCATAAAGCCCTAGCAGCGACGCGATGACGATGATCGACGTGCTGCGAACGTCGAGCGGCGTGCGCAGCAACACCTGCTTCTTGGCCTGCGGCGGCTCGTCGCCGTCGCCCGGCGTCTGCAGGGGCAGCTCCAGCGTCTCGTCGGTCGGGATGACGTGGACGGCGCTCATCGCGCCGCCCTGGGAGTGGCGCTTGCGGTGCGTGGGCCGTCATCCATGATCGTGGTCTCCGCCATCGTTGTCGAGTCACCTGCAGTGTCGGCGGCCACGGTGCCTTCCACGGTAGGCCGAATGGATGACCTTGTGTAGGACAG
>Ga0209759_1001591_pt1 | contig 12295 bp, 9 predicted proteins | sample AraplaCL_Col_mMS_FD_184261 | JGI IMG/M metagenome (GOLD analysis project Ga0209759, IMG submission 184261) | Arabidopsis root microbial communities from the University of North Carolina, USA - plate scrape CL_Col_mMS (SPAdes) (version 2) | ecosystem: Host-associated > Plants > Roots >...
CCGACCGTATGGCCGGCGGCGCCGATCGAGGTGCCGGAGAAGACCGTGCCGTCTGCGAGTGCAAGGATTGCGGGGGGCAGGACAGGCAGCAAAGGGAACTCCGGATAGCGGTGCCCAGTTTCGCGAGACTCCCGCCGCGTGGCTGCCGAGCAGGGCTCGGCAGGATGGCGGGCGGGGAATTCGGACTGCGGTAGACGTGACCGGAGAAGCGTCGCTGTTCAGGCGCTCGAGGTGTCTGGGCTGATTGCGGGTAAACCTGTAAATTATAGCCGCCCACGCCGTGCTTGTCACCCCCTTGTCACCCGCCGAGTGCATCACCACATCCGTGACAACGGCTTCGGTTTCCCGCCGGGGAACTAGAATGACTCGACCGTCTCCAATGGACGGATCTTTCCAAGAATGGAGTGTTTCTCATGGATCGCAACGTGCAACAGCTCGAAGTCCTGAATGGCGGTTCCGCCTACGGCATCGACACGAACCGCGTGCTGCGCAACACCTACTGGCTGCTTGCGCTGTCGATGGTGCCCACGGTGCTGGGCGCCTGGATCGGCGTGCAGACCGGCGCCTTCGCGCACATGACGCCGCTCGCGTCCGTACTCGTCTTCTTCGGCGGCGCCTTCGGCCTGATGTACCTGGTGCAGCGCTTCAGGGACTCGTCCACCGGCGTGTTCATGCTGCTCGGCTTCACGTTCTTCATGGGCCTGATGCTGTCGCGCCTGCTGGGCGCCGTGCTCGGCGGCTACAGCAACGGCTCCAGCCTGATCATGACCGCCTTCGGCGGCACGGCGGCGGTGTTCTTCGGCATGGCCACGATGGCCACCGTCGTCAAGCGCGACCTGTCCGGCCTGGCGCGCTTCCTGATGGTGGGCGTGATGATCGCCATCGTGGCGAGCCTGGTCAACGTCTTCTTCGTGCAGTCGTCGGCGCTGATGCTGACCATCTCCACGGCGATGACGGCCGTGTTCTCGCTGTTCATCATGATCGACGTCAAGCGCGTCATCGACGGCGGCGAGTCGAACTACATCATGGCCGCGCTCACCATCTACCTGGACCTGTACAACCTGTTCCAGAACCTGCTGGTGATCCTGACCTCGCTGACCGGCGATCGTCGCTGAGCGGCTTTTCGCATCAATGAAGACGGCGCCCGCGGGCGCCGTTTTTGTGCCCTCCACCAAAACGGCGTCCGCGGGCGCCGTTTTTGTGCCCTCCACCAAAACGGCGTCCGCGGGCGCCGTTTTTCCTGGAAGCCGTCGTTCTGCGATTCCGCTTCGCTCCGCGCAGAATGACAGCTATGGGCGGTCGATGACAGCCATTGGTCAGTGACAGCTATTCGTCGGTCAACGGCGTCTGCACATCGTCGAAACCGGGGTCCTCTGCCGTCGGCTCGCCAATCTCGACCGGCACCGCCCGCGGCTTCCACTCGGGGTCCCACTCGAACACCGCCATGCTCTCGACGTGCGCCGTGTGCGGGAACATGTTGACGGCGCCGGCGGACACGCAGCGATAACCCGCCTGGTGCACCAGCAGCCCCGCGTCGCGCGCGAGCGTGGCCGGGTTGCAGCTGACGTAGACGATGCGCCGGGGCGCCGTCCAGCCTTCGCGCGGCGCGGCCTTGAGTTCGGCCAGCGCCTTGGCGAGCGCGAACGCGCCCTCGCGCGGCGGGTCGACCAGCCACTTGTCGACCGTGCCGAGCGCGACCAGGTCGTCGACGCTCAGCTCGAACAGGTTGCGCGCGTCGAAGCGCGTGTGCGCATCCAGGCCGTTGAGCCGGGCGTTGTCGAGCGCGCGATCGACCAGCGTCTGGCTGCCCTCGATGCCCAGCACCGTTCTGGCCATCGTGGCCAGCGGCAGCGTGAAGTTGCCCAGGCCGCAGAACCAGTCGATCACCGTCTCGTCCTTGCGCACGTCCAGCAGGCGCAACGCGCGGCCCACCAGCACCGTGTTGATCTGGTGGTTGACCTGCGTGAAGTCGGTCGGCTTGAACGGCATGCGCACGCCGAACTCGGGCAGCGTGTAGGCGAGCTCCGGGCCTTCGTCGTCGATGCGCACCACGGTGTCCGGCCCCTTGGGCTGCAGCCACCACTGCACGCCGTGCACCTTGCCGAAGCTGCGCAGCAAGGCCATGTCGTGCTCGCTCAGGGGCTCCAGGTTGCGCAGCACGAGCGCGGTGGCCTGGTCGCCGATGGCGACCTCGATCTGCGGTAGCCGCTCGCGCGCCTGCATGGCCTCGATCAGCGCGCGCAGCGGCAGCAGCATGTCCGAGATGCGCTTGGGCAGCACGTGGCATTCGCGCATGTCGGCCACGTAGCTGGACTTGCGCTCGTGAAAGCCCACCAGCACCGTGTTCTTCTTGGCGACCCAGCGCACGGACAGCCGCGCGCGCAGCCGGTAGCCCCAGGGCGGGCCCTCGATCGGCCGCAGCACCAGCTCGGGCCGCACCTTGCCCAGGTGCCAGAGATTGTTCTCCAGCACGCGCTGCTTCATCGCCACCTGCGCCGAAGGCGCCAGGTGCTGCATCTTGCAGCCGCCGCAGGCGCCCGCATGCAGGCCGAAGTGCGGGCAGCGCGGCGTGACGCGCTGCGAGCTCTCGCGGCGGATCGCCACCAGGTCGGCCTTCTCCCACTGCTTCTTGCGCTTGATGACCTTGACGCGCGCCTCCTCGCCCGGCAACGCGCCGTCGATGAACACGACGATGCCTTCGCTGTTGTGCGCGATGCCCTGCGCGTCCAGGTCGATGCCGGTGACCTTGAGCCACTCGTTGTCGGAAACACCCGGCGCGGGCCCGGCATGGCGGTCGCGTCGATGACGCCCGCGGCCGGACTTGGCGCCGGCATTCTGTTGATCACTGCTCATGCCGCGATTATCGGTGGGCAGACAACCCGGCACCCAACCCGGTACCAGGTACAGCATTTCATGTGGAGACGCCGTACCCGGTACACCATTCTGCATGCCGCGATTATCGTTGCACCCCAACCTGGTACCGGGTACAGCATTTCATGTGGAGAAACGCCGTACCCGGTACATCATTTCGGACTGCGACAACGAGTACCCGGCACGCGAATTCGTTCGGCCCCGGGGTCGCGCTGGGCGAGCCGGGGCCGGACCAGGCAAAGGGAAGCTTAGAGGCGGAAAACGCTGACATCCGAGACGAGGCGCTGCACCTGCGTGCTCATCGAGTCGGCGGCCGCGGCCACCTCCTCGACCAGCGCGGCGTTCTGCTGCGTGACCTGGTCCATCTCGGCGACGGCGACGTTGACGAGGTCGATGCCCGCGCTCTGTTCGACGGTCGCGGAGGTGATCTCCGAGACGATGCCGGCCACGTGCTGCACCGATTTGACGATCTGCTCGATGGTTTCCGAGGCCACGTCCACCAGGTGCGTGCCCTCGTCGACCTTCTCGACCGACTCGGCGATCAGCGACTTGATTTCCTTGGCCGCCGTCGCGCTGCGCTGGGCCAGCGTGCGCACTTCGGTGGCGACCACGGCGAACCCGCGACCCTGCTCGCCGGCGCGCGCCGCTTCGACAGCGGCATTCAAGGCGAGGATGTTGGTCTGGAAGGCGATGCCGTCGATCACGCTGATGATGTCGGCGATCTTCTTGGACGAGTTGGCGATGTCGCCCATCGTGCGCACGACCTTGCTCACCGCTTCGCCGCCCTGGTGGGCCTTGTCGGCTGCGTCGTTGGACAGTTGGCGGGCGTGGGTGGAGTTGCTCGCGCTCATCTTGACCGTGCTCGAGAGCTCGTCCATCGACGACGCGGTCTGCTGGATGCTCGAGGCCTGGCGCTCGGTGCGGTTGGACAGGTCGGCGTTGCCCGAGGCGATCTGGGTGGCGGCGCTGGCCAGGCTGTCGCTGCCGTTGCGCACGCTGGAGACGACGGTGACCAGGCTCTCGGTCATCGCGGCCAGCGCCTTGAGCAGCTGGCCCGTCTCGTCGTTGGCGTGCGAGCTCACCTTGACGCTCAGGTCGCGATTGGCCACGCGGCGGGCGATTTCCACCGCCTGCGAGATCGGCACCGTGATCGAACGCGTCACGGCCAGGCCGATGAACGAGGCGAACACCAGCGCCACGATCGAGATGCCCAGCACGATGTTGCGGGTGTTGCCGTAGGCGTCCTCGGCGCTGGCCACCGCGGAGGCGGTCAGCTTCTCGTTGAGGGCGACCATCTCGTCGACGGACGCCATCCACTTGGCCTGCGCCGGATTGGCCTTCTCGCCGAGCAGGCCGCGAGCCGGGAACTTGTGGCTGGACAGCGCCATCTGCACCACCTGGTCGGACAGGTCGCGCGCTTCCTTCTCGGTGGCGTCGATGTGGCCCAGGATGGTCTTCTTGCGCGCGTCGTTCTCGGCCGCGATCATCTTGGCCAGCTTGCCCTTGGCGGTTTCGTAGCTCTTGATGTCGGTGGCGAGCAGGCCGTTCTCGGCCTTCATGTCGTCCGGATCGTCCAGCATCAGGATGTTGCGCACGCGCACGGCCTGCTGCGTGGCGGCCAGGCGCATCTGGTCGGCCAGCGAAGACTCCACTCCGATGCCGCCGGTCACCGCATTCATGTCGTTGCGCATGCTGCTCGTGCGCGCCAGGGCGATGATGGACAAGGTCGCGAGCAACGCCAGCACGATGCCGAAGGCCAGTGCCAGTCGCACACCGATTTTCAGGTTGGTCAGCATTTGGATTTCCGAAGTTGGCTGTTCAAGTTATTGGTCAGTCTCGGTCCGGCGCAGCCCCCAACGGCTGGGTCGGCCTTCCGGCAAGTCCCGGCTCGACGTCCGGCGTTGCCGAACCTCGCGTCGAGCAGCCCGGCGAGCTCGCCGGGCAAGGCGCTATCAGTTGAGCTTCCAGACGAATTCGGTCTTGACCCATTGCTGGGCCGGCTTGGAATCGGCGGGCTGCGGCTTGAACGAGCACTCCATCAGCGCGCGCTGCGCGGCCGAGTCGAGCTTGCGCGAATGGCTGGAGCTCTCGATCTCGCTGTCGATGGCCTTGCCGTCCACGCCCACCAGGATGCGCAGGCCGGTCGTGCCCTGCTCGCCCTTGCTGAGCGAATCGCGCGGGTATTCGGGCGGGGTGCAGCTCTTGGCGTCTTGCACCCACTTGCCGTCGCCCGCCATCGCCAGGCCGCTGGCAAGTGCGCAGAGCGAGACGGTCAAGGCGCCACGGATCGTGGTCAGGCGAGCAATGCGGTTCATGCGGCGAACTCCTTCAAGCAGGTCAGAAATTTGGCGGATCGGGTTTCCCGGCAGTCTCCAGCTCATCCGTGGAGCGTCCTGACGGGGGTCATGGCGGAATTTCGACCTGGCAGCCGCATTCTTGAGTGCACTCCTTCACGCCGATCAGCAGATCAGGCCCGGGAATCGGTTGCAGATCGCGGCACGAGCGGGGGGGGGTCGCTGCCCCCCCCGACGCCATCGACAAGCAAAAAAAAACGCGCCTCGAGGGCGCGTTCGTTGGGATGCCGGGGGATCAGCGTGCCGGCAGCAGGCGCGACGGATCGATCGGCTTGCCCTGCTTGCGGATCTCGAAATGCAGTTGCACGCGATCCGCGTCGGTCGAGCCCATCTCGGCGATCTTCTGGCCGCGCTTGACGATCTGGTCCTCCTTGACCAGCAGCGCCTGGTTGTGCGCGTAGGCGGTCAGGTAGTTCGCGTTGTGCTTGACGATCACCAGGTTGCCGTAGCCGCGCAGGCCGGAACCCGCATAGACCACCCGGCCGTCGGCCGCCGCATAGACAGGGTCGCCCGCCTTGCCGCCGATGGCCAGGCCCTTGGTCTTGGCGTCGTCGAACGTGGCCACGACCGGGCCGGTGGCCGGCCAGGCCCATGTCACGTCATCGTCACCCTCGTGAGCGGCCGGCGGGGGCGGCGGCGCGACGCCGGTCAGCGGGACGGCGCTGGCGGTGGCGACCGGCACGGTGGAGGCCGCGCCGCTCGCCTTGCCGGCGACCGGAGGCAGCGGCAGGGGCTTGAAGGTGGCGCCGGGGGCGCTCGCGGTCAGGGTGGTGGTGGTCGTGGTGGTGACCGTGCTGCCAGGGGGCACGTCGCCGGTGGGCGGCACCACGCGCAGCACCTGGCCGACCTCCAGGCGATTCGGGTCGGTCAGGTTGTTCCAGCGGGCCAGGTCGCGCCAGCTCTGGCCGGTGTCCATGCCGATCTTGGTGAGCATGTCGCCCGGCTGGACCGTGTAGGTGCCGTTGCGGCTGTCGACGGCCGATGCCGGCGCCGTCGTGGCCGTTTTGGTGTCCGCGACCGCGGCAACTGGACGGGACGTCCGCGCCGAATGATCTTCCACGGGTGCCTGATTCGGGGTCGCGCACCCGATCAAGGCCCAGGCGGACGCCACGCAAACCGTCGTCACGAGCGTTCGTCGACCCCAAAGCGATGCCATATTTTCCCTGTGCAGTTTCAACCAATCCCGGATTTTAAGGGAACAAACGCGACCGACTCTCCGATCTGCCGGACGAACCCGTCCGGCGTCCGGTCGACGATCACCAGCGCCTGCCCCGCCAGCCCCGGCATCGCGGTGGGTGCCACCAGCCGCCCGCCGGGCGCGAGCTGGGCCAGCCAGGCGTCGGGAATGGCTTCGCCGCCGGCCGCCGCGACGATGCTGTCGTAGGGCGCGTTGGGCGCATGGCCGAGGCGGCCGTCGCCGTGCACCAGGCGCACGCCGGGCACGCCCAGCGCGTCCAGGTGGCGCCGCGCCATGTGGTGCAGGGGTTGCAGGCGCTCGATCGAGATCACGCTCCTGGCCAGCCGCGCGAGCAGCGCCGTCTGGTAGCCGCAGCCGGTGCCGATCTCCAGAGTGCGCCCCAGATGGCCTTGCGCCGACGCGTTGGCGCCGTCGAACAGCCACTGCAACTGGCGCGCGACCACCGACGGCTTGGAGATCGTCTGGCCCAGCCCGATCGGCAGGCTGGTGTCCTCGTAGGCCTGGATGGCGAGCGCGGTGTCGACGAAGCGGTGCCGCGCCACGGCGCCGAAGGCGGCCAGCAGCGCCGGCGTGCGGATCCCTTCGCTGCGCAGCCGCGCCACCATGCGCTCGCGCATCGGCCCGTTGTCCAGGCCCAGCCCGGTGGGCACCACGTGGCGCGCGGCGTCCCGGGCGGCCTGGTGCAGCAGCGCCTGTGGCCGCAGCGGATTGCGCGAGGTGCCGCTGGGGGCGGCGGCGCGGCTGCCGCTCGTCCACTGGGCGGGAAAACGCTTGGCGCGCGGCGCGTCGCCGCTCATGAGGCGACCCTTCGCCGGGCGGCGGCGGTGCGAGCTTCCGCCGGAACGGCCGGGCGTACGCTCATTGCAATCCCAGCCGGTCCGACCAGCCGCCCAGATTGGCGTGGTCGGTCAGGTCCACCTGCAGCGGCGTGATCGACACGCGCCCGTTCGCGACCGCGTGGAAGTCGGTGCCGGCGCCGGACTCGCGCGCGTTGCCCGACGGCCCGATCCAGTAGATCGGCTCGCCGCGCGGGTTCTTCTGCACGATCACCGGCTCGCTCGCGTGGCGCCGGCCCAGGCGGGTGGCGGCCCAGGGCAGCGTGTCCGCATCGGGACGGCTGGGGAAGTTGACGTTCAGCAGCCACGGCGGCGTGCCGGGCTGCCCGAACGACGGATCGGCGATCACGGCCTCGATGACGCGCCGCGCGCCGCGCGCGGCGGCGTCGATGTGGGCCCAGCCCTTGTGCTGGATGGAAAACGCGATCGCCGGCACGCCGAACAGGAAGCCTTCCATCGCCGCGGCCACGGTGCCCGAATAGAGCGTGTCGTCGCCCATGTTCTCGCCGTTGTTGATGCCCGAGAGCACCAGGTCGGGCTTGTGTTCGAGCAGCCCGGTCAGCGCCACGTGCACGCAGTCCGACGGCGTGCCGTTGACCACGCGAAAGCCGTTCGACGGGCCGCCGCGGGCCTCGAACACCGACAACGGCCGCCCCAGCGTCAGCGAGTTGGACATGCCGCTGGCGTTCTGTTCGGGCGCGATGACGTCGATGTCGCCCAGGCCGCGGCAGGCCTCCACCAGGGCCACCAGGCCCGCTGCGAGGTAGCCGTCGTCATTGGCGATGAGGATGCGCATGGCCTCATTGTAGGCAGCGCGACCGTTGCGGCCGGACTTCGTGGATCCCGCACAGCCGCGAGGCGCGTCACGCCCGCGACTCCCGCCGCCCCGCGGCTTCCTTATGATCGCGATTCCTCTTGACTGGATGACGCCATGCACGCCTGGATGTGTGAAACGCTGGACGGCCCCGCGGCCCTGCAATGGCGCGAGCGCCCGACGCCGCAGCCCGCGGACGACGAGGTGCTGATCGCGATCCACGCGGCCTCGCTCAACTTTCCCGACCTGCTGATCGTGCAGGGCAAGTACCAGATGCGCCCCGAGCTGCCGTTTGCCCCCGGCGCCGAGTTCGCCGGCGTGGTCGAGGCGGTAGGCAGCGCTGTCAAGCACCTGCAGGTGGGCATGCCGGTCGCGGCGCTCGGCGGCCACGGCGGCTTCGCGACGCACGCCTGCGTCAAGGCGATGCAGTGCATGCCGCTGCCCGCCGGCTTCGCGCTGCGCGACGCCGCGGCCTTCGCGTTCACCTACGGCACCGCGCATCACGCGCTGATCGATCGTGCTGCGCTGCAAGCCGGCGAGACGGTGCTGGTGCTTGGCGCGGCCGGCGGTGTCGGCACCGCCGCCATCCAGATCGCCAAGGCCGCCGGCGCCACGGTGATCGCGGCCGCATCGACCGACGCCAAGTGCGAGCTGTGCCGCGAGATCGGCGCGGACGTCACCATCAACTATGCGACGACGCCGCTGCGCGACGCGCTGAAGGCGGCGACCGGCGGCAAGGGCGTCGACGTGGTGTTCGATCCGGTCGGCGGCTCGCATGCCGAGCCCGCGCTGCGCGCCATCGCGTGGCGCGGCCGCTACCTGGTCATCGGCTTCGCCAAGGGCCAGATCCCCGCGCTGCCCTGGAACCTGCCGCTGCTCAAGGGCGCGTCCATCGTCGGCGTGTTCTGGGGCGAGTTCGTGCGGCGCGAGCCTGCAGCGAATGCACGCATGCTGGGCGTGTTGGCGTCACAATACGCCCGCGGGTCGATCAAGCCCGTGATCGACGACGTGCTGCCCCTGTCCAGGCTCGCGGATGCATATCGTCGACTCGAACAACGACAGATCCTGGGCAAGCTGGTGATGGTGCCGGATGAACTGCTGGAGGCAACGCGCTAAAGGCCTTACGCGACAGGTCCCAATAGGCAGTTCCCCCCATTCGGCTGCCCCGAAACGGGGGATGCGGCGGGCTCGTGGGCTCGTTAGCATTCCGGCATCGCGCCAACCAGCGGCAAACCAGTGCGGCCAGGCGGCGATTGAAGGCAGGCAAAGGGGAACGACATGGCAGTCAAGGTTTTGATCCTCGAGGACAACCCCGCGGCGCGGGAATTCCTCGGACGCGTGGTGCGCGAGAGCTTCAGCGACACCATCACCATCGTCGAGGCGGGCGACCTGGAGAGCGCGCGGCGCGCGGTGCGCATCGCAGGCGGCGCGCAGGGCTATCACGGCGTCGATCCGTTCAAGCTGATCCTGGTCGATCTCGAACTGCCCGATGGCTCGGGGCTCGAGCTGCTGGAGGAGCTGCGCCAGTATCCGGCCACCAAGATCGTCACCACGCTCTATTCGGACGACGAACACCTGTTTCCCGCGCTGCAGTGCGGCGCCGACGGCTACCTGCTCAAGGAAGACCGCTTCGAGCTGCTGGTCGAGGAGCTGCAGAAGATCGTGCGCGGCGAGCCGCCGCTGTCGCCGGCGATCGCGCGCCGGCTGCTCGGGCACTTCCGCACCAATACCCGGACCGGCATGAACCGCCGCATCACCGACGAAGGCAACGGCGCCGCGCTGCGCGCGCCGGCCTCCGCATCGACGTTCACGCCGTCGGCCTTCACGCCGCTCGCGCCGGTGGAGATCGAGCCGCCGCTGGACCTGCCGGCGCTGACGCCGCGCGAAGTCGAGGTGCTCACCTTCCTCAGCAAGGGCTTCACGATCAAGGAGATCGCGGCGCTGATGTCGATCAAGTGGTTCACCGTCAACGACCACATCAAGTCGATCTACCGCAAGCTCAACGTGTCCAGCCGCGCCGAAGCGGCGGTGCTGGCGAGCAAGCAAGGGCTCGTGTAGGCGTGCCGGCTCCCGCTGGCGCTTCACGCATTTTCCCGGCCCGCGTGCCGTGAGACAGGGGCGCATCCGCCCGATGGGTTGGCGACGGCTGCTGCTGCTGCCGATCGCGCTGCTGGCCTCGCTGGCGGTGGTGCTGCTCGCGCGCACGCTCGCCCAGACGCCCGACCTCGACGCCCGCTGGCGCCTGGACGCCAGCGGCCACCTGCAGATGATCGCCACCGAGCTGCCCTGGATGCGGCCGGCGCTCGGCCACTCGCTGGAGGTGATCGTCGCCCCAGGCATCGCGCCGGTGGCCGTCGACGGCCATCGCGTCGTCAACTCCACGCGCTGGATCGCCAGCGACGAGGAGCGCGAGGCCGCCACCTTGCAGCAGCGCCAGATGGCGCGGGTGCTGCAGTCGGGCGTGCCGGTGATGCTCGGGTTCACCGATCGCATGAGCGCGCGCGTCACACCGCATGCGCGCGGCTACACCACGCTTGGCATCACGTTCTGGCTGCTGTGCGGCCTGGGGCTGGCGCTCGAGCTGGTGGGCGCCGTCGTGATCCTGGTGCGCCAGGACGTGCGCACGCTGCTGTTCGCCATCATGGCGCAGTGCCAGTCCGTGCAGCTGCTGCTGGCCGCCGTCGACGCGGTGCCGGGCATGGGCAACGTGAGCCTGCTGGGCGGCCACGAGGCGGCGCTGCGCATGTCGCTGGACGTCGTCACCTGCGCCGCGCTGCTCAACGCGACCTTGCTGTATCCGACGCCGCTGCCGCCGCGCCGCGCGCTCGGATGGCTGGCCTGGCTGGCCGCGGCCGTCTTCAGCGGCGCGGCCCTGCTGTTCGACCTGCCCCAGGCCTGGTGGTGGTGCGAGGCGCTGTCGCTGAGCACCGGCCTGCTGGTCGTCGGCATGATGGGCTGGTCGTACCGCATCACGCCGCATCCATATGCCACGGTGATGCGCCGCCTGGCCATCGTCACGACCGGCAGCCTCGCGCTGGTCACCATCGTCGTCGCGCTCAACGACAGCATGCCCGGCGAGGTGCAGTCGCTGGTGACGGCCGTTCCGGTGATCTGGACAGTGTTCTTCGCGTCGCTGCTGCTGATGTCGCCCTTCCTCGCGCGCTCACAGCACATGATGCGCGAGTTCGCGATGCTGGCCGGCGTCAGCACGCTGGCGACCTCGGTCGACCTCTTGTTCGTGGCGGTGTTCTCGTTCAACCAGTTCGCGTCGATCACGACGTCGCTGTTCGTCGCGCTGGGCGTCTATGCGGCCTCGCGGCAATGGTTGCTGGACCAGGTGATCGGCGCGCGCGCGGTGACCACCGAGCGCCTGTTCGAGCACCTGCTGCGCATCGCGCGCAAGGTGGAGGAGCAACCCGAGCGCGCCGCCGACTGGCAGCTGGAGCTGTTCCACGCGGTCTTCCAGCCGCTGGTGGCGCGGCACGAGCCCGGCTTCACCGAGTCGACGCGCTGGTATGAGGGCGGCGCCGGATTGCTGGTGCCGCTGGCAGTCGAGCCGCCCACGGATGTCTCGCCCTCGCAATTGGACGACGGCGACCGGCCCGAGCCGCGCCTGATCGTGTTGCGCTTCGCCGAGCGCGGCAAGCGCCTGTTCACCGCCGAGGACGCCCGCCTGGCCGACCGCATCGTCGAACAGCTGCGCCGCGCCGTCGCCCACGACCGCGCGATCGAACAAGGCCGCAGCGAGGAACGCGGGCGCATCGCGCAGGACCTGCACGACGACATCGGTGCACGACTGCTGACGCTGATGTACAAGGCGCCCAACACCGAGATGGAGGACTATGTCCGCCACACGCTGCAGGACCTGAAGACGCTGACGCGCGGCCTGGCGGCGACCACCCACTTCCTGTCGCACGCCGCCGCCGAATGGAAGGCCGACATCGCCCAGCGCCTCGCGCCCACCGGCTGCACGCTGGAGTGGTCGTTCACGCAGGACACCGAGATCCAGCTCAACGTGGTGCAGTGGTCGGGCCTGACGCGCATCCTGCGCGAGCTGGTGAGCAACATCATCGCCCACGCCAAGGCCACGCACGCCACCATCCACGCCGAGCTCCAGAACGGCCTGCTCAAGCTGACCGTCACCGACAACGGCGTGGGCGGCACGCCCAAGGACTGGTCGACCGGCCTGGGCCTGGGCGGCATCCGCAAGCGCGTGCGCATG
>Ga0209759_1001592_pt1 | contig 12291 bp, 10 predicted proteins | sample AraplaCL_Col_mMS_FD_184261 | JGI IMG/M metagenome (GOLD analysis project Ga0209759, IMG submission 184261) | Arabidopsis root microbial communities from the University of North Carolina, USA - plate scrape CL_Col_mMS (SPAdes) (version 2) | ecosystem: Host-associated > Plants > Roots >...
CGCCTCGATGGCCGCGTTCAGCGCCAGCAGGTTGGTCTGGTAGGCGATGTCGTCGATGATGCCGATCTTCTGCGCGATCTGCTTCATCGCCACCACCGTCGCCTTGACCGCCTCGCCGCCTTCGCTGGCCTCGCTCGAGGCCTTGGTGGCCATGCCGTCGGTGACCTTGGCGTTCTCGGTGTTCTGCGAGATCGACGCCGTCATCTGCTCGACGGACGCGCTCGTCTCCTCGACGCTGGCCGCCTGCTCGCTTGCCGCCTGCGACAACGACTGCGCCGTCGCGCTGACTTCCTCCGACGCGCCCGCCAGCGCCTCGGCGCCACTGTTGACCTCGGTCACGACAGCCGACAACTTGCCGACCGTCTCGTTGACGTACTGCTTCATCTCCGCGAACGCGCCCTGGTAGTCGCGCTCGATGCCCCGGGTCAGGTCGCCTTCGGACAGTGCGAGCATGACGTCGACGACATCGCGCACGCTGGCGCCCGTCGTCGAGACCAGGCTATTGAGGCCTTCGCCCATCTCCTTCTGGAAGCCCTGCAGGCCGGCGAGGTCCACGCGCGGCGCGAAGTCGCCGCGATTGGCGGCCTCGACGACCTGGCGCTGGCCTTCGATCACCTGCGAGAGGCGCCCGACCATCTGCCGAAGGGCGAACAAGAGGCTGGAATCATCGCCAGTGCGCAGGGCGATCTCGGCCGACAGGTCTCCGGCCGCCACCCGATGCAGCAACGCCGACGCATGCGACGGGTCGCCTCCGAGCTGGCGCGTCACGCCACGCGTGACCAGCACGCTGATGGCCAGGGCCACCAGCACCGACGCGGCGATCACCGCCATCAGCACGGCCCGCGTGGTCGCGACGGTGGCGCCCGCGGCATCGTCCGCCGTCTTGGCTTGCGCAGTGAGCTCGACGGCGATGTCGTCCAGCAGCGACTCCTGGGCAGCGACGGCCTTGCGGGCATCGCTGTTGACCAGGGCCTGGGCATCGGCCATCCTGCCCTGCGCGCACAGCTCGGCGATGCGATCGCTCAACGCCAGATAGGCCGGCATGCCTGCGTCCAGTTGCTTGATCAGCTCCAGTTCCTTGGGCGCCAGGTCCGTCTTGCGGTAGGCGTCGATCGCCTTGTTGAACTTCTCCAGTCCCTGGCGCGCGCGCGCGAGTTCGTCGCGCTGGTCCTTCGCATCCTTGAGCGAAGGCAGGCGAAGGTAGGCCCGCGCGTGGCCATCGAGCTGGCCATTGGCATCACCGACGAGCTGTAGGGGCAGCACGCTGTCCTCGTAGGTGTTCTCGAGCATGTGCCCGAGTTCGGAAGCCCGCAGCATGCCGAAGACGCCCACGGCGGCCGTCAGGAGGGCGCAGGCCAGGAAGGCGACGAGCAGCTTGTGAGCCAGCTTCATGCGAACGAAAAAATTCATGGGATCTCCCGCTGTTTCTTTTGGGCGAGGTTTCAGAAGCGGCCGAAGTGGGCTTCGTCCGGGGCGCTGTCGGCGCTCGTCTCGGCGAACGCCTTGGGGTCCCGGCCCGACACCTGCGCCGGCGGCCGCGATATGCCGCGCGGAGCCTTGGCCCTGCGGCCGGCGGCGGCGATCGCGACGCCGGCAGCGCGCACGTGCGCGGGCCCGCCCGCGCCTGCGAGCTTGAAGAACGCCATGGTCTGCTGCAGTTGCTCGGCCTGCGAGCTCATCTCCTCGGCCGTGGCCGCGAGTTCCTCCGAGCTCGACGCGTTCTGCTGCGTCGTCTGGCTCAGCTGCACGATGGCCGCGTTGATCTGGCCCACGCCGGAGGACTGCTCCTCGGACGCCGCCGTGATCTCCTGCACCAGGTCCGAGGTCTTGCGGATGTTGGGCACGATCGCATCGAGCAGTCGCCCTGCCTTCTCCGCGAGCTCGACGCTGGAGCTGGCCACGTTGGCGATCTCCTCGGCCGCAACCTGGCTGCGCTCGGCCAGCTTGCGCACCTCGGCGGCCACCACCGCGAAGCCCTTGCCGTGCTCGCCCGCGCGCGCCGCCTCGATGGCCGCGTTCAGCGCCAGCAGGTTGGTCTGGTAGGCGATGTCGTCGATGATGCCGATCTTCTGCGCGATCTGCTTCATTGCCACCACCGTGGCCTTGACCGCCTCGCCGCCCTCGCTGGCCTCGCTCGAGGCCTTGGTGGCCATGCCGTCGGTGACCTTGGCGTTCTCGGTGTTCTGCGAGATCGAGGCCGTCATCTGCTCCATCGACGCACTCGTCTCCTCCACGCCCGCGGCCTGTTCGCTGGCCGCCTGCGACAGCGACTGCGCCGTCGCGCTCACCTCTTCGGACGCGCCCGCCAGCGCCTCGGCGCCGCCGTTGACCTCGGTGACCACCAGCGACAGCTTCTCGACCATCTTCTGCATCGCAAACAGGACGCTGGCGCCGTCATTCGGACGGGTCTGGATCGCCATCGTCAGGTCTCCGTCGGAGACGCGGCTGGCAATCTCCGCGACGAAGGCCGGCTCGCCACCAAGCTGGCGGGTGAGCGAACGCGTGATCGCCCAGGCGAGCGCCAGCGCGATGGCGACGCAACCGCCGAGGACGCCAATCACCCAGGCGCGCGCGCTGGCGTACGCCGCCGCCGCGGCTTCGGCAGCCTTGCCGCCACCCTGGATGTTGATCTCGGAGAGACGGTCGGCGACCTTGCGCATGGTCTCGTAAGCCTTGAACAGGTCGCCCATCAGGATGGCCTGTGCTGCCTTGTTGTTGTTCGCAGTCGCCAGAACCACGAGCTTGTCCTGCTCCCGCACGAAGATCTCGCGCTGCGCCTTGAACTCCTCGTAGCCTTGCCGTTCCTCGGGCGATGCCAGGAGCTTTGCGTACTCTTGCTCGACCTTGACCATGCTGGCGGTCTTGTCGGCGATCTCCTTGGCCGCGGCAGCAACGGCCGCAGCGTCTTCCTCCATGATGATCTTGAATTGCAGCGTGCGAAGGCGATTGACGTTGGCCTTGACTTCCTCGATCGAGCGCACGGCCGGCATCCAGTTGGTTGCGAGGTCGACGGTCGAGCCGTTGACCGCACCCAGTTGCGCGATGGCATAGGCGCCCAGGGCCATCATCAGGGTCAGGACGATGAGGAACGAGCCGAACAGCTTGGTTCCGAGCTTGAGGTTGGCGAACATGATGGGACTTTCTTGATGGATTCTTGATGGATTCGTGGGCATGAAGGCGCGTTACTGGCCGGCGGGCTGGCTCTCGGCCTCGCGCGCCGCATGGCTTCGGCTTTCCTGCGCCTCCTGCATCAGCAGGGGCACGTCGAGGATCAGCGCGACATCGCCGCTGCCGAGGATGCTGGAGCCGCTGATGCCGCGCACCTGCGCGAACATGCGTGACAGCGGCTTGATGACGGTCTGCGCCTCGCCCAGCAGCGCGTCGACGACGAGCCCGAATTTCTCGCCGGCATGCTTGACGACGACGATGTTCTGCCGCGCGCTGGCGGTACCGGGAACGTCGAAGAGGTCGCGCAGCCGGATGAAGGGCAACACTTGACCGCGCAGGTCCGTGTAGTCGTGGCCGGCCTCGGCCGAAAACTCGACGCACTCGTCGACCATGTCCATCGGCACGACGAACACCGACTTGCCAACCGCGACCTGGAAGCCGTTGATGATGGCCAGCGTCAACGGCAGGCGCACCGTGACGGTCGTGCCGCGGCCGGGCTCGCTCGAGACGGCGACGTTGCCGCGCAGCGCCGTGATGTTGCGCTTGACGACATCCATGCCGACACCACGCCCCGAAAGGTTGGTGACCTGGGCAGCAGTCGAAAAGCCGGGTTCGAAGATCAGCGCGTAGACCTCGGCATCGCTCAGGGTTCGTCCAGGTTCCACCAAGCCGCGCTCCAGCCCCTTGGCCAGGATCTTTTCGCGATCAAGCCCGCCACCGTCGTCCTTGACCTGGATCACGATGCTGCCGGAGTCGTGGAAGGCATTGAGCGAGACGGTGCCCGTGGCCGGCTTGCCTCGTGAGGCGCGCAACTCGGCCGAATCGATGCCGTGGTCCATCGCGTTGCGCACGAGGTGCATCAGCGGGTCGCCGATCTTCTCGACGACGGTCTTGTCGAGTTCGGTATCCTCGCCGCTGACGGCCAGCTCGATGTCCTTGCCAAGCTCGCGCGCGACGTCATGCACCACGCGCTTGAATCGGCTGAAGGTGCCGCCGATCTTGACCATGCGCAGCTGAAGCGCGCTGTCGCGCACCTCCTCCACCAGGTCGGACAGCGTCGTGTTGCGCTCCATCAGTTCGAGGTTGCGGGTGCGCTTGGCCACCAGATTGGCGCCGGCCGCGGCGATGATCAGCTCGCCCACCAGGTTGATCAGACGATCCAGCTTGTCCGCGTCGACGCGCACGGACTGGCTCTCCGAGCCGCGCGCTTCTCGAACCTGCTTTTGCTTGGCCAGGGCCGCGTCGACCACCTGCGGCGAGACGGTGCCCTGGTCCTCGAGGATCGCGCCGATGCGGCGCGCGGGCGCGCTGGCAGCCTGCACGCGCAGCGCGGCCTCGAGTTCGTGCGCCGTGATGCTGCCGCAGCGCACGAGGATCTCGCCCAGTGGGCTGGGGCCGGCGGGAAGGCTGCGGATCAGCTCGATGTACTGGTCGACCCGGCTGCCCGGCGGCACGATGCGCAGCGAGCAATCGTCGATCACGAATTCAAACACGTTCTCGATCGCGGCCTTGTCGGCGCTGGTCAGGAACCCGATCTCGAAGCCGAGGCAGCAGCCTTCGGGGTCGAGCGCTTCCAGGCCGGGGACGGCATCCGGCAGCGTGACGATGCGCTGGATCTCACCGAGCGTGGCCAGGTAGCGGATGAACGACAGCGGGTCCATGCCGTTGCGCAGGACGTCGGGGCCGAAGCGCAGCGACAGGTGCCAATGCGCGGGGCCGCCGGCCGTCGCGGAGCCGGAAGACGCCGACGCCGGAGCGTCATGGGCGGCCTTGTCCGCAAGATGGGTCTGCAGGCGTGCCAGCAGCGCCGCGCCCTCGGGCTCCGTCTTGGGGTCGGACTGCGGCTCGCCCCGTTCCACGGCGTCCACGAGCCGGCCGATGTAGTCGCCGCTGGACAGGATCAGCGCGACGAGCGACTCGTCCAGTCGGACTTCGCCGTCCCGGACCCGGTCCAGAACGCTTTCGACGACGTGGGTGAAGGTGACGACGGCATCGAGGCCGAACAGGCCGGACGAGCCCTTGATCGTGTGTGCCGCCCGGAATATCGCGTTGATGCTCTCGCGCGGATCGGCCTCGTCGGCGACGCGCAGCAAGGCGGCCTCCATGTCGTCGAGGAGCTCTCTTGCCTCGACGATGAAGGTCTGCAGTACCTGGTCCAGGTTGATGTCGTTGGCCATGGTTGCCTCAATGCCGGTCGCTGAAATGCGAGGCGAGTTGCAAGGTGTCGAACACTTCGGCGACAGCTGCGCCGGTGGCGGCGACGCGCAAGACGCGGCCCGACTCGTTCGCGCTGCGCTGCGTGGCCAGCAGCAGCTGCACGCCGGCGCAGTCCATCTCCGTGACGCCCGACAGGTCCAGCTCGAACGCACCGCCCGCGGGCACCTGCGCGAGTGAGCCCTTCAGGGCCTCGGCCAGCTCGGCCGCGCGGTAGATCGTCAGTTCGCCTTCGATTCGAAGGCAGGTCGCAGTGGTGCTCATCGGACTTCCGTTGCAGTCATTGGTTAGCGCATGCGCGCACGAGGCAGATCGTCTCCACCGACCTCAGGGGTCAGGGCAGCACGAGCTTCTGGACGACCGCGAGCAGCTGCGGCGGATTGAACGGCTTGAGCATCCAGGCCTTGGCGCCGGCCGCCTGGCCTTCGGCCTTCTTGCCGTCGGCGGACTCGGTGGTCAGCATCACGATGGGCGTGAACTTGTAGGCCGGCAGCTTCTTGATCTCCTTGACCATCGAGATGCCGTCCATGTTGGGCATGTTCACGTCGCTGATGATCAGGTGCACCTTCTGCCCGGTGAGCTTCTTGAGCGCATCGGCGCCGTCGCTTCCCTCGAGCACGTCGTAGCCGGCGCTGCGCAGCGAAATGCCCACGACCTGGCGCAGAGAGGCCGAGTCGTCGACGATCATGATGGTCTTGGCCATGTTGGTGTTTCCCTGAGCTGGTTGCTTTGTGATCGGATTCAGAAGAAGGTGACTTCCTCGAGCGGGGCGGCGGCCGCCTGGGGCGCGGCCATGGGCGCGCCGCCGGCATGGGTCGCGCGCTCGTCGGCCATCGCGTAGCTGCCTTCGAGTTCGCCCAGCAGCGCCTCGGCGTCCACCGGCGCGAGGGCGCCCGAGGCGTCGAAGCTGCGCCGGCTGGCGGACAGCAGGTCGGGCAGGCGCTCGATGTTGTGGCGCACGTGCGTCATGCGCTGGCTGACGCGATCCTGGAACTGCAGTTGCACCAGCGCCTCGACGATCTCGACCTGGATGCCGGCGCTCTCCTGCTTGAGCTCCGCCGTCGAGGCCTCCATCGCCTGGGTCACGCCGCGGAAGCGGTCCAGCACGCCATTGATCGCGCCTTCGGAGGCGAGCGCCGACGCGGCCTCGCGCCGGGCCGACGCCTGCGCGGCATCGCGCGCGACGCGGATCGCCTCGCCGATCACGCCGACCTTGTCGGCCATGCGCTGGCCGGTCGCACCCGACAGCGCCGACAGCTTGCGCACTTCCTGGGCGAGCACGGCAAAGCCGCGGCCTTCGACGCCGGCGTGCGCGGCCTCGATCGCCGCGTTGATCGCCAGCAGGTTGGTCTGCTGCGCGATGTCGGCCACCTCGGCCGCCATCTGCTGCAGCTCGGCGACGAAGCGGCTCAGGTTCTGAACTTCGGTGTGCATTGCGGCATTGCTGGCCATCGCGTCCTTGAGCGAATCGAGCACGCCGCGCAGCTCGTCGTTGCTGTGCGCGAACGCGGCCGACAGGCCCTTGTCGTCGCCCTGGCCGGACGCGCGCAATGTCTGGTCCAGCCGGTCGACGATGCCTGCGAAGCGCTGCGTCAGGGCCGCGACAGCCGTCTCCATCTGCTGGCGCGAATTCTCGATATGCGCGGCCCAGACCGGCAGCACGTCGTGGCCCAGCCGGTCGGTGCTGGCCACGAACGCCGCGCTCGCTTGCCGTGCCCGCTCGTCGCGCCCCTGGCGCCGTCGATCGAGCCACGCCCCTGCAACGAGCATCGCGGACGCCGCGATCGCGCTGGAGAGGCCGCGGCCGCAGGCCACGGTCGTGACGCCGGCGGCCAGGGCGAACGCGGTCGTCTGCCAACGCGGCAGCAATGGCGTCGAGTCGGGGAAAGCGTGCGTGGTGGTGGGCATGGGCAGGTTTTCGACCTGAGACAGTGCCGCTGAAGTGCGGAACCCTTGATCGTTGGCGTCCGATTGTTCAGCCCGGCGATGCCCTTCGATGATTCGAAAACGCACGCCTTCCGGGTGCATTCGCGCATCGAGGAACGAGCTCGCCGCTTGATACCCTGTGCCGTATCACGGCATCCCCACGGAAACTGTCAAGAACACCCTACGCGCGGCCGCGTGGCGCGCGTGCTCACGACGCTTCGGCATCGGCATCGATCCCCGGGCGCGTCGGCGCCGCTTGACGCTTTGTCCAATATATTGGACACTCGATCCATCATGGAAGAAACGCCGGCAGACTCCCTCAACGCCCGCATCGCCCAGCGCGTGCGCGACCTGCGCGCGTCCAGCGGCCTGTCGCTGGACGCGCTGGCCACGCAATGCGGCATCAGCCGCTCGATGATCTCCCTGATCGAGCGCGGCGAGAGCAGCCCGACAGCCGTGCTGCTCGAGAAGCTGGCCACCGGGCTCGGCGTGCCATTGGCCGCCTTGTTCGACGAGCCGCGACCATCGGCCAGCCCGGTCGCGCGAGCCGCCGACCAACCCTCCTGGCGCGACCCGCATTCGGGCTACGTGCGCCGCAACGTCTCGCCCAGCGGCGTGGGCTCGCAGATCCAGATCGTGGAGGTGACGTTTCCGGCCAAGGCACGCGTCTCCTACGAGACCGGCCCGCGCGAGCCGGTGGTGCACCAGCAGGTCTGGGTGCTCGAAGGCGCCATCGACATCACCGTCGGCGACGAGCGCCATCGACTGGGCCGCGGCGACTGCCTGGCGATGGTGCTGGACGCGCCGATCACCTTCCACAACCCCCACAAGACGGCCGCGCGCTACGCGGTGGTGCTGGCCGCCATGCCCTACCCCTTGCCGTTCCGGAGATCCCATGGCGAACAGCGCCCCAGCCTCTACCCTTGACGTGCGCCGCGTGCGCCGGGCCGCCGAGGCCGAGCTGGAGGCGCTGGCCGACGTGCTCATCGACTGCGTCGAAGGCGGCGCCTCGGTCAGCTTCATGCTGCCGATGACGCGCGCCAAGGCGCTCGCCTTCTGGCGCGACGTCGCCGCCGGCGTCGCACGCGGCGAGCGCGCCTTGATGGTGCTGGAGGACGCCCAGGGCATCGCCGGCACCGTGCAACTGATCCTGGCGCAGCCGGAGAACCAGCCGCATCGCGCCGACGTCGCCAAGATGCTGGTGCATCGCCGCGCACGCCGCCAGGGCGCAGGCGCGGCGCTGATGCGCGCGGCCGAGCGCGAGGCGCTTGCCGAAGGCAAGACGCTGCTGGTGCTCGACACCGCCGACGAGACCGCGGCGCGGCTGTATGCGCGCCTGGGTTGGCAGGCCGTGGGAACGATCCCGCGCTACGCGCTGCTGCCGGCCGGCGGCGAATGCGCGACGACCTTTTTCTATCGGGCGCTGGCCGCCTGAGCCTGGCTGGCGCGCTCCGAGAGCCAGGCGTCCACGGCCTTGACCGTATCGCCGTAGAAGGTGCGATACAGGTCGTCGGCCACGTAGCCGATGTGCGGCGTGCCCAGCACGTTGTCCAGCGAGCGGAACGGGTGGTCGGCGGGCAGCGGCTCGGTGTCGAACACGTCCAGCGCGGCCATCGCGATCTTGCGCGAGGTCAATGCAGACACCAGCGCCGGCTCGTCGACCAGCGGCCCGCGCGACGTGTTCACGAGCAGGCTGCTGGTCTTCATCAATGCGAGCTCGCCGGCGCCGATCAACCCGCGCGTCTTCGGACTGAGCACGAGGTGGATCGTCAGCACGTCCGACTGGCGCAGCAGGTCCTCCTTGCTGACTGCGGTCACGCCCCCCGCGGCGGCACGCTCGGGCGTCATGTTGGGACTCCACGTGATCACCTTCATGCCCAGCAAGGAGCCGACCTTGGCGACCGCGCCCCCAACGCGCCCCAGCCCCAGCACGCCCAGCGTCTTGCCGGCCAGGCCCACGCCCACGCCCTGCTGCCAGCCGCCGCGCCGGAATGCCAGGTTCTCGGCCACCACATGGCGGCTCGCCGCGAGGATCAGCGCCCAGGTCATCTCGATCGTGGGTGCGGAGGTATAGCCGGTGAAGGCGACGGCGACGCCGCGCTCGGCGGCGGCGGCCATGTCGATCGACGCATTGCGCGCACCGGTGGACACGATCAGCTTGAGCCTGGGCAGGCGCTCCAGGATGGCGCGCGGCAGCGGCGTGCGCTCGCGCATCACGCAAAGCACCTCGAAGCCCTTCAGGCGTTCGACGACGGCGTCGGCGGCCGCCAGGTGGTCGTTGAAGACGGTGACGGCGGCACGCCCCTCAAGCACGGACCAATCGGCCAGCCGCAGCGCGGCGCCCTGGTAGTCGTCGAGCACCGCAACGGCGACGGGCTTGCTGTTGGAAGCCATGGTGATTTCTCCTGCCTTGAGCCGGCCCACTGTAGTCGCAACCCGCACGGCGTGCCCGGCCACGGTCTTGGGGCCGGCGCTCTGTCCAGATCGCGCGCGGCCCGGCATGCCGATTGCCATCGCGGAACTGTTCAACTCCTCACTCATGAAGGCAAGCCATGCCCGACAACGCCAGCGCCAACCAAGCCCCCCTGAAGCTCGACCAGGGCGCCCTCGACGCCGCCAAGAACAACATCGAACAAGGCGCGATCACGCCGGCCTACGGGCCCTGGCGCGAGGACATCGTCAAGCTGCTCAACGATTCGCTGGCCACGGAGCTCGTGTGCATCATGCGGTACAAGCGCCATCACTTCACGGCCAAGGGGATGTCCTCGCCGGCGATCGCCGGGGAGTTCCTGGTGCATGCCAACGAAGAGACGGAACACGCCGACATGATCGCCGAGCGCATCGTCCAGCTGGGCGGCGAACCGGACTTCAACCCCGCGAACCTGCTGCAGCGCAGCCATGCCGACTACGACGAGTCCACCGACCTGAAGTCGATGATCCGCGCCAATCTCGTGGCCGAGCGCGTGGCCATCGAGGCCTACACGCAGATGGTCAAGCTGATCGGCGACAAGGACTCGACGACGCGCCGCATCATCGAGCACATCCTGTCGCAGGAGCAGGAGCACGCGGAAGAACTGAGCGACTGGCTGGACCTGCAATAGGTCGTCCGCCAAGGAAAAGGCCCCGCGGAACTCGCCTTCCACGGGGCCTGCGCAGGCTGGCAAGTGCAGACGGCGCTGGGCCGTCCTGCCGCGCTTAGCGGGTCTGGGCGTTGATTTCCTGCGTCTCTTCCTTGTGGATCAGCTTGGCATCGGCCTTTTCCTTGCGTTCCTGGGCGCGTGCGTCGGCCTTGCAGGCCCGTTCGACGGCCCCGTCCGAGTTCACCTTGCAGTCGGCCTTGTTCAGGTCGTGGTTGGCCTCGGCGATGTTCTTTCGGGCCTTGTATTCGGCCTTGGACTGCACCTTCAGGTCATGCGCTTCGTTGCGCGTGACGGTGGGTGCGGGCACCAGCTTGGTCTCGGTGGTTTCGGTGGTCACCGTCGTGGTGGTGGTGGTGCCGGGTGTGCCGGGGGCCGGCGACGTGTCGGTCGACTGCGCATGGGCAGCGAAACTGAAGCCCGCGGCAGCGGCGGTGGCGAGAAGCGTGGCGAGGGACTTGTTCATTTGATGCTCTCCAAACATTGAAACGACCCTCCATTTCGGCAATCAGCAGGCCTGCCGAGCGCTCCGGAAGTATCCCGTCACAGTTCGGCCGCCCCTAGCGCCCGAGCGACGCGACGGCGTGGTCGACGCTGCCGACCTCCAGACGCGTCGCCGCCTGCCCGGCCATGGCTTGCTGCAGCAGCGCGAGCACCGGATCCTTCAGCCGCGCCAGCACCGTCGTGCGCCCGGCGGCGCCCTGCTCCGCCGTGAACGCGGCCAGCGCCTCGATGGAGGTGCCGTCCAGGTCCGGCGTCTCCTCCAGGCTCAGCACGAAGGCGTGCGGCGCGTTGTCGCCGATGCGCTTGCGCATCTCCGACAGCATGCGCTCGACGTTGGCGAAGAACAGCGGCGCCTCGGGCCGCAGGATCAGCACGCCCGGCACCGGCGCGACGCCTTCATGCGCCAGGTTGAGGTAGTCGTGGCCTTGTCCGTAGCGGCCCAGCTGCGTCATGCGCGGCTCCGACAAGCCGCGCAAGGTCAGCGCCAGGCTGATGGTGATCCCCGCCAGCAGGCCGTTGAGCACGCCCAGCGCGACCACCGCGACGGCCGCGGCCACGACGACGAAGCGGTCGCGCCGCCACGCGAAGTACGGCCTGAACACGCCCAGCGACAACGTGTGCGACACCGCGTGGATCACCACGGCGGCGAGCACGGGCGCCGGGGTCGACGCGATCCACGGCAGGCACAGCGCCACCAGCGCCAGCACGACCAGGCCGGCGATCCAGGCCGACTTGGCGCTCGTCGCGCCGGCGGCCTCGTTGGCGGCCGTGGCCGAAAAGCCGGCTCCGACGGGCAGGCCATGCACCAGTCCCGACAACAGGTTGGCGGCCCCCAACGCCCACAGGTCGCGGTCCGGGTCGACCTCATCGCCATGCTTGAGGGCCATCGTGCGGATCGCGCCATAGGTCTCGGCGAACACCAGCAGCACCAGCGCCAGCGACAGCTGCGCGATGCCGAGCCACTGGCCATGCGACAACGCCGGCAGCGCCGGCACCGGCAGGCCCAAGTCGATCGTGCCCACCATCGCGACGCCACGCGCGGACAGATGCAGCACCTGCCCCGCGGCGATGGCCGCGCCGATCACCAGCAGCGCGCCCGGCAGCTTGGGCAGGCACGCCAGCAGCGCGAGCGCGGCCAGCGACACCGCACCCAAGGCGAACGAGCTCCAGTTCCAGTGCGGCAGCTGCGCAAGCACCTCCCAGGCCAGCGCCGGCGCGCTGCCCGCTTCCGGATGGATGCCCGTCAGCTGCGGCAGCTGCTTGACGATGATCACCAGCGACAGGCCGAACGAGAAGCCGCGCAGCACCGGCTTGGAGATGAAGCTGCAGATCGAGCCCAGCC
>Ga0209759_1001599_pt1 | contig 12262 bp, 11 predicted proteins | sample AraplaCL_Col_mMS_FD_184261 | JGI IMG/M metagenome (GOLD analysis project Ga0209759, IMG submission 184261) | Arabidopsis root microbial communities from the University of North Carolina, USA - plate scrape CL_Col_mMS (SPAdes) (version 2) | ecosystem: Host-associated > Plants > Roots >...
CAGGCCAGCGAGCTGGCCGCGGCGACGGTCGCCCAGTTGCGTCTGGTCCACCAAGGTCTCGAGGAGGCGCCGCTGGCGGCGGCACGCGCGCGCCTCGCCCAGATCGATGCCGAGCTGCAGACCGCGCTGGCCGACCAGGCCCGGTATCGCCAGGCGGCCGCGTCGGGAAACAAGGGCGAGGCGGGCGGCAAGGACGTCGCCAATCCGATGCTCGCGAGTCTGCTGCTGGCCAACAAGGAGGACGAGATCCGTGGCCTGCGGCAGGCGAAGAACGATCTCGTCGAACGCCTCGGACCCACCTACACCTACGAAACATCGACGGTGTGGCCGATCTATGTACCGGAGGGACAAGCCTTTCCGAATCCCATGCTGACCTGGGGCATCGGCCTGCTGCTGGGGATCTTCCTGGGCACGTCCGCGTGCGTTGCGCGCGGCACCGCGCGGCGGTCTGCATAGCGGCGGCACGGCTTCGCCGAGGGAGCAGGGCGGAATCACCCGATCACGGGAGAGCCGATGGCCTGCCGTGCCGAACATCACATGGTGCGAGCGAGCCCGGGCAATACTCAGCTCCGGTCGACGTAGAAGATGACTTGCTCGCCCTTGATCTTGCCCTGTCCATCGAGCAGATAGAGGCGCGCCATCGGAAGCGTCTTCGGCGTGCCGAGGCCGAGAAACGCCTTCACCGTCACCATGACGAGTGCGTTGCGCTCATCGCCGATGCTTGCGATCACCCGGGCACTGGCCGGTACGACGGCCTGCGCGAACCGGACCAGGCCTGTCATGTAGTTGTCGATGCCGACGAGATCGGTTGGCGTCATGGCGGGTTGCATGCTCGTTGCGGTGAAGTGGATGTCGGCTGCAAGGCTTTTCCGCGCCGATGCAAAGTCGTGATTGCTCCATGCCTCGATATGGGCATGGGCAATGGCAATGGCCGGGGAATCCGGCTTGGCCGATGCCGAATCCTGCCGCTCCGGCACGAAGCCGGCGATGGACGGGCTGTGCTGCGTCATGGCCATTCCAGCGAATGGCGCCAGCGCGAGGCCGGCCACTAGCCCTTGCAAAAACCCTCGTCGATCCAACTGGCTCATCGATCCGACTTCCGTCGCCGCGCGCAAGACGTGCGTGCCATCCCGTCGATCAATGGTTGCGCCGGCATGAAGGGTGGTGAGGCAGCCGATTCCGTTTCGATGCCCCTCGGCCGGGCGCAGCCTTCCGCTGCAGGACGGGCACATGCCCCGAAATTTCCGCAGCCACTCAACCAAATCCGCTCATGGCAGCACCTATCGAGCGGGTCGAGACACATTGACTGCGACGGGCACCGCCGGTCGGCGACTGTCCTGGACCGTGGTGGCGATCAACGAGCTGTGCTTGGGTGCAACAGGGACCGACTCGACATGAGTGGACAACACGGGCTTGAAACAGGGTGCCCGGTCGAACCCGGCCACGACGTTCGCCGGTCTCGATCGGCTGCGTCCTTGAGCGAGGCGCAACTGCTCGACACGCAGCGCGCCTTCGACAGCGTGGCAGCCGACTACGACGGCCCCCGCGGCAACAACGAGCTGATCCAGCGCATGCGCGCGACCCTGTGGGATACCGTGTGCCGCGAACTTCCCGGCGGCGGACGTTTGCTCGACCTGGGCTGCGGCACCGGCCTCGACGCGATCGAATTCGCGCGGCGCGGCTACCAGGTCGTCGCCACCGACTGGTCGCCGCAGATGGTCGCGCGCACCCAGGTGCGTGCCGCCGCTGCGGGCATGGAAGCCCGCGTCGACACCGCGCACCTCGGCATCCAGCAGCTCGACCGGCTCGACGACACGTTCGACGGCATCTACTCGAACTTCGGCCCGCTGAACTGCGCACCGGACCTGCACGCGGTCGCGGCCGAATGCGCGCGCCTGCTGCGGCCCGGCGGCCGGCTGGTGTTCTCGGTGATCGGCCGGATCTGCCCGTGGGAGCTGGTGCATTACGTGCTGCGCGGCCGCTTCCGGCGGGCCGGCGTGCGCGCCGCGCGTGGCGTCACCGCGGTGGGCATGAACCGCCACACGATCTGGACCAGCTACTACCTGCCGCGCGAGTTCCATCGCGCCTTCGCCGGGGAGTTCGCACTGGCGGGCTACCGCGCGCTCGGCCTGTTCCTGCCGCCGCCCTACCTGGTGGACTACTACCGCCGCCATCGTCGCCGCAACGCATGCCTGGGCTGGCTCGACGATCGCCTCGGCGCGCTGCCGCTGCTGCGCGACATGGGCGACCACTTCCTGATCGTGATGCGCAGGCGCTGACACGATGAGCTTCCTGCAAGCCGCGCTGGACATCAGCCTGTGCCGTGCGATCACGGTCGCACCGGCCGGCATCTCGCACGCGCCGCTGCCGATCCGGGCTGCGCGTATCGGCGCCTCGCTGGCCGCGCGGGCATGGCGCATCGACCTGCGCGATCACCTGATCTTCCCCGGCCTGATCAACGCGCACGAGCACCTGCACGTCAACGCGGTGCCGCCGCTGCCAGCGGACGCGCCGTTCGCGAACAGCTACGCGTGGATCGCGGCGTTCCAGGCGCACTTCGCCGAGCCCGCCGTGGCCGCCGCGTTGCGCCTGCCGAAGGCGCTGCGGCTGCGCCACGGCGCGCTGAAGAACCTGCTCGCCGGCGTCACCTGCGTGGCGCACCACGACCCCTGGCACCCGGCGCTCGACGCACTGGATTTCCCGGTGGCGCTGCTGCGCGACTACGGCTGGAGCTACGCGCTGGGCTGGCCCGGCTACGGGCCGCCGGTGCCGGCGAGCTTCGCCGCCACGCCGGCGGGACGGCCCTGGATGATCCATCTGGCCGAGGGCACGGATGCGACCGCGCAGGCGGAGCTGGCGCAGCTGGACCGGCTCGGCTGCCTGGCGGCGAACAGCGTGCTGGTGCATGGCGTGGGTCTGCGCGAGCGCGACATCGACCGCGTGCTTGCCAGCGGCGCCGCGGTGGTGTGGTGCCCGACCAGCAACCGCAGGCTGCTTGGACGCACGCTCGATCCGCGGCGCCTGTGCGCGGCCGGTCGCCTCGCGCTGGGCAGCGACTCGCGGCTCAGCGGCGCGCGCGACCTGCTCGAAGAAATGCGCGACATCGCTGCCCGCGGCGAGCTCGCGCCCGCGCAGATCCTGGCGTTGGCCACGACCGCGGCGGCGCGCATCCTGCGCCTGCCGGGGCGCGGCAACCTCGCGCCGGGCGCACGGGCGGACCTGGTGATCGTCGAGGACCGTGGCGGCGCGGCGCGCAGCCTGGTCGACCTCGATCGCAGCGACATCCGCGCGGTGGTGCGCGACGGCGTGCCGTGCATCGCCGATCCCGATTTCGCCGAATGGTTCGCGGTCGCCGACGTGGACACCGTGCCCGCGATGCTGGACGGCCGGCCGAAGTTGCTGGCCGCGCCGCTGGCCGAGCCGGACCTGCTTGCGCTCGAGCCCGGGCTCGAACTCGTCGCCGCACGCAACGCGCCCGAGCGCGAGCGTGCCGTGGAAGCGCGATGACGATGATGACGCACCCGCCGCTGCTCGAACCGGCCGAGGCCTACGCGCTGTGGGCAGCGGAGTATCCGGCGCACGCCCACAATCCGGTGATGTGCGCCGAGGAGCGCGCGATGCTCGCGTTGATGCCGGCTTCGCTGCACGGGCAGGCGGTGCTCGATGCAGGCTGCGGCAGCGGGCGTTATCTGCTGCATGCGCTGCGGCGCGGCGCGGCGCGTGCGACCGGCGTGGACCTCTCGCCGCCCATGCTGGAACGCGCTGCCGCGGAGCTGGACAGCTTGCGCGCCGACGCGCCGGTCACGCTGCTGCAAGGTGACTTGGTGGCCTTGCCGGTGCCGGATGCCCAGGCGGACCTGACGATCTGCGGTCTGGTCATCGGACATCTCGATGACCTGGCGCAGGCGCTGGCCGAGCTGCGTCGGGTGACCCGGCCCGGCGGCGTCCTGCTGTGCAGCGACGTGCATCCGATCGGGCATGCGCTGGGCTGGCGGCGCGATTTCAAGTCCGCGGGCCGCCGCTACGCCGTGCGCCACACGCAGCACCTGTACGGCGATTGGCATGCCGCCTGCGCCGCGCTCGGGCTGCGCATCGAGCAGGTGCTGGAACCCATGCTAGCCCCCGCCGACATCCCCGCCGGCGCGCACTTCGACCCCCGGGCGCTGGAGGTTCCCGTCGCGCTGGTGTTCCGCTTGCGGCGCGCACCCGGTTCCGATTCCGCTTGCATGCAGGCCTGCCCATGACCGCTCCACGCACCTTGCTGATCAACCCGACCGTCACCTCGCGGTCCAGCGCGCGCTTCCCGCTCGGCCTGCTGCAGCTGGCGGCGGCGCTGGACCGCAACGGCAGCAGCCGCATCATCGACGGCAACGTGGACCGCGACTTCGTCAACGACAGCCTGCGCGCGATGGAGCATGAGCGCTTCGACGCCGTCGGCGTGGGCGTGATGGGCGGCCCGCAGGTAGCCACGGCGATCGCGGTGTCCAGGGCGATACGTGCGCGTTTTCCGCTGGTGCCGATCATCTGGGGCGGCTATTTTCCGACCCTGCACACGGATGCCACGCTGGCCGCACCGTATGTGGACTACGCGATCCGCGCGCAAGGCGAGAGGACCCTGCCCGAGCTGGTCGCCGCGATCGTCGATGACGAGCCCGAGCTGGGCCATATCGCCGGCCTGTCGTGGAAGCGCGCCGGCGCGGTGGTGCACAACCCGGCGCGTCCCATCATGCGGCACGACCCCGCGGGGCTGCTGCCCTACGACAAGCTCGGCGATCCGCGCCGCTACCTGGCGCGCACCTACCTGGGCCAGCGCACCGTCGCCACCCAGGCGGCCATCGGCTGCCGCTACCACTGCACGTTCTGCGGCGTGGCCGCGATGTTCGGCGGTGCGACCCAGCTGCCGGCCGCGGCACGGCTGGAACGCGAGCTGGCGTATTTCAAGCACGAGCTGGGCGCCGATGCGGTGCAGTACTTCGACCACAACTTCTTCGACCGCGAGGCGGACATGCTGCCGCTGCTCGAGGTGATGGCCCGGTTCGAGCTGCCGTGGTGGTGCTTCGCCCGTTCAGACGCGCTGCTCAAGCTCTCGGAGCACGCGTGGGCACTGGTGCGCCGCAGCCGGCTGCGCATGGCCTACATCGGCGCGGAATCGCCCAGCGGCCAGATGCTGCACGACATCCGCAAGGGCACGCGGCCGGACCAGACCCTGGAGGTGGTCGAGCTGTGCCGCCGCCATGGCGTGATCCCGGAGCTGTCGTTCATGGTCGCGCCGCCGGAGAACACCGAGGAGGAGACCGAGCGCACCTTCGAGTTCATCCGCGAGATGAAGCGGATCAACCCGCAGACGGAGATCGTCATCTACATCTACACGCCGCTGCCGGAGCACAGCCGCCACGAGAAGGACCGCGCCAGGCGGCCGGGCGCGCCGCTGCTGGATATCGACGGCGAACCGGTGGTGTTCCCCGCGACGCCGGACGAATGGGCCCAGCCGCGCTGGGTCGATTACGCCTGCCACATGGATGCGCCCTGGCTCAGCGACCGGTTGCGCCGCCGCATCAACGACTTCGTCACCGTGCTGCGCTGCCGCTATCCCACGGTGCAGGACTTGCGCGCGCCGCCGTGGGCCAAACGAAATCTCAGCGCGATGGCCGGCTGGCGCTACCGCTTCCGCCGGTACGACCGGCCGTGGGAGCTGAACCTGGCGAACCGGCTGGTGCGCCTGCGCATGCCGCAGGTGTCGGGCCTGTAGGTCGTGCCGGTGCACGTGGCGCAGATCAATTTCCTGCCCGCACCCCGCGGCTTGGGCCTCGCGGCCCTGCTCGAACGCTGGCCGTCGCTGGCGGACATCGCGGAGCTGGTGGCGGGCGCCGGCGTCCGGGTCACCGTGCTGCAGGCGGCCGCGCATGCCGAGCGCCTGACGCGCGCCGGCGTGGACTACCGCCTCGTCGATCTGCGCGGAACGTGGACGGTGCAAGGCCGGGGCCGCCGTTTCGCCGATGCCCTGGACGGCAGCGTCGTCGACCTGCTGCATGCGCACAGCCTGGCCTGGGTCGACGATGCATTCGCGATCGCCGGCAAGCTCGCGCCGGGATTGCCGGTGGTTCTCCAGGACCATGCCGACCGGCTGCCGCGCTGGTGGCGGCGGCCGCGCCACCGCCGTCGCTTCGCGGCAGCAGCGGGCGTGGCCTTCACGGCAGTCGAGCTTGCGCGACCCTTCGTCACCGCCGGCGTGTTCGACCCGGCGACACGGCTGCTCGCGATTCCCGAATCCAGCAGCCGCTTCACGCCGGGCGATCGTGCCCACGCACGTGCGGCGACCGGCGTGCACGGCACACCTTGCGCGCTGTGGGTGGGGCGCCTGAACCGCGGCAAGGATCCGCTCACGGTGCTCGACGGCGTCGCGCTGGCGTCGGAGCGCATGCCCGGCCTGCAGCTATGGTGCGCCTTCGGCGAGGAACCGATGCTGGCCGAGGTGCGGGCGCACATCGATGCCGACCGGCGACTGGCCGGGCGCGTGCACCTGTTGGGCAAGGTGGCGCATGCGCAGGTCGAGACGCTGATGCGCGCCGCCGACCTGTTCGTCTCCGGCAGCCGCGCCGAGAGCAGCGGCTACGCGGCGATGGAAGCGCTGGCTTGCGGCCTCGCGCCGGTACTCACGGATATCCCTGCGTTCCGCGCACTGACCGGCAACGGCCGCATCGGCCGGCTGTGGCCGTGCGGCGATGCGGCGGCGCTGGCCGCGGCGCTGGTCGATGCCGCGGCGAGCCGGCCTTCGCCGCAACAGGTGCGCGCGCATTTCGACGAGACGCTCTCGTTCCAGGCGGTGGGGCGGCTCTGGGCCGAGGCCTATGCGCGGGTGCTCGACGATCGCCACGGGAGCGCGCCATGAAGCTCGCGCTGGTGGTGCCGGGCGGAGTGGATCGCAGCGGCGAGTTCCGCGTGATCCCGGCCCTGCTGGCGCTGATAGTGCGGCTGGCACGCACGCACGAGGTGCACGTCTTCGCGTTGCATCAGGAAACGGCGCCGGCTTGCTGGGAACTCGCCGGCGCACATATCCACAACATCGGCGAAGGCCGGACGCGGCTGCGCGCGATCGCGGCGATCCGCGCCGAGCACAGGAGCGCGCCGTTCGATGCGATCCACGCGATCTTCTCCGGCTCCTGCAGCCTGGTTGCCGTGGCGGCGGCGAAGCTGTTGCGGCGGCCGAGCCTGGTGCATGTCGCCGGCGGCGAGCTGGTCGCGTTGCCCGCGATAGCCTACGGCGGCCGACGCACGTGGAAGGCGCGGCTGCGCGAAGCGGTGGTGCTGCGCGGCGCCGATGTGATCACCGCCGCCAGCGCGCCGATCCTCGAATCGCTGCACGCGCTCAGGCTCGAAGCCCGACGCGTACCGTTGGGCGTCGACCTGCTGGCCTGGCCGCCGCGCGCGCCGCGCGGGCGCGACGGGGGGCCGGCCCGGTTGATCCACGTGGCCAGCCTCAACCGCGTCAAGGATCAGCCGACCCTGCTGCGTGCGCTGGCGATCCTGGCCGGGGCAGGGCCGGACTTCGAAATGGACATCGTCGGCGTGGACACCTTGCAGGGCGAGATGCAGCGGCTCGCCGGCCGGCTCGGGCTGGATGGACGGGTGCGTTTTCTCGGCTTCAAGACCCAGCGCGAACTGCGCCTGCTGATGGAGTCGGCCGACCTGCTGGTGATGTCGTCGCTGCACGAGGCCGGGCCGCTGGTGGCGCTCGAGGCCGCTGCCGTGGGCGTGCCCACGGTGGGCACGGCGGTAGGGCACATCGCGGAGTGGGCGCCGGCGGCGGCGCTGGCCGTGCCGGTCGGCGACGCGTCGGCGCTCGCGGACGCCATCCGCCGCCTGCTAGCCGACGAGGAGTTGCGGCTGCGCCTGGCCGCGGGTGCGCAGCTTCGCGCGCTCTGCGAGGACGCCGACCACACCGCGCGCGCGTTCGAAGCGCTCTACCTGCGCCTGCGCGCCGCATGAACACGCAGGGCGCCCGCATGCCTTCGCTGGACGGACTCCGGGCCGTCTCGATCCTGATGGTGTGCTACGGGCATCTGTGCGGGACGCGGCGTTTCCCCATTTCCATCGCACAATATGGCCGCTGGTGCGGCGACGTCGCGCATCTCGGCGTGCTGGTGTTCTTCGTGATCTCCGGTTTCCTCATCACCTCGCTGTTGATGGGCGAGCGCGAGGCGACGGGGGAGATTTCGCTGAAGCGGTTCTACCTGCGCCGAATCCTGCGCATCTTTCCCGCGTTCTACGCGTTTGTCCTGGTCATGGCGATCGCGACGGCGGCGGGCGCGGTGCCGCTGAGCGGCCGCGACTTTGCCTACGCGCTGACCTACACGGTCAACTTCGAGTCGGGCCGCTCCCTGCAGATCGGACACCTCTGGTCGCTGTCGGTCGAGGAGCAGTTCTACCTGCTGTGGCCGCTGACCCTGCTGGCCTTGCGCGAGCGTCGCGCCTTGCTCGTCGCGGTCGCGGCGATCTGCATCGGTCCGCTGGTGCGCTGGGGCATCCGTGAATGGATATTCCACGTCGATCCCCGTTTTCCGGGCAGCATGCTGACGAGCTTCCCCGCGATGTTCGATTACCTGGCCGCGGGTTGTGCATTGGCCTTGCTGCGGCCATGGCTGCTGACCCGCACGTGGTACCTGCGCCTGAGCGGCAGCCGCTGGCTCCTGCTCGCGGTGCCGCTGGTGCTGCTGATCAATCGCATGGGCAGCCATCCCGTGGCGATCCTGCTGGGGTCGCCGCTGATGAACCTGTGCCTCGTCGTGTTGATCGAGTCGAGTACGCGGCATGCGAACTCGTTGGCCGGACGCTTGCTGAACTGGAAGCCGGTGGTGTTTATCGGCGTGCTGAGCTACTCGCTGTATCTGTGGCAGATGCCTTTCCTCGACCATCGCTCCGACGCGTGGATGCATGCATTCCCGCAGAACCTGATGCTCGTTTTCCTCGCGGCACTGTCGTCCTGGTTCCTGGTGGAGCGCCCGTTCAATCGCCTGCGCCGGCGGCTGCGGCGCGGCAACGAGCTGCCCGCCATCGCGCGGGAAGAGCACGGATGCCGCACGGCGACGAGCCCGCTGCGATGAACAGGACGCAGACCGTGGCCGGCCTGCTCGGTGACACTCCGCAGCGCGACTACACGGAGAAGCTCCGGCTGTTCAACGCCTTCGCACGGCCGGAGCTGCGCGAAGCGATCAATGCGTTGTCGCTGCAGGCGGATGCGCGCGTGCTCGACGCCGGCTGCGGCACGGGCGAGGCGGTCGGCTGGTTCCAGGAATCCGCGGGGGATCGTGCACTGGTGGTGGGAATGGACCTGGCGACCGCGCATGTCCATGCCGCCCGCCACAGTGCGCCGGCGCAGGCGACTGTCGTGCAGGCCGACATGCTGCAGCCGTCGCTGGTGGACGGCAGCTTCGACCTGGTCTGGGCCGTCAACGCCGTCAATCATCTGCACGACCCGGTCGCCGGCGTGCAGGTCCTGGCCAGGCTGCTGCGTCCGGGTGGCCGCCTCGTGCTGGGCCAGAGCTCGCTGGTGCCGGACATGGTTTTCGCGTGGGACGCCCGTCTCGAACACTGCGTCAACGACGCGGTGCGTGCGTACTACCGCGAGCGCTACGGCCGCAGCGAGCGCGAATTCACCGCGGTGCGTGCGCTGGTCGGCTGGCTGCAGGCGGCGGGCCTGCCGCAGGTGGCGGTGCGCACGCGGATGATCGAGCGCGTCCAACCGCTCGCGGATGCGGACGAGCGCTACCTGCGCGACGCGATCTTCCGGGACACCTGGGGCGAGCGCCTGCGGCCCTACCTGCAGCCGGAAGATTTCGACACGCTGGCGCAGCTGTGCGATCCGGACGATGCTCGCTACGCGCTGCGGCAGCCGGATTTCCATTTCCTGCAAAGCCTGACGATCGCGGTGGCGACGAAGACGTGAGCTCGCGTGCTCAGGAGAGTTTGATCAATCGGCTTCATGCTCGTCATTCCGGCGCAGGCCGGAATCCAGTGGCGGTGAGGCTCAACTGACCTTGCTGCTACTGGGTCCCGGCCTGCGTCGGGATGACGGTACGGGTAGCCGGTCGTTGTCGGAGATGGAGTCACTCACTCGTCACATCTCGCGTAGACGGTACCCAGCCTCATATCTCAGCATCATGTCCAAAGTATTCCGGACAGTAATGAGCCTTCGCTGGGATGACGAGCAAAAATCAGCGTTTCCCTCAGGCGGATCGCGCCTCCGCGAACGGCATGCCGCGCCGGCGGCGCCACGCCTGATGAAACCCCGCCGTGTGGTGCAGCTGCGCGTCCTGCGTCAGGGTTTCCTCGGACACGATGCGGCCGACGAACAGCGTGTGCGAGCCGACTTCCTCGCTGTGCACGATCTCCAGCTCGCGGATGCGCAGCGCCGCGGCCACCGCGGGTATGCCGAAGGTGCGCGAGCGTCGGACCGGGAAGGGCAGTGCCGTCCAGTCCGCGAGCGGTTGCTTGTGATGCACGCTGAGTGCGTAGACGGCGTCCTTCATCGCCGCCGGCATGCAGGACAGGGCGATCCGGCGCTGCTCACGCATCGTCGGCACGGAAACATTGGTGCTGCGCAGAGCGAGTGTGAACAGCCCGCTGCGCCCCAGCGGGCCGATCAGGTCCATCGGGAAGAGGTTGTGGTGGCCCGGTGCGTCGACGGAGACGAGCACGACCGGCCGCGGGCACAGGTAGGCGATCATCAGCTGCTGGGTCGCGGCCGGCGCCATGAGGGAGTGGGGCGACGCGTTGCCGTTGCGCATCAGGCGGTTCTGCAACCAGTTGTTCCACGGACGCAGCGGCCAGGCAAGGCAGCGATGCCCGCCGGCTGCGACGTGGTAGAGGGCGAGCGTGCTGCCTTCGGCGCTGACCGTCGTTGCGCGCAGCAGTTGCAATTTCCCGAGCAGCCGGCCACTGACGCGGTCGCGGTACTCGAGAACGGGGTGCGGGCCGGCGTCCAGGCTGGTCGCGATGGTGAGCGGCCGTAGCGATGCCACGGTGTGGTCGGTGGTGACGTCCGCGATGGCCTTGCCCCAGTGCAGGCTGGCGACGATCGTCTGCTGCGGCGGCGCGACGGCGACCACCGACCATTGCGGCAGCGGACGAACGAATGGCCTGACCCAGTCCTTCCACATCGTCAGACTCTCCGGAACAGCAGGAACATGTAAAGCTGGCTCGCGAGCGCAAGGCCGCCGGGCATCCGGCGCTCCAACCGGAAATGCGGCGCCGCCGCCCGCGCCACGATCCGCGGCGTGAAGCGATGGATGCGGCTTTCGCTGGCGATGGCGTAGTGGCCGCGGCGCACGAGGTTCACCAGGTTCGCCCGCCACCAGCGGTAGCGCGCGTCGGCGAGGCAATAGGGGTTGAGCAGGCTGGCCAGCACGAAGCCGCCGTGCCGGACCACGTATGACAGTTGCTCGAACAGCGCGGCATGATCCGCGAAGTGATTGAAGACCGCGAAGTTCGCCGTCACCCCCTGCACCTTGCAGGCTAGCGGCGAGGCGACCGCGACGACGGTCTTGCGCTCGATCTCGTCGTGGCAGTGCCGCAGCAGGCAATCGTGCATCGCCTCCGAAGGCTCGAACACGAAGGTCGGGTGCCCATTGGCGGCATAGGTTTTCGCATCGATGCCGGTGCCGGCGCCGAAGTCGAGCACGCTCGCCCCCGTGGGCAGCAGGCCCAGCGCCAATTGCTGGAACCGGGCGCGCACGCTCCGGTCCCGCGGCGAGGCCAGCATGAATTCGTGGTACTGCTCGCCGGTGTGCATGTCGTCGATGGCCTGCGGGCGTCCGCTACTCGCACGCCGATGAGGCGCGCGGCTCCAGCGCCGCGCGCACCACGTACAAGGTGTCCATGCGCGGCACCGGCCGCACGAGCCAGGTCAGCGCGCGCCGGCGCCGCGGCGAGGTGACCCAGTCCTGTCCCTGCAGCCAGAGCTGGGTGCGTGCCATGTCGGCGCGTTCCTTGCGGGCTTCGTCCGTGGGCCGGACGTGGCGCGCAAGATGGTGTACGGCCTCGCCGAAAGAACGCGACCACTCGATGCCGGCGAGCGCGTGCAACCACAGTTCGGAGCACGACACCCGGGTCAGGGTCTGACGCCGCGAGACCGTGCGCAGCAGGGGCGGGCAATCGCGTTCGAGCCGCGCGAGCACGGTCTCGGGCACCGCATGCCGGTAGTAGCGCGCGACCAGCCGCAGCGGCGGCAACGCCCACCACGGCGCGTCGCCGCCGTGGGCGCCCC
>Ga0209759_1001603_pt1 | contig 12183 bp, 13 predicted proteins | sample AraplaCL_Col_mMS_FD_184261 | JGI IMG/M metagenome (GOLD analysis project Ga0209759, IMG submission 184261) | Arabidopsis root microbial communities from the University of North Carolina, USA - plate scrape CL_Col_mMS (SPAdes) (version 2) | ecosystem: Host-associated > Plants > Roots >...
CCAGAAATTATGGCTCGAAGATGTCTACGAAAGGCTGGGCGGTCCATGTTTGAGCACCACCAGCCTGTGGTGGGCGGGCGCCTATGGATACTGAATCCTGACTTGATTGTTGCTCTTGGCCTCATCAAAGAAGGGAACAATTGGGTCAGGCCTGAAGAAGATTTCGTGGTCGTGGCCCGTGAAGTTCTTGATAGCGAGGGAAGTCATCGCCTTATTGAGATCAAGCGAGAATTTCTCATCGACTATTTGGCCGCGAGAAATCTCGCACTTCGACTCTCCTACTATCAGCAAAGAGTGGAAAATGTCGCTGCACTTGAAGGAAGCCAGTATGCAGACCTTGCAAGCCATGAAGAGCAACGCGACGGTGGCCGGTTCGAACTTTTGATCCGAAGTTTGAATGATGTCTACGGTGGCAGTTGGGCCTTGTTTCGAGCATGGAGAACGGATGTTGACGAGGAAGAAGATGCGCCTGTCATGGGGCCGGAAGACAATGAGAACACCGAATACGAAACCTCAAGAGGTCATCGCGGTGGCTATCCGGGTGTGCGGGTAGAAGGCGAGTTTTGGCGAGATGAGTGGATTGAACATCAAGGACGGAGTGTGCGTGTCCGGGGTGATGATGAAAAGAATCTGCCGTTGTTCATTGTGGAGACCGATGGGACACGGATGCCATCCCAAGACTTAGACAATGAAGACATTGGTCGATGGCTTTGGTTTCGAAACAGTGTCGTTGCCGAACTTCTAGGTCATCGCGGCTTCTCTATCGAGTGGTACACAGCAGAAACGGGTGGGATTTACTCGACCTCAGGATACAAGACGCATTTTGGCATCAACGCATCAGATCTCATTACCGTCTATGCATATGATGTTGCGCGTCTTAAAGCATGGGAACAGCATGTTTGGGCTGCTCACAATGTTGTGCCTGAGGGCAAAGTGTCCGAGGAGCTGTTGTCGGCACAGGTCAGAGCGAAAGTTGCTCCTACGCATGCTGTTGAATCTTTGCTGTTCAAGAGTATGCGGATGCTGGAACAAGGCTTTCGTCATAAATTCAATGCATCTCTATTTACCCACGACATCGATGATGCGGCATCAATGCAAGTGGTCTCTCGCTTTGCAAGCAAAGACAAGGCATCTTTGTTGAAGCTTGCGAAAGAGCTTGTTCGAGTGTTCTCTGACCGGCTTAATGTTGGTGAGCTTCGTAAGTTAGCCACCCATGCAGAGAAGGAGAAGCTCGGTTCAAACAAGCTTCTCCAAGACATATTGGCTCAGAAGGTCGGGGCAGATGAAGCCCGTAAGGTCTTCGGTGTGATTGCTGGTGCGTATGAGATGCGCGTAGGCGATGCACATCCAACGGGGTCGAAAATTGGAGATGCTTTGAAGCTCGCCGAAATCGATGAAAATAAGTCGTTCTTGAGGCAGGGGGAACAACTCATTGAAGGTTTCGGATATGCGATTTGGACAATGGGAAAATTGCTGTTCGGTGAGGAACAGCAAAACCAATAGCGATTTCGCGAAGATGGTTGAGGCTGCCCACCCTGACGTGCCCTTGAAGGAGGGCATCAAGTTCAAGTGACATGGGCTTCCAAACGGAGTTATTCAACCAATGGCTTGGCCTTTCCATCTCCAGCCTTCTCCAGTGCGCCTTTCCAAATGTCAGTGGAGAATGGGTCTTCCACAGGCTTTGGTCCTCTTCTTGCCGGCAACGGTTTCCCTTCCTTGATGCGACGGGCCAAGCTCTCCTTCTTTGCTTTCAATTCTGCAAGGAAGGGCTTGAAACGCTCAGATGTGTAGGGTGGCAATTTGATTTCTGGAAAAGGCAGCTTCTCTAGGTAGTGCTGGCATTCAAGAACGTCGGCCCTTGCGATGTAGTGCTTCTCTGTCACAGATGAACCATCGGCATGGCCATTGATGGTCACTAGAACTGCATGTGGGACCCGATTTCTATCGCTTAGGGTGTTTAAGTGATGGCGGAAACAGTGGAGGGTGACACGAGGCGTGGTCACACCGCATTCCTTTCGCATGTATTCCCCGTTGAACCATGCGCTGAATCCATGCCCAGGGCCTGCATCGGTCCAGGACACACCTGGAAAGAGTTCCTTGGAGCCATATTTCCGGATATCTCGCACGTACTCCAGGAATCCGGCTAGTAGAAGCTTTGAGTGGATGGGGAGGAGACGCCTAGAGTTGCGGCTCTTGACGCTTTGTCCCTCTTCACTATCTGTAATGTCGATGCAGGGAATGACTTGCATGACCCCGTCTTCGTCGGTCAACTCCACATCGATGATGTTGTCGACCATGAGCTGCGCAATTTCAGTGCAGCGCATGCCTTGGTACAGGGCAAAAAGCGGACCCCAGTACTCCAGTGGTTTACGAAGGAGGCTGATGCGCTCGAAGTCGAAGATCTTCAGCACATCGGACTTGGGCATGGCGGGCTTCTTGATTCGCTCCTCCTGGTATCGCCCCATATCCAGGTATCGCATCGGATTCTCTGAGATGTCCTTGCTTCGGATGAGCCAGTTGAAGAACGCATCAATGTAGAGAAGATGCTTGCTCTGGGTTGTGAGCTTGAGCTTCTCCAACTTGTTTTTCTTCACGTACTGGGCAATCTCAGCCGGACTCTTCTTCTCGAAGATGGGCTTCTTTGTCCCACCCTTCGGCCACCAAGCGAGGATGTTGGCAAAATAACCGATGTCATCAGGACCAATGGCCTCAACGGACCTGTCTCCCATCACCTGTAGGAACACGGTCAGCGCGCGGGTCGCATCTTTCGTGGAACCCTTCTTGGTTTTGGGGTTGCGACTCATGTTCTCGATATGGCGCTTGGCCAGGACGGAGAACGGTTTGGTCAGTGGTGTAGGGTCAGGGGCTGGGGTGGTCGAACCGGATGCTTCGTTGCCACTGGGAGTGGACTCAGGCTCCACCTTTGCACTGGTCGTCTGGATATCGCCTGTGCATGGAGTACAGGGGACTTCGACAGGTGTTGAAGTGGGTCCAGCCTGGGTTGGCGGTGGGGCGAGAACTTGAATGGGGTGAGCTGCATTCATCCAGCCCATCTTTTCCATCATGGCGGTGACGGTGGCGAAGTCTTCTGGACTGGCCGTGATGCGAAGGAAGTTAAGTTCTATCGTGCTGGGCGTCTGGTGTGGCACCTCTGAGTTGGTGGGCTGCATAATGACCTCAATTTAATTCGATTAAGCGCCCTCCAGTGATTGCGCCATGGTTAATGAAAATAACTGGCGCGTATTTTCGAATAACTTAATAAATAAAATCAAGTTCGATCAATTCCGATCATAATTTATTTTGCCATAGCTTAAGTCATTGATTTATATTGGACCATTTGCCGTGACTGGTCAATTTCGATCCAATTAAGATGACTCTGATCCAAATGGCTGTCGCAATGGCGGCCTCTTGACGCATTTCGAGAATTTGGCATATTGGCTGGTAGTCAATACGAGGATTTACCCGGATGAGCCACCTTACTTTTTTTAATCTTCTGAAAACTGGCCTGTGATAAGGGAGAGAGATAAATAAAAGTATTTAGGTAGTAATCATTTATTTTAATAACTTGATCTTTTTATTGGTGTTTTTATTTCTAAGGTAAAAAGGATTGCTTGTTGGTCAAGGATGACCGTCTTGTAGTCGGGGTATGCCATCTCAGATTCTGAGACGGGGGTATCGCAAGCTTTCGCCAGATTCCATCATCCGGGGAGGGATTCCATGTCATATGCAACGAAGATGCAGCTTCGCATGCTGCTTCCATGTCTCATGCCTGTGTTCTTGGGCACCCTGGCTTCCTGGGTTCTAAGTACTCTGAGCAACCTGCCAGTAGGCCTCGGTGGCAAGCCGGTTGAGTTCGATGTGCCGGAGTGGATCTTCCTGGGTGGACTTGCAGCCACCACCCTGGCCATCTCCTATCAGTGCTATCGGTTGTGGCGATGGAGCAGAGGAGAAGGGGATGCTTGCTACGTGTGTGGGTGCCTGCTGGGTTCTGAGAGGCGTGGAGGTTGGGGGCACTATCGACCTTGCTTAGGTTGCCCAAAGAACCATGCTCTCCACTGAGCATCGACCAAAGAAAAGCCCCGCAATCGCGGGGCTTTTTATTATCAGAGGCGATTTAGCGGTCAAGCACGGGCGGTCGCTCGAAATGCGGTCATTGGTCCACCCCCGGCAGGGTGACAATGCAATGGTGCGAATGCATGGCTGAGCTGGTCATCTGGTGATGGCCTTCACATATTCTCCACCAGTCTGTAAGACACCATCTGGCTATCGGGGAATCACAGGGCAAGGATATGGCCGCCAAGGTGCTATGGACGCTGGGTTTTTCTTTGGTTTCGCTGGGTTTGGTCAATTCTGCTTCTGGCCAAACTCAACCTGCCAGCAACATCACGTACACGTACAACGCCAAGGGCGAGCGCATCGCCAAGAACGTGGATGGCGTTGTCACTCGTTTCATTTACGACGAACGTGGCCATCTCATCAGTGAGCATGGACCGAACGGAAGTAGGGATTACGTCTACTTCGGAGACCAACTGGTTTCCACGGTTGATACGCCTGCAACTTCTGCTTCGCAATCAACCGTTGCCTACGTCACCACAGACCACACGGCAACGCCGCGTTCGGTGAGTGATGCTTCAGGCACTCTGATTTGGCAAAACCCATACAAGGGCAATCCGTGGGGTGAGCAATCCACGTTGTCCAACGGCTACACCCTCAATGTTCGCTCACCTGGCTCTTACTTCGACCCCGAAACTGGGTTGGTCTACAACGTCAACCGCTATCAGGAACCCGCTACAGGTCGCTTCCTTGAGCCTGACCCCATCGGCATGAAAGGTGGAATCGACCCGTATGCGGCAGTCAGCAACAATCCTTTGAATCGCATCGACCCAGACGGCCTTCGAGATATTTTCGTAGGTGGGTTTTTCGATGGCACGTCTGGAATCGTGCAGAGTTACTACAACCGATACCACACGACGCATCCAGACAGTGCTTACTACTCATGGCGTGACCAAGACGCCATCGTCGCTGATATCAACAGCACGCCAGCGGGCGACCCCATTCACCTCATTGGTCATAGTTACGGTGGTGATACCGCAGCTGGAGCTGCCTTGGCAGCATGCGGAAAAGTGAGCCTTCTTATCACCATCGACCCCGTTAGCCGCTTCCATTTTCGCGACATGCAGGCCATCAAGAATGCGGTTGGAACTTGGGTTGATGTGGATGCCGAAGGAGGTAGTTCCTTCCAGGGCTCCAACTTTATTGCGGGCATCGGTGGTGGATGGAATAGTGACCCGTACGGATATGCAGATTCCTACATCCAAGATGGCACTTCGACCCACCAAGATTTTCAGCGCATGATGAATGCTTCAGGCCCAGGCATGAACAGTCCAGCGCAAATCTTGGGTGGCGCACCTCTGGTCAATCCTCCTTTCATCACGCAGTAAGTGGCCGACATGTCAGCACGTAAGAAACTCATTGCAGCGTTTGGAATGGCATTGTGCGTGATGTCGCTTACGGCATGCGCAGAAGGGCCAACAGATATTCGCGTGACCTCTGTTTCTGACGCGAATTTTCAAGCCGAAACAGAGCTCGAATGGATAAGTCAGAAGCCTCGGCCTTCCATCGTGATGTCGAAGATTGACTTCACTACCAGCACAGACCTGTTGGCCCTTGCACGAGCGCATGATTTTAACGTGGACTTTGCCATTGGCCCATGCAGCAAGGATGGGGTGAAGCAAAGTGTTGGGCCTTATGGCGGGGTGTTTTGGGGCAAGGGTCATATCTATTCGGGAACCAAGGACAGTGAGGTTCCTGGTTACAAGGACGCTATCGCCAAAGGCCCCCCATACACCTACACAGTCTTTGTAGAGAAGTTGCCGATGAATCCACCTCAACCCCTCTGTCTAACCCTCGCCGGGGGTAGCATGATGGGAAGAAAGCTGAAATCAAATGATGCGGTCATCCCAACTCAGACACGTCAATGACCAAATCAACTAAGCGCTTGATGTGCGGTGCGCTTCTGTGTGGATTGGCCTTGGGTTGTCATGCGACCGACAGTACATTGAGTGTGCCTTTCGGCCTGTGTGCGAAACCTTTTGGTGCAACTCTACGGGTATGACCGGGCCACGAATGACCAGGTCTTGATTTTGGTCAGCGCCGATGATGGGAAGGCCAATGCGTCTCTCGTAAAAATGATTGGTGATGCGTTGGTCCGATGCAATGGTGCTTAACACGATTGGATAGCAAAAAGCCCCTGGAGAGATCCTGGGGCTTTTTCGTTGTTCGGTGCGGAAGGTCAGGCTTTGGCTTTCCTGCGAACTACCTTCTTGACTGCTTTCGTGGCGACCTTTTTCGCGGTCTTCTTCGGCGCTTTCTTTGTGCTGGACTTTCTACCCGAAATCAGAAGAGAGTCGATAGTTACGCCACGTTTCTTCAGGGCGTCTGCGACCCAAATCGGTTGACGACCACGACCAGTCCAAGTCTGACTCGCATCTTCGGGGTTGCGATACTTCGGGGCGACGCTTGAGCCCTTGAGTGGATTGCCAACCCTGGTTGCCTTGGTCTTCTTGGCGTGTTTCGCGGCACGACGATGATAGATGTCATCCAGAGTCAAGCCTGACTCTTGGAGTAGGGCGTCAATCTTGGCCCTGATATCTTTCACTAGGTTCTTTCGGGCACCTTCGAGGTGTGCGCTGGCATCTTGAATCAGTGCTTGCAGTTCGGTTGCGGATAGGGCTTTCAGGTTGACGGCCATGGATGGTCCTTTCTAGATATTCTGTAGTGTTGGTCAAGGATGATAGATGGCGGTGCTGGACCGATAGCGCCGAAGTAGGTCACGAAGGAATTGTTCTACGCGAACATCATCGCTAAGAAAATTCATGACCTCTGCATCATCCCTGTCTTCTTCGGGAAGCTCGCCAAAGTGGTGCTGGATAGTTAGTTGCCACCAAACATCATCTTCTTCTGAGATACCGTAATTTTCTTCGAGCCAGCGGTATTCTTCGGTTCTCCATGGAGCCCATCTTCACCCCAGACTCGGCTCATCTCTCGGCTGATGGCGTCAATCAAAGCATTCTTTGGCATGGTTGCAGTGACGCTGTCATCCAAGTGACGTGGCTTTGGTTGGTTGATGTTTACTATAACGACGCCATGATTGCCAACACCGAGCAAGGGGAGAGGCGACCGGATAGCCCTTGGTTTTATGAGTTCTCAGTAGTTCGTCATGGCGATGATGATGGTGGCAAACCATGAAATCGTTGCTACCCGTCAATTGTTGGATTCTTTAATTTGAACGGTGCAATGGCTGCATCAAATGGACTGAAGGTGAACTCCAGTTGGTCATCGTCATCATGAGGATTGGCTACAAGCTTCGCGTCAACGATGCTTTCACCGCTTGTAAGCTTACGGAGGAACATCTCCTTCCATTCTTGAGGAACGTCTTCGCTGCGAATGACGCCGGAGAGGATGTCGAGAATGAAACGGGATGAAACTGAGATCTTTTGTCCACTCATGGTGTAGCCATCAAACCCTTTGGCTGAGAAGGTGATGATACGTTCCCGATGCTTGGCGTTCAGTGGAGTTCGCTTTGGTGCCGGCAGTTTGGTCACCACATCAGTCAAGGCTTTGGCGATGGCGTGAAATCTTTCATCGGAGAGCGCTGGTCTTCGTTCGCCACCGTGGTTCTTCCACAAGCTTGGTTTGATGTAGATGCTCGATTGGCGTGTCAAATGGTTGAGCGGCCCATCAATGATGGGAAGTAAGAGGACGAGGTCTATCGAGCTGACCTGACGGAATACTTCTTGAATAATGTCATAGGTCCTGTACTGACCACCTGCGGAGTGGGAGTTTTCATCCAAGCTATTGCAGTTTCCATCAGCCACGATGACCAAGCGAATGGCATCAGGAGGCGCGGATGAAAGTTGGTCCGCTTTGTCTTTGATGGCGCGAAAGACAGGGTTTTCAGTTGCGGAGTAGGCGACAGTAACCTTGAGATGCCCAGTTCGAAAGTAGCGCTGGTTCGGGTCGTATCCGAGTTCAATGCGAATGTCATCTTCTTCAATCATCACTTGTCGAGCTTCGTGCGAGGCGCGTGCCACTTCTATCAGGAAGGGCATGAAGTAACGCTTGGAAAAGTCCGCGATGTGCTTTTTTTCTGGGACGAACAGGCGTGCTTTGACTCTGCCACGTGGGCCAGATGTATTTCCTTGTGGGTAGAGTCGAAGCTTGTCAGGGTCTACCTTTAATTTTCGAGCTGCCCTCACGAGTTCATCGCAAAGCGGTCTGATTGGATTGGAGTTCTCCTGGCCTTGGTCAGATGGGGCAGTGATGTCGCCAATGACTTCTACGCCTTTACCGTCGACATCGACGGTAAAACGGAAGTCTGGCGTTCTGCCACTAGGAAGTGGCTCTTCGTACTGAAAATTCGGAAACTTGCTTAGCTCACGAAGCAACACAACTTCCCAGGTCGTGGGAAGTCGTTGTTCACCGGGTTTGTTGAGTTTATTGATGAGCGGCAGAAGCTGTTTCTCGTTCAAGACGAGAGCTAAATCATCTAAGGCACGCTGGACCTCACGACGAGAGAAGATGAGATTTGTCATGGATTGAGAACAAAAATTCTCTTTCGCGGGTCGGTTGCAAAGGACGTGAAGGCGGGCTCGGTTGAAAGCACGCGAGGTGGTGGCGAAACCTCTTGGATACCAACTTGTCTAAGGTAGTAAACAATCAGTATCAGTAGACCGGCGATGGAGCGAAAAGTATTTTGAAGATTCGCTTCTTTGAAATGAGTGCCACGGTGATGCTTGATGTTGGTATGGCTTGTCCACCAATCGGGGCTAACTCCTTTCCGCCAATTCGTCCATGGCTTCACGCTCATGCCGAATCTATCCATCGAAACTTGGTGCTTGTGAATGTTTGGATAGTAGCGGAGCAAGACATCCATGTGTGTGTCAATGCTTCTGGTTCGCGTGCCTAGGTGTCCCGTGATTGCCTTTGCAACAACGTCCACCTCGGAGCAGGCGGCAAGAATTAGTCGCGCAAATTCGATGGAGTAAGTTTTGTTGTTGTTCTTGTGAAACTGGATGTAGCGAGAAATGTGCAGGAAGTCGTCTTCCAGAGATAGGAAGTAGTTCCAATGCATATCAACTTCGACTTGATTGATGCCCATGCATAGACCTCATCTTGTATGGCGATATCCATCCAAGCGTCAGCGCAAACCTCTTAGGGAAATAAAATCTACGAGCCTGGTTGCTACCGTAGAAGGGAAGAGGGCTTGTCCTTTGTTGAACCACAGGTGCACGCCAAGCGGATACTGCTTGACCGTCAGTGACAAGACGGTCTCTGTATACTTGCCCATCGCATCGACAAGGCCTGCGTTAATATATCCGTCGCCGCTCTTGTAGAGTTTGATGGTGGCTGATTTCTTCTTGAGAATGATTTCGTTGTTCTCTCTGCTGAGAGTGATTTTTTCTTTGTCCGCTGACTTCTCGTTTATCGACTCCACCTTCTTTGTCAGGATCGCGGAGAGTTTCGAGATGTAAGCCAATGTTAGGTCCGCTTTCTTCTTGTCGCCTACAGTGAGTCTGACTTCGCGCTTTTTAGGTCCGTAGACCCTGGTGATGTTCCACTCAACCGCCTCGGAGAATACTGACCTCAGTAGCGCTGAACCAGCATGGACAAGGGACGTAAATATATCGATTGAGTACGTCGCCAGCCTCTTCGCCCTGCCTTTTAGCGTGCCAAGGAAGCCGGTGAGGTAGTAGGCAGAAACTCCCTTGTACGAGTTCGTTTTTACCTTGAGTGGATACTTCTCAAGGTTCGACGTGTCGTTGAACTTTTCAAGGGGGGCAAAGATGTAGACGGTCTTGCCATCAACTTCATGTTTCTTGTCGGGGTGATGGAAGACGGAGAATTTCTTTGCTGATTTGAGTCGACCAGTCTTGAGTTTGTATATCAACTCGATGACGACTTCACCGTCGATGGGCAAGGTCGCACGGTTTCCGTACTCCTGGGTCATTTCCAGCACAACGGATTTTGCGGACTTGTTATTCAGATTGATGGTTGATGCGTGTTTTCTTTGGAGCGAAAGAAGGCTCTGTACATCTGCGGGCATCTCGGTAAGAAACGATGAGGCATGGAGGTTGATGACCGACGGTTCCATTTGCCTCGGCGCATAGGCTTTGATGTAGATGCTGTCTATTTTTCCAAGCTTGTTGCGGTGGTTGAAGATTTCAGTCTGGAAGATGACGGACTCGATGTACGAGTAGTCCGTTTTTTCGTGCTTCTTGTAGACAAAATAGAAGGCCTCGCCGGTGGCGAACCTCGGCTTGAACCGAAGAAGGTAGTTGTCCAAAAAGGTGTAGAAACCGAGTAGGCCGCCTGCCATGCCAACTATCGTGGATACGATGGTGAGGATAGACGGGTCCTTGGGTAGGAATGGAATGCTCATGCGTTCGTCTGTTCCTGCAATCTTCTTTTCCTGGCTTCAACAGCCTTTAACCTGCGGAAGTAAGGCTCAAAGAAGCCCTTCTTCAGCGTCTTGATGTTGAGTTCAGGAAACCGAATCTTGTTCAAGTCCTCAACCCTCTCAGGCAGGGTCAGAGGTTGGATGTAGTGACGCCTGAGAACAGAGCTTCCTCGGGAATGTCCTGTCAGTTGTGCGATACGCGAATCTGAGATGCCTGAGCGTTCTGCCAAGGAAATAAAATGATGGCGGAAGCTATGGAAGGTCTTGGTGGGGTCTGAAATTTCGCAGGTTTTACGAAGATAGGTTCGATTGAACCAATCACCGATGGCATCACCAGGGCCATGTGCGCCCCAGGGAAGGCCGGGAAACACCAAGTCAAAGCCTGAGGCTTTGACCTCTTCGATGTAGTCGAGAAAGCCAAGCTTCAGAAGCTGAGGATGCAAGGGCAAGAAGCGTTTGGAGCTTCGGTTCTTGACCTGATGGCAGATGTGGATGCCCCAGCTATTTTCGATGCACTCAACGTCGGCAACACGTAGTTGCCCCAATTCATTGACGCGTGCGCCTGTATAGAGCCCAAGGATGGGGGCCCAATGTTTGTGGGGGAGGGCAGTGATGAAGTGCTGCGATTCGAAAATAATTCGAAGGTCTTTTTCACTGAAGGGCTGACGTGTTTCTTGTTCGTCTTGCTGCTTCGATGTGATGCGAAGGCCCGAGCAAGGGTTGTGCGTCAGAAGCTTACGTTCGACGCAGTTGTTGAAGAAGACCCTTAGACGGTCGAGGTGTTTTTCTTTGGTGCGTGGTGCAAGTTTAGGGTCATCTCGGGTCTTTGATTTTGCGACCACTTGCTTGGGTGAGAGGTCTTGGTAAGCCTTCTTCTTCGAAGCGTTCGAAGGCCAGTGACCTAGCGCTTCCATGAAGAGGTCCAAGTCATCGGTGTCGATGTCACCAAGGTCTTTGTCACCCACCAAACCAAGAAAGATGTTGAGGGTAAAGGCGGTATCAAAGTGATTGGTCTCACTCCGTTCCTGCACCTTCATCTGCGATAGAAATTTTCCGATGCGCTCTGACAGCAACCCAGCTTTTGGGGTGACGGACGCCATCGAAGGGGCAGGGGAAAAGGCACCTGCTTTGGTCAGATCCGCAATGGTTTCGCGGACACGTTGATGCTCAGCTTCCGAACCATCAGTTCGGATGACCGTCCCATTGGGAAGCCTGATGTCGTAAACCTCATAGCCGCCTTTCTTCACCCCTGCTAGCGCAGCGTCTAGCAGCCCCTTGGGCTCGGTCATGGCATCCATCCTCAACCGCTCGAACACTTGGTTCAGAGCATACCCAAATGCAGCAGCCATCAATCGGGCTGCGTCAGCTCGAACACCTTGGAGGCTTCGAACCAAGTATTTTGAACCGACCCGAGCTTGCAAATCGCTGGGCACAAAAAAGCGGACGTAAAGTCCGCTTTTTCGATTCAACAGAAGGGGTTTCGGCATTTGGTACCTCAATTAGTACCCCGAAGGGCGTAAGTGAGGCACCAAATTTCCCTTTTAAAACAAAGGGTCTGCCGATTGTATGGTGGAGGTGGCGGGAGTCGAACCCGCGTCCGAAGGCGATTGACGCCCGGTACTACATGCTTAGCTCGCCGTTAGATCTCGTCCCGCGACAGCACAGCGTGCAAAGCGCATCGAAGGACCAGCCTGCTTGATTTAGCCCTTGCCGACAGGCGGCAG
>Ga0209759_1001607_pt1 | contig 12125 bp, 10 predicted proteins | sample AraplaCL_Col_mMS_FD_184261 | JGI IMG/M metagenome (GOLD analysis project Ga0209759, IMG submission 184261) | Arabidopsis root microbial communities from the University of North Carolina, USA - plate scrape CL_Col_mMS (SPAdes) (version 2) | ecosystem: Host-associated > Plants > Roots >...
CCTCTTCAAGGGATGTCCGCGCCACCCGGTGGAATTCGGTCGGTTAATCGGTCTTTTGGCGCGTCGCGAGGCGAGGCACCGCACAATCGGCGCCATGAGAACTTCCTCCTGGTGGCTGCCGGCCGGCGTCGAGCCCGCGGCGGGCTGGCTGCTGGCCAGCCGGATGCTGCGCGGCTTTGCCGACGGCTATGTCGCGGTGCTGCTGCCGGCCTATCTGCGGGCACTGGGCCTGGGCGTGGTCGAGATCGGCGTGCTCAGCACCCTGACGCTGGCGGGTTCCGCCGCGGCGACGATCGCGGTGGGAGCGCTGGGCCACCGCTTCCCCGCGTCGCGGCTGATGCTGGCCGCTGCATGGACGATGGTGGCCACGGGCCTGGGCTTCGCGGGCCTGCATGCGTTCTGGCCACTGGCGCTGGTGGCCTTCGTCGGCACGCTCAACCCGAGCTCGGGGGACGTCAGCGTGTTCCTGCCGCTGGAGCACGCGCGGCTCGCGCATGCCGCGGCCGACAGCGCCGCGCGCACCGCCCTGTTCTCGCGCTACGCGCTGGCCGGCGGCCTCAGCGCCGCGGTCGGCGCGCTCGCGTCCGCGTGGCCCGCGTGGTGGAGCGCCCACGTCGGCGGCGCCCAACTCGATGCGATGCGGGCGATGTTCGTGCTGTACGCGCTGATCGGCGGCGTGGTCGCGCTGCTCTATGGCGGCTTCATCGCGCACGAGCACCGCGACCAGACGCTGGCCCGCGGCGCCGGCACCGGACAGTCCGCAGTCGCGCCACAGCCGCTCGGCCCGTCGCGCGGCATCGTGCTGCGGCTGGCGGGGCTGTTCTGCATCGACTCGTTCGCCGGCGGGTTGCTGGTCAACGCCATCCTGGCGCTCTGGCTGTTCCAGCGCTTCGGCCTGTCGCTGGCCGCGGCCGGCCAGTTCTTCTTCGCCTCGGGCCTGCTGATGACCGCGTCGCAACTGCTCGCGCCGCCGCTCGCGCGCCGCGTCGGGCTCGTCAACACGATGGTGTTCACGCACATCCCGGCCAGCCTGTTCCTGATCGCGGCCTCGCTGGCGACCTCGCTGCCGATTGCACTCGCATGCCTGCTGGCGCGCGCCGCGCTGTCGTCGATGGACGTGCCCGCCCGCAACGCGTTCGTGATGGCCGTGGTCACGCCGCCCGAGCGCGCGGCGGCCGCCAGCTTCACCGCCGTGCCGCGCAGCCTTGCGTCGGCGCTGGGCCCGACGATAGGGGCCTCGCTGCTGGCCAGCGGCATCCTGGCGGCGCCGCTGGTCGCCTGCGGCACGCTGAAGATCGGCTACGACCTGCTGCTGCTGCTAATGTTCAGGCGCCACCCGGTCGACTAGGTGTCGGCGTCGCGTGATTGCGAAGCGCCTTGGCGGGGGTGGATCCTGCGACTGCGCGCAGGATGACAAGGGAGGGGTGGCCGGGCCGGGGAAGGGTGAGCTTGCGAAACGCTTCGAGGTCGTCATCCCGCGCGAAGAAAAGTGGACTCGCACGACGACGGGGATTGCGACGCAGCAGGCCCGGGAGCGCGCCCTCGCGCAACGCTGCAGGGCCGTCATCCAGCGCGCAGCGTCGCCCGATTGCGAAGCGCCTTGGTGGGGGTGGATCCTGCGACTGCGCGCAGGATGACGTTTATTGAGGCGCTCCGCGCAGCCCGTCGGCACCGGCGCTACAGACCCCCGTCATCCAGCGCGCAGCGTCGCCCGATTGCGAAGCGCCTTGGCGGTGGTGGATCCTGCGACTGCGCGCAGGATGACGGCTATCGAGGCGCTCCGCCCAGCCCGTCGCCACCGCCGCTCCAGACCCCGTCATCCAGTCGCCACCGGCGCTACAACCCTCGTCATCCTGCGCGCAGTCGCAGGATCCACCCCTGCCAGGACGACTCAGGCCGGCTCCGCCAGCAACGTCTCCAGGCAATGCTCACGAATGCCATAGAACTGCTTGAGCTCGGCGATCTGCGCCAGCACGTCCGCGCGCCGCCGCTGCGCCTGCGGCGTGTCCTGGCGGCCCTGGCGGCGCACCGCCAGAATCATCTTGTTCTTGCTGGTGTGTTCGAGCGCCACGAACTCGAACACCTGCGCATCGTAGCCATGCGCCTCCAGGAGCAGCGCGCGCAGGCCGTCGGTGACCATCTCGGCCTGCTGGCCCAGGTGGATGCCGTGCTGCAGCATCGGCTTGAGCAGCGACGGCATCTGCATCTGCGGCCGGATCTGCTTGTGGCAGCACGGCGAGCACATGATGATGGCGGCGCCCGCGCGGATGCCGGTGTGCAGCGCGTGGTCGGTGGCGGTGTCGCAGGCGTGCAGCGCGATCATCACGTCGAGACGTTCGGGCACGAAGCTGCTGACGTCGCCGGCCTCGAAGCGCAGGCCTTCGAGGTGGCACTTGGCGATGGCGTCGTTGCACAGCCGCACCAGGTCGGGCCGCAGCTCCACGCCGACGACGTCGAGCTCGCGCGGCGCGCCGGCCGCCTGCCGGCGCAGCCAGTCGTGCAGCGCGAAGGTGAGGTAGCCCTTGCCGGCGCCGAAGTCGACGATGTTGAGCGGCGCGGTGGGCCCCAGGCCGGCGGACTCCAGCGCGTGCGACATCACCTCGACGAACTTGTTGATCTGCTTCCACTTGCGCGCCATCGCCGGCACCAGCTCGTGGCGCGCGGTGGTCACGCCCAGTTCGACGAGGAACGGCGCGTCCAGGCTCACGAAGCGGTGCTTCTGGCGATCGTGCTGCGCGCCGCCTTCGTCGCTCGCCGCAGCGACTGCGCCGCGCGTCGCATCGTCCACGTCGGGCCTGGCACGATGCAGCGTGTAGCGCCCCTTGCGGCTCATCATCAGCTGCAGCTCCGCATCGCGCGCGAACAGGTGCGCGTGCGCGAAACGCGCGCCCACCAGCGCGGCGATGGTCTCGAGCGCGGTGGCAATCTGCTCGTTCTTCGTGATGTCCTTGGTGCGGTGCTTGAAGACGAACGACAGCTGGCGCTCGCCGCGCAGCATCAGGGGCCGCGCGGTGACGCGCTCCAGATCGTCGCCCTTGGCCACCGGCTTGCTGAGCAGCACACGCGTGACGCTGCCATCCGCCACGCCTTGCGCCAGCGCCTCGAGAAAGCGCTCGCGCTGCGCCAGATCGGCCAGGGACGCGCCGCCGGCGTTCAGCGGCGACGCGTCGGCGTCGATGTCAACGGATTCAGGGGACACGGCACGCGCCGCAAGAGGGCGGCGTCAGGAAAGGGCAATGCCGCATTTTCCCGCAGCCCGCGCTTTCGGGCCACGGCCGTGCGACGATAGCCCTCCTTTTTCAAAGCAGTGGACTTCGCATGAGACTGGCCTGCCTGCCGGCCGCCACCCGCTGGCTCGCGTTGCTGGCGTTCACCAGCGCGCTGTTCTGCGCGAACGCCGCGGCCGCCGCCGACCCGATCAACGCGGTGCCGCGCGCGCTGGCGCTGGCCCCCGCGTCGGCGCCATCGGCCAGCACCAGCGGGGCCTTGATCATCGGCTCCAAGCGCTTCACCGAGTCGTACATCCTCGGCGAGATCCTGCGCCAGACCGCGGCCGCCGCGGGCCCGGCCGAACATCGCCAGGGCCTGGGCAACACGGCCGTCGTGCTCGCGGCGCTGAAGGCCGGCGCGATCGACGTCTACCCGGAGTACCTGGGCACGATCGACGCCGAAATCCTGGGCCATCGCACGCCGGCCTCGCGCGAGGTCATCGCCAAGGAGCTCGCCGAACAAGGCCTCGGGCTGGGCGTGGCGCTGGGCTTTGCGAACGGCTACGCGCTGGCGATGCCCGCCGACGAGGCCGAGCGCCTGCACATCGCCCGGATCAGCGACCTCGCGGACCATCCCGACGTCGTGCTGGGGCTGTCGCACGAATTCCTCGGCCGCGCCGACGGCTGGCCCGGCCTGGCCCGGCGCTATGGCCTGACGGTGCGCCCACTGGGCATCGACCACGGCCTGTCCTACGACGCGATGGCCAGCGGCAAGATCGCCGTCACCGACATCTACACCACCGACGCCCAGATCGCGCCGCGCCACCTGCGCGTGCTGGCCGACGACAAGGACTACTTCCCGCACTACGACGCCGTGCTGCTGTATCGCCTGGACGCCGCCACGCGCCACCCCGCGCAATGGCAGGCGCTGCAGGCCCTGTCCGGACGCATTCCGGCCGCGGCGATGATCGCGATGAACGGCCGCGCCGAGCTGCGCCACAAGCCCTTCGCCGATATCGCCCACGACTTCCTCAGCGGCCACCTGCAGGCCGCGGCATCCAGCGCGGACGGCGCGCGCGACGGCGGCCTGGGCCAGCGCTTCCTCGCTCGCCTGTTCGCCGCCGACCTCGCCCCGCTGCTCGGCCAGCACCTGCTGCTCGTCGCCGTGGCGGTGTTCTGCGCGACGCTGCTGGGCGTGCCGCTGGGGGCCGCGGCGGCGGCCTGGCCGCGCAGCGAGGGCCCGGTGATGGCCACCGTGGGCGTGCTGCAGACCGTCCCGTCGCTGGCGCTGCTGGCGATGCTGATCCCGTTGCTTGGCCGCATCGGCACCGTGCCCGCGCTGGTGGCGCTGACGCTTTATGCCCTGCTGCCGATCGCGCGCAACACCGCGACCGGGCTGCTGGGCGTGCCGGCCGGCCTGCGCGAGGCCGGCACGGCGCTGGGCCTGACGCCGTCGCAGCGCTGGCGCGCGGTCGACGTGCGGCTCGCGCTGCCGACCATCATGGCCGGCATCGGCACGGCGGCCGTCATCACCGTGGGCACTGCCACGATTGCTGCGTTCGTCGGCGCCGGCGGCCTGGGCGACCGCATCGTCACCGGGCTGGCCCTGAACGACCACGCGATGCTGCTCGCCGGCGCGGTGCCGGCCGCGGTGCTGGCGCTGGCCGTGCAAGGGCTGTTCGCGCTGATCGAGCGCCTGGCCACGCCGCGCTCGCTGGCCTGAGACCTACGTTTCAGAAGGACCCGTGGCCTCGCGGTCGTGCAGGTAGTGCCCGGCCAAAGGAAACGGCGGCAGCCAGGCCTCGCGGCGGACGACCCAGCATTCGTAGGTCGGCATCAGCTGGTCGGGCGAGTCCAGCGTGCCCAGGTGCAGCTCGATCTCGTCGGCGCTGCGCGCGAAGACGGACGAGCCGCAGCGCGGGCAGAAGTGGCGGCCGGCATAGTGGTGCGTCTGGCCGTCGACGGTCACCGCGTCCTGCGCGAAGATCGCGGCCGCGAAGAAGAGGGCGCCGTGATGCTTGCGGCAGTCCAGGCAGTGGCACAGGCCGACGCGCCTGGGCAGGCCGGACGCGACGATGCGCACGTCGCCGCACAGGCACCCGCCGGTGAACCGTTGCATGCGGCCTCCTAGCCCGCGACTGCCGCGGCCGGCGGCTGCACGGTCTGCGCCGCGCGGCGCACCGGCGTGCGCATCAGCACGAACTCCTCGGCCAGCGTCGGGTGCACGGCGATCGTCTGGTCGAAGTCGCTCTTGCGCGCGCCGCAGGTCACCGCCACGGCCAGGCTTTGCACGATCTCGGGCGCCTCGGGGCCGATCATGTGCACGCCCAGCACGCGCTGGTCGAGTCCGTCGACGACTAGCTTCATGAACGCGCGCTGCGTGCCGCCGACGAAGGCCGTCTTCATCGGGCGGAAGTCGGCCGCGTAGATGTCCACCGGCCCGCGCAGTGCGGCCTGCTGCTCGGTCAGGCCGACCGTGCCGATGGGCGGCTCGGTGAACACGGCGCTGGCCACGACGCGGTGGTCGATGCGCTTGGGATCCTTGTCGAACTCGGTGTCGGCAAAGGCGCGCGCCTCGGCGATCGCCACCGGGGTGAGGTTGACGCGGTCGGTGACGTCGCCGACGGCCCAGATCGTCGGCACCGCGCTGCGGCTCTCGGCATCGACGACGATCGCGCCCTTCGAATTGAGCTGCACGCCGACGTCGGTCAGCCCGAGGCCGGCGGTGTTGGGCTTGCGGCCGGTCGCGTTGAGCGCCGCCCGCGCGCGCAGCACGCTGCCGTCGGCGCGGTGCAATGCAAAGCCGGCGTCCTCGCGTTCCAGGCGCTGCAAGGCCACGCCGCAGGCCAGCGTGATGCCGCGCTCGCCGAGCGCCAGCGCGAGCCGCCCGCGCAGCTCGGCGTCGAAGCCGCGCAGCGGATGACTGTCGCGATAGGCCAGCGTGACCCGGCTGCCGAGGCCGGCCAGGATGCTCGCGAACTCCACCGCGATGTAGCCGCCACCGATGACCAGCAGCGACTCGGGCACCTCGCGCAGCTCCAGCACTTCGTTGGAGGTCATCGCCGCGGCCAGGCCAGGGATGGCATCGGCCGCGGGCGTGCCGCCGGTGGCGATCAGGATGCGCGGCGCGGCCAGGCGGCGGCCGTCGACGTCGACCTCGCAGCCCGAGGTGAGCCGCCCCCGGCCGCGCACGATCTCGACGCCGCCGTTGACCAGCATCTCGTCATAGATCTTCTCGAGGCGGTCGATCTCGCGCTTCTTCGCATCGGCCCAGCGCGACATCTCGAAACGCGCCTGCACATTGCTCCAGCCGAAGCCCTCGGCGTCCTTGAACTGATGCGCGAAGCTGGCCGCATACATCATCAGCTTCTTGGGAACGCAACCGCGGATCACGCAGGTGCCGCCGAAGCGATCGGCCTCGACGATCGCGACCTTCGCGCCGTGCGCCGCCGCGCGGCGCGAGCCGGCCACGCCGCCCGAGCCGCCGCCGATCACGATCAGGTCGTGGGTCATTTCCATGAAGCTCTCCGCGCGTTCTTTGGGGTTGGAAACAGGAAAGGCGAGGCCCTCCGGGGGCTCCATGCTCGCAGAGTTTGCAACCCCGCGCGGCGCGCCGGGACAACTCGGCGGTGCCGTCACCCGGTTACGCCCGCAGCGTTTCCTTACATAAGCGGCACCCGCATTGCCGCGTGTCCCCCCGCCAGGAACCCCGGCAGGTGCCGAGCTTCCGCAAACACACATCAACCGCTGGAGAAGTTCTCATGCAAAGCACCATCAAGAAGCTGTCCGCCGTCGCAGCCGCCGCCGCCATGCTGGCTGGCATCGGCCTGGCCGTCGCGCAGTCCACCACCGATACCACGACGACGACGACGCAGACGACCGCCCCCGCTGCGACGACGACGGTGGACACCAGCACCGCGCCGAATTCCGCCGCCGTCACGACCACGACGCCGAACGCCGCCGCGACCACGACCACGACGACGACCGATCCGTCCTCGACGCTGAACAGCACCGCGCCGACCGACACCAACTCGACGATGAGCACGACGACGACGGACACCTCGGCCACCCACAGCAGCACGACCACGCCGGCCGCCGACACGTCGGTCGCTCCTGCCACCGACACCAGCGTCGAACCCGCCGCCGCCACCCCCGCGCCGCGTTCCGACCGCAACTGACGCGCGTCCCGAGTGACCCGCGCTGGCTGTCCGCAGCCGCGGCAGTCCAGCCCGGGCCGATCGCCGTCACGGCCCTCCGGCGTGGCGGCGATCATCCTTTTGCGCTGCCGCCGCCGGGCGGCGCGTTGTCCTGGTGACCCGGGCTCCCAGGCCGCCTGCAAGGGCGGATGACGGGAGCGCGGAGCGATCGCCGCCGTGTCCGTCCGGCGCGGCGGCGGTCTTCAGATGAGCGTCCGTGCGCGGGGTGCGCGCGCAGCCGCTTGCGCGACGAAAGCGTCGAACGCGGCCAGCAAGGGCTGGTAGCGCGCGGGGGCGGCCTCGAGCTCCGCCAGGGCCGCGCAGGTCGCCTCCAGCGTGCTCAGCTGCGAGGCGGACGCGGCCTTGCGCAGCACGCCGTAACGTGCCGGCTCCGCCGGGGTGAGCGAGTATCTCGGCAAGGACTGCAGCAAAGGATTCGCCTTCAGCATCCGCAGGCTCTTGCGCCACGTGCCATCGAGCACCACCAGTCGCCGAACCTGAACGGAATTTGACCGTGCAACCGTATCTGGCCTGTCGTGCGGGTAAAGGAGTGCATTTCCTGATACATCACCGCCGAGCAGCGCGAGCAGCTCGGCCTGCGCATGGGCCTCCCCGACGACCACGCGACAGCGCGACAGCGACAGGCCCAGCAGTCGCACGCTGCCCTTGGCCTCGCGCGCCTCGCCGGGATGCTGAAGCACCAGCACGTCGATCTGGTTGTCGACGCGCGTGACGAGCGCGCACAGGCAGGTGCGCACGGGCAGGCCGCAGCGCACGCACAGGTCGCGCGGCCTTGGAGAAGGCATGTCGGTCATCGAAGCGTGGGTCCCGGCCTTGCCGCGACGAAGGGAACGCGACACCTTACAGGAGTTCCCCACATGTACGACACCCACGACCAGACGGCCCAGGGCCAGGCCAAGCTCAGCGAGCTGATCAAGGACATCAAGTTCGCGATGTTCACCACGCACAAGATGCAAGGCCATCTGCACTCGCGGCCGATGACCACGCAGAACAAGCGCATCGACGACGACGCGCTGTGGTTCTTCATGTCGCGCTCGGGCGATCCGGTTGCGGAGTTCCAGGGCGACGACCAGGTCAACGTCTCGTACGCGGATCCGGGTTCCGACACTTACGTCTCGGTGTCGGGCACGGCGCAGGTCGTCGAGGACCGGGCCAGGAAGCAGGCGCTGTGGAACAAGCAGGCCGAGGCCTGGTTCAAGGGCGGCGTCGACGATCCCGACCTGGCGCTGGTGCGCGTGCAGATCGAGCACGCCGACTATTGGGACGTCAAGGAAAACAAGCTGGTCCAGCTGTACAAGATGGCCGAGGCCGCCATGACCGGCAAGCCGCCGAAGATGGGCGAGCACGGACACATCCGGCCCCACTGATCGAACGGCGACGAATCAGGAAACGCGGGCTCCGGGCCCGCGTTGTTCATCGTGGGAGCGCAGGTCAGATGAACATGCCGCCCGACACCTCGATGCGCTGCGCGTTGATCCAGCCGCTGGGGTCGGTCAGCAGCGCGGCGACGGCGTTGCCCACGTCGTCCGGCAGGCCGACGCGTCCCAACGCCGTCTGCGATGCCACGAAGGCGTTGAGCTGGGCGTTGTCGCGCACGCGGCCCCCGCCGAAGTCGGTCGCGATCGCGCCGGGAGCGAGGGTGTTGACCGCGATGCCGCGTGAACCCAGCTCCTTGGCCAGGTAGCGCGTGAGCACCTCGATGCCGCCCTTCATCACCGCATAGGCCGCGTACCCGGGCAGCGCGAAGCGGGCCAGGCCGCTGGACGTGTTGAGGATGCGTCCGCCGTCCTTGATCAGCGGCAGCAGCTTCTGCGTCAGGAAGAACGTGCCCTTGAGGTGGACGTCGAACATCAGGTCGAACTGCGCTTCGGTGGTCTCCGCCACGGTGGCGTGATCGCTGCCCACGCCGGCGTTGTTGACGAGGTAGTCGAAGTCGGCACGCTGCCAGGTCGAGGCGAGCGCCGCCTTCACGCGCTCGGCGAAGGCCGCGAAGCCGGTGCTGTCGCCGACGTCCAGCTGCAGCGCCACGGCGCGCCGCCCGAGCGCGCGCACCTGCTCGATGACGCTCTGCGCCTCGGCCTCGTTGCTCTTGTAAGTGAGGATCGCGTCGACGCCGCGCTCGGCGAGCTTGAGCACGGCGCTGCGGCCGAGGCCGCGGCTGCCGCCGGTGACGAGAGCGATCGGGGTGGGGGTGGTGGTCATGCGCAACTCCGGTGGGGTGAATCGATGGGAGGACTTTAGGAATTCCGGACAGCCGGATAAAGTCCGTTACCAGTGCCACACTGTTCTTCGAGGGAGAACAATCTTCGCCACATGGACCTGCACGAACTGCGCATCTTCGCCACCGTGGCCGAGCTCGCCAGCTTCAGCCGCGCCGCCGAACAGCTGGGGCTCGCCAAGGGCCGCGTGTCGACCGCGGTGCAGCAACTGGAGGCGCAGCTGGGCACGCGCCTGCTGCAACGCACCACGCGCAGCGTGCGCCTGACGCCGGACGGCGAGCGCTTCCTCGACCGCTGCAAGGAGCTTCTGACCGAGGCCGAGCAGCTGCAGGCGATGTTCCAGCCGGCTTCCAGCGGGCTCACCGGCCGGCTGCGCATCGACCTGTCCAACTCGATGGCGCGCGACCACGTGCTGCCGCGGCTGCCCGAGTTCCTGGCCGCGCACCCGCGGCTGGAGGTCGGCGTCAGCACCACCGACCGCCGCGTCGATCTCGTGCACGAAGGCTTCGACTGCGTGCTGCGCGTGGGCACGCTGGTCGATTCCGACCTCGTCGCGCGGCCGCTGGGCTTCATGCCCATGCGCAACCTCGCCAGCCCCGCCTACCTGCGCGCGCACGGCACGCCGCGCACGCTGGCCGACCTGGCGCACCATCGCGTGGTCCACTACGCGCCCTCGCTCAATGCGCAAGGCACGTGCTGGGACTACGCCGACGAGAGTGGCCAGCCTCGTTCGATGCCGATGCGCGCGCAGGTCACCGTCAACGGCACCGATGCCTATACGGCCGCCGCACTGGCCGGGCTGGGCCTGATCCAGGTGCCCAAGCTGGGCACCGAGGCGCTGGTCGCGGCCGGCCGCCTCGTCGAGGTCTTGCCGGACTGGCGCGCGCCGGCGATGCCGGTGTCGCTGATGCTGCCGCACCGGCGCCAGCTCGCGCCCCGCGTGCAGGCCGTGCTGGCCTGGCTCACGCAGGTCGTCACGCCGCTGCTGGCACCGACGCCCTGACGCCTTCGTCGCGCCGGCGCGCAACGCGTCCCGCCCAGCCGCACCTCGTCGCAGCGGCGTGGCCGCGCCGGCATCGCCTTCCTAGAATCGTTTTCATTTCGATCACCTCCCCCAGAAGGAACGCCATGCGCCATGCCCTGACTCTCTCGCTCGCCGCTGCTGCCGCCCTGTTCGCACTGCAGGCGCAGGCCGCCGAACAGGCGCGCAGCGTCGCCGCGTTCACGGCGGTGTCCAACTCCGGCCCGGTCAACCTGCACATCGAAGTCGGCAAGCCGCAGTCGGTGGTGGTCAGCGGCAACGACGACCTGGTGTCCGACCTGCAGACCGAGGTGGTCGGCAACGAGCTGAAGCTGCACATGCGGCGCGACACGACGACGTTCAACCGGCATCACGACGAGCTCAACGTGACCATCACAGTACCGCAGCTGACGGCGTTCACCATGGGCGGCGCCGGCGAGACGACGATCACGCACATGAGCGGCGACGCCCTGGAGGTGCGCTTCGGCGGCGCCGGCAGCCTCAAGGCCGACGGCACCGTGCGCAACCTCACGCTGCACGTGGGCGGCGTCGGCTCGATCGACACGCGCGAGCTGCACGCGGAAAACGCCACGGTCAACGTGGGCGGCGTCGGCTCGGTCAAGGTCTGGGCCAGCAACCGCCTCGACGCCAGCCTGGGCGGCGTGGGCTCGCTCGCGTATTACGGCGACCCGAAGAGCGTCAACACCAGCGGCGGCGGCCTGGGCCACATCTCCAAGGGCAAGTGACGCGGCCCGCGGTTGTGGGGACAATGCGCCCATCCCCTCAACCGCACCGCCGCCGCCCGCACGAGGGGTGCGCGGCGCTTCGCATGACCTCCCACGACATCGTCATCGCCGGCGGCGGCATCGCCGGCCTGTATTGCGCACGCCAGCTGGCCGACGCCGGCCACCGCATCCTGATCCTCGAGGCCTCGTCCGACCGCTGGGGCGGCCGCATCGAGACCGAAGACCTGGACGGCTTCATCGCCGAGATGGGCCCGATGCGCTTCGAGCCCACGCTGCAGCCGCGCTTCGCCAAGCTGTGCGCCGAGCTGGGCGTCGAGCTGGTCGACTTCGCCGGCCCGACCGGCGAGCAGATCGTCGCGCCCGATGACGACCTGACGCCCGACGAGCAGGGCCTCAACTCGCTGCAGCTGCTGCGCCGCGGCATCATGCTGATCATGGGCCGGGCGCCCGACGACCAGGCCTGGATCGACAGCCTGACCGAGGCCGACTACATGCGACTGCGCAAGCACGCGCAGCTGCACGGCCAGCCGCTGTGGGCCACGGGCTTCTGGAACGCGCTGTCGGCGCAAGGCATCCTGAGCCACCGCGCCGTCGTCAAGCTGCGCGACACCGGCACCTTCTATCACATGATCCCGGAGAACCTGAACGCCGCCGAGTGGATCATCTGGTGGCTGCGCGCGCTCAAGACCGTGGGCCAGCAACTCGCCAGCATC
>Ga0209759_1001608_pt1 | contig 12123 bp, 12 predicted proteins | sample AraplaCL_Col_mMS_FD_184261 | JGI IMG/M metagenome (GOLD analysis project Ga0209759, IMG submission 184261) | Arabidopsis root microbial communities from the University of North Carolina, USA - plate scrape CL_Col_mMS (SPAdes) (version 2) | ecosystem: Host-associated > Plants > Roots >...
CCTACGAGGTTGACCTCGCTTCGTGCGGCCCGATGGTTCTGGACGCGCTGCTGAAGATCAAGAACGAGATCGACCCGACGTTGACGCTGCGCCGGTCGTGCCGCGAAGGCATCTGCGGCTCGTGCGCCATGAACATCGACGGCACCAACACGCTGGCTTGCACCAAGGCCATCAGTGATTGCGCGTCCGGCGACGTGAAGATCTACCCGCTGCCGCACATGCCGGTAGTGAAGGATCTGGTGCCGGATCTCACGCACTTCTACGCACAGTTCGCCTCGATCAAGCCGTGGCTGCGCACGCAGAGCGCGGCACCGGATCGCGAGCGCCTGCAGTCGCCGGAAGACCGCAAGAAGCTCGATGGTCTCTACGAATGCATCCTGTGCGCCTGTTGCTCCACCAGCTGCCCGAGCTACTGGTGGAACGGTGACCGTTACCTCGGCCCGGCCATCCTGCTGCAGGCTTATCGCTGGATCGTCGACAGCCGCGATGAAGACACCGGCCATCGCCTGGACGATCTGGAAGATCCGTTCAAGCTTTACCGTTGCCACACGATCATGAATTGCGCCCGCACTTGCCCAAAGGGTTTGAACCCGGCCAAGGCGATTGCGGAAATCAAGAAGTTGATCGTGGAGCGTCGCACGTAAGTGACGCGTGCTCCTGGTTCCCTCTCCCTTCCGGGAGAGGGCTAGGGAGGACCCCGAAGTCGGGGTAAGAAGTGGATGCTCGCGGAAGGGATTCCACTAGCCCCGCTGAGTAAGATTGACCCTCACCTCAGCCCTCGGAGGGAGAGGAAGCAACCAGGAGGCGTTCTCGCTCTTATGGACGAAGCCCGCATCAAACGCCTCCGCTGGCGCACCCGTCGCGGGACCCGCGAGCTAGACGCTCTCTTTGGTGGCTGGCTGGACGAGCGTTTTGCAAGCGCCGACGAGGCCCAGCGCCAGGCCTTCGACGAGCTCCTGGATGTGCAGGATCCAGACCTGTGGGACTGGGTGATGGGGCACGCCAAGGCGACCCGCCCCGACTGGCAGGCCATCATCGATGACATCCGCGCCCGCCATCGGCTTTGAGGTTCAGCCCTCGCGCTGGCTCGGCCGATTGCTATTCTCCGTTTCGCTGCTGGCCATGGTGGCGATCTGGCTGTGCGCTCTTGCGTGGATGGCGAAGATCGCCCTTTCCGCCGCCGTTGGTTTTGCGTGCTGGCGAGCCCAAGCAGGTCTTTTTAAGGCGCGGGTCAAGGCGGCGGGCTGGTCCCGTGACGGCGGCTGGACTCTGCGAATGAGCGAGGGCGAGGACATGGCCGCGACCCTGGCATCGTTCCGCGTGGTCGGCGAGGTGGCCGTATGGCTGCGGCTTGCGCTACCGGGCCGACATCACGTCGTGCTTTTGCTGGCGCCGGACAACAGCGACGCGGATATCCGCCGCCGTCTGCGCATGCGCCTGGCACAGGTCGAGGCATCGGGCACTAAGCCGACCTGACGCGGTCCTACGGTTTGGCCGCATTACAGGCGATAATCCCGCCATTCGGGCGGCCAGCCCTTCGAAACCTCCATAAGCGACCGCCTAATGTTCCGACCGCTAGAGCTTTTCATCGGCCTGCGATACACCCGCGCCAAGCGTCGCAACCAGTTCATCTCGTTCATTTCCACCGTGTCCATCGTCTGCATCGCGATCAGCGTGACGGCGTTGATCACGGTGATGTCGGTAATGAACGGTTTCGACGACGAACTGCGCTCGCGCATCCTTGGCGCGATCTCGCATGCCACGGTCTCCGGCATGCCGGGGCAGGCGGTGCAGGAATGGCCGCGTGCGGTGAAGATCGCCGAGGCGAACAAGCACGTGCGCGGCGCCGCGCCGTATGTGGAATCGGAAGCGTTCTTGCAGGCGCGTCGCTCCACCGGCGGTCTCATTCGCGGCATCGAGCCGGCGGAGGAGACCAAGGTGTCGGATATCGATCAGCACATGGTCGAAGGCAAGCTGGCCTCGCTGGTTCCCGGTAGCTGGAACGTCGTGCTGGGGCGCGAACTTGCCATGCAGTTGGGGGTGTCGGTGGGCGACAAAGTGATCGTCGCGGTGCCCTCGTTTCAGTCCTCGCCCATTACCGGCAGCGTGCCCAGCCTGCGCACGTTCACTGTGTCGGGCGTGTTCGAAATGGGTATGCAGGAATTCGATTCCGGCCTGGCGTTGATCAACATGACCGACGCCGAGCGACTCAACCGGCTTGGCGGCCCGACTGGCATCCGCCTGAAACTCGACGACATGTTCAATGCGCGCGAAGTGGCGCGCGAACTGGCTGATCAGCTGGGGCAGGTTTATCGCGTGGATACGTGGATGGACAGCCACGCCAATTTCTTCTCGGCCATCTCGATGGAGAAGAAAGTGATGTTCATCATCCTCTCGCTGATCATCCTGGTGGCGGTGATCAACCTCATCTCCATGCTGATGATGCTGGTGACGGACAAGCAGGCCGACATTGCCATTCTGCGCACGCTGGGTTCCACGCCACGCAGCATCATGGGCATGTTCATGGTGCAGGGTGTGCTCGTGGGTTTCGTGGGCATCGGCTTTGGCGTGGCGCTGGGCTCGCTGCTGTCGTGGAAGCTGCCTGGCATCGTGAAATGGATCGAGCACGTTACCGGCGTCACCTTCCTCTCGCCGGACGTCTATTACATCAGCGAGCTGCCCAGCAAGCTCGATGCGGGCGACGTGGGTTGGGTGGCGTTGATCACCTTCCTGTTCTCGCTGCTGGCCACCCTTTATCCCGCCTGGCGTGCGTCGCGCACCCAGCCTGCGCAGGCGCTGCGTTATGAATAAGCCGATGAATGCGACGAACGACGTGGTGATGCGCGCCAGCCACATCGCCAAGACCTACGAAGAAGGCGACCTGAAGACCGATGTACTTTCCGACGTCAGCTTCGCGCTGAAGCGCGGCGAGACGATGGCCATCGTCGGTGCGTCCGGTTCCGGCAAGAGCACGCTGCTGCATATCCTTGGTGGCCTGGATACGCTGACGCGCGGTGACGTGGAAGTGGAGGGGCGCAACCTGAGCAGCCTCTCCGATGCCGAGCGTGGTCGCGTGCGCAACCGCTCGATGGGCTTCATCTACCAGTTCCATCACCTGCTGCCGGAATTCACGGCGCTGGAAAACGTGTGCATGCCGCTGCTGATTCGCGGTGTGTCCATCGGCGAAGCCGAGCGGCAGGCGTCGGCACTGCTGGGTCGTGTGGGTTTAGGCCAGCGCCTTCATCACAAGCCGGCCGAGCTTTCCGGCGGCGAACGCCAGCGCAGCGCGGTGGCTCGCGCCCTGGTGACGCGGCCGGCGGTGGTGCTGGGTGACGAGCCGACCGGCAACCTCGATGAAACCAACGCGGCACAGGTGTACGACCTGATGCTCGAACTCAATCGCGAGATCGGCACCAGCTTCATCCTGGTCACGCACGACACTCGCCTTGCGTCCCGCATGGACCGGGCGCTGGAATTGCACAACGGCGAACTGGTCGAGAAAGTCTTCGCCTGATCATGCGTATCGGGCGTCGGTTGCTGCCGACGCCTACAGGCTTTTCGGCCGTGCTCGCGTCGAGTAGACACTAACCTTTTCCCTTCTACGCGGAACGGGAAAAGCCAAGGTGCGCAAGGACGGTGCGCTGGTGCCTGCCATCATGTTCCTGCTCGGCATACTGGCCGTGCAGTGGTGGGTGATATTGCCGCCAGCGTGGTCCTGCGGCTTATGCGCCGCCGCTGCCGTCGTGCTCTTCCCCTTTGGACGATGGACCCGCGCCCTGGGCTGGAGCCTTCTTGGCATCGCCTGGGCGTGCTGGCGCGGTGCTGCGGCCATGGACGCGCGGTTGCCGCGCGCGCAGGAAGGCCAGGATTTCCAGGTAGTGGGACGCGTGATCGATCTGCCACTCGTGCGCAGCGACGCTACGGGTTTTCTGTTCGACGTCGACCACGCCTCATTCGGCAGTGCGCCGGTTTCGCTGAAAGGCCGCATGCGAGTGAACTGGTACGACGGTGCGCCGGGCGTGGCGCCATGCAGCCGATGGCAGTTGACGGTCAGGCTCAAGCGTCCCCGCGGCTTGATCAATCCCGGTGGCGCCGACAGCGAGCGCAGCGCGCTGGAACGGCAGATCGTCGCCACGGGCTACGTGCGCGACGGGGCGGACAATCGCCTGCTTGGGGTGCCAGGCTTCTGCATCAACGGCATTCGCCAGGCGATCAGCGATGGCATTGCCCGGCGCGTCACCGACGCGCACGACGCGGCGTTATTGCAGGCGTTTTCGGTCGGCGATACACGCGGGCTCAGCCAGCATGACTGGGAAGTGGCGCGCGCCAACGGTATTCCGCATCTCATCGCCATCTCGGGATTCCACGTCGGCGTGGCCGCGCTCTTCGGCGTGTGGCTCGCGCAACTTGCCTACCTGCTGGTTCCCACGCTGGGGCGACGCCTGCCGCGACCGCAGGCAATAGCTGCCATGGCGTTGGTGGCAGCGGGTATCTATGCCGCCTTGGCAGGCTTTGGGCTGCCCACGGTGCGTACCTTGCTGATGATTGGCATCGTCGCCCTGGCCAAGTGCTCGCGGCGCCACACTAGCGGACCGCAAACGCTTTCCCTGGCGCTAATGGCCGTGCTGCTGGTCGACCCGCTTTCCGTGCTGTCGGCCGGGTTCTGGCTTTCGTTCATCGGCGTTGCGTTCCTGATGACCTGCATGAGCACGCGTAGCCACGGACTGCGCGGTTTCCTGCATGAGCTGTCGGCAGGGCAGCTGGTGATGACGGTGTCGCTGTTGCCGCTGACGGTGTGGTTCTTTGGCGAATCGTCATTGGTGGGCGCGTTGTCCAATCTGATCGCCGTGCCGTTCGTCAGTTTCGTCATCGTGCCGGTGGCGTTGGTGGGCATGATCCTGCTCGGGTTGTGTCCGCCGTTGGCGAAACCTGTGCTGTGGTGCGCGGGCTGGCTGGCCCATGCGCAATGGTGGCTGCTGGAACGCATGGCGACGTGGCCTGGCGCGCACTGGTATCTGCCGGAGGTGACCTGGTGGGCGTTGCTGCTCGCTACCTGCGGTGCGTTGTGGCTGTTCGCGCCGCGCGGCGTGCCGCTGCGCTGGCTAGGCGGCCTGATGTTCCTGCCGCTGCTCTGGCCGCATCGCGATCTGCCTGCGCAAGGTGGCTTCCACGTATGGACGTTGGACGTGGGGCAGGGCCTGTCGATGATCGTTCGCACCGCGAACCACACCATGGTCTACGACGCCGGCGCGCGTTATCCGTCGGATTTCGACCTGGGCGAAGTGGCGGTGCTGCCTTCGTTGCACGCCCTGGGTATCAAGCAGGTAGACCTGATCGTCGCCAGTCATGCGGACAACGACCATGCAGGCGGCATTCCGGCGGTCGTCGCGGAATTTCCCGAGGCGGAGCGGATATCGGGCGAGCCTGAAAAGCTGCCCATCGCCATGAATGCCTGCGAGCCGGGCAGGGCATGGCACTGGGACGGCGTCCGCGTGAGCGTTCTTCCATCTGGCGCGGCAGGAGGCATAGTCAACGACCGGTCCTGCGTGCTTCTGGTCGAAGGGCCCGGCGGCCGCGTGCTGCTGACCGGAGATATCACCTCCGTCATCGAACCGACCGTTGCAGCCGCGCTTGAACCAGGGCCGCCGCTGGTATTGTCGGTGCCCCACCATGGCAGCCGAACGTCTTCCAGCCCGGGTTTCATCCGCGCCACGTCGCCCGTGCTTGCGCTGGTGTCGGCGGGCTGGCGGAACCGCTTTCGTCATCCCAATGCGGCGGTGATGCAGCGCTACGACGATGCCGGCGTGCCCTGGCTCAATACCGCCACCTCCGGAGCCATCCTGGTGGATGTGCCGCCCGACCGGCCGCCCTACGTTGCGGGCACATGGCGCCAGCGCCAGTCTCGTTACTGGCGCGAATGAGACGAGCGCGGATTCCAGGCCCGGAACGAGCGGTCCGTGACCGTATTCACGCGTTGTTCGCAACTGCCACGGGTGCCGCGGAACGGTCGGGCGAGACTGTTATGATGCGGCCTTCCTGACTAGCGAAGTGGCCCGGAGTCGTTGTGCTGGAAATCCTGATGGCTGGTGGTTGGGCGATGCTGCCCATCCTGATCTGTTCGGCGGTCGCGCTGGCGATCGTGCTGGAGCGTTGCTTTACCCTGCGCCGCAAGTCGGTGCTGCCGCCCGGCCTGGGTGAAGAAGTGCGCAACTGGGCCCGTTCGGGCCAGCTCGACCCGAGCCATCTCAGCACGCTGGCCAACGGTTCGCCGCTGGGCGAGCTGCTGGCCTCGGCACTGGCCGTGCGCAACCGTCCGCGCGAACTCATCAAGGAGCGCATCGAGGACACCGGCCGTCACGTGGTCCACCGCATGGAGCGTTATCTCAACACGCTCGGCACCATCGCGCTCATTGGTCCGCTGCTCGGCCTGCTGGGCACGGTGATCGGTCTGATCCGCATGTTCATGGAAGTGATGCGCGGCGGCGTGGGCGATCCCATGAAGATGGCCGGCGGCATTGGCGAAGCGCTGATCTGCACCGCCACCGGCCTGATCGTGGCCATCCCCGCCTACGTACTGCATCGCTATTTCCGTTCCAAGGTTGCCGGTTACTGCGTGGAGATGGAAAAGCAGGCTACCGAACTGCTGGACGAGCTGACCGTGAACCAGCCGGCGCCGACCCCGCGTACGCGCGCGCCGCGCGCCGGCACCGCCACCGAGTCGAGCGCGAGCTGACGCATGCGTATCGGTAACGACCGGCGGCAGGATGATTTCGAGATCAACGTGATTTCGCTGATCGACGTGCTGCTCACCCTGCTGATGTTCTTCGTGCTCACCACCACCTTCATCCAGCACTCGCGGATGCAGGTGACCCTGCCCAAGGCCAGCGCGGAAGAGCGCGACATGCAGGCCCCCGCATTGACCGTGGTGGTCGACCGCGATGGCCATTTCTTCGTGGGCAGCGACGAAGTCCATGGCGAAGGCGTCGAGCCGCTCAAGCAGGCCATCGCCAACGTGGCCGGTGACGATCGCGAACGCCAGGTCACCATCCGTGCGGACGCCATGACACCGCACCAGAATGTAGTCACTGCTATGGACGCGCTGGGCCAGCTCGGCTTCACCAAACTGTCCATCGCGACGACGCCCACGCAGGCGGAAGGCGGCCAGTGAGCGACGGCAAGAAGAAGGTCGCCCTGTGGGACGCGCAAAGCAGGCAGGTCTATAAACGACTGCTCGGCTATTCGGCCCGTTACTGGCCGGTCATCCTGATTGCAATCGTCGGTTTTGCCGTGGACGGCGGCGCGCTGGCGTATTTCACCAGCAAGCTGCAGCCGATCATGGACACGTTGCTGGAGAAGAAGGATCCGTACCTTATCCGCTGGATGCCGTGGTGGATCGTCGGCATCTTTGCGGTGCGCGGCGTCGCCATCCTGATCAGCAACTACGGCATGGGTTACGTGGCACGAAACGTGGTGCAGTCCATGCAGCGCGACGTGTTCGCCGCCTACCTGCGTTTGCCCGCGTCATTCTTCGGAAGCGAGCACTCCGGTCATCAGGTTTCGCGCATCACCTATACCAGTGAGCAGGTCGCCAGTGCATCGACGGATGCGCTGAAGGTGGCGGTGACCGAGAGCATCACCGTCATCGGCATGTTCGTGGTCATGCTGCACAAGAGTGTTTACCTCACCACGGCCTTGTTGATCCTGGTGCCGGCCATCGTGCTCATCGCTGGAGCGGTGAGCCGTCGCTATCGCGTGGTCAGCAGACGCATTCAGGGCATGATGGGCTCAGTGACGGGTACCGTCGATGAAATGATCCGGGCCAATCGGGAGGTGCGTATCTACGGCGGGCAGCAGCAAGCCGCTGAGCGCTTCAAGCAGGTATCCGACCGCGCGCGCTATCTCAACATGAAGATCATCGCGACCAGCGCGATCTCCGGTTCGTCCATCCAGACGGTGGCATCGCTAGCGCTGGCTGGGATGGTATTCCTCGCTTCGCGTCCTTCGCAGATCGACCATATTTCGCCAGGTGTGTTCATTGCCGTGCTTACGGCCATGGGCGGCATGCTGTCGTCGCTCAAGCGCCTTACCAACGTGCAGTCCAACATGCAGACGGGCATTTCGGCGGCGGAGAATCTTTTCGCGATCATGGACCTGCCGCCGGAGGTGGATCACGGTACCAAGGTGCTGGAGCGCACGAAGGGCGATTTGCGTTTCGACAATGTGGGCCTGGTCTATCCGTTGGGCGAATTCGAGGCTCTATCCGGTGTAGACCTGTATTGCGCGCCGGGCACGGTCACGGCCCTGGTCGGACGCTCGGGCAGTGGCAAGAGCAGCTTGGTCAGCCTGTTGCCGCGCTTCAACGAACCCAGCAGCGGACGCATCCTGCTCGATGGCGAAAACTACGAAAGCTATACGCTGGATTCGTTGCGCCGACAGATCGCCTGGGTGGGGCAGAACGTGGTCTTGTTCGACGGCACTGTCGCGGAAAACATTGCGTATGGCGAGTTGGCTGACGTCAGCGAGCAGGACATCATTGCCGCCGCTGAGGCCGCCCATGCGATGGAGTTCATCGCAGGCATGCCCGAGGGTATCCATAGCCAAATCGGCGAGGGCGGCAATCGGCTTTCCGGCGGTCAGCGGCAGCGCATCGCCATTGCGCGGGCCATCCTCAAGAACGCGCCGATCCTGGTGCTGGACGAAGCGACCAGCGCGCTCGATACCGAGTCCGAGCGCCTGATCCAGCAAGCGCTGCAGGGCCTGATGAAGGACCGCACGACGCTGGTCATCGCACATCGACTCTCGACCATCGAGCACGCCGACCAGATCGCCGTGATGGACCGTGGTCGCATCGTCGAGCGGGGCACCCATGTGGAGCTGCTGGCGCAGGGAGGGCAATACGCCGCCTTGCATCGCATGCAGTTCCACAACCAGCCGGGTGACTGATCCCGTGTCCCTGGCCGAGCGCCTCGAATCGGCCTGGTACGGCCCGACCCGGGCGCCGTGGTGGACGGCTCCCTTGTCCTGGCTTTATGGCGCTCTCACCGGTATCCGGCGACAGCTTTACCGCTGGGGTGTGCTGCGCGGTGTTTGCCTGCCGGTGCCGGTCATCGTCATTGGCAACATTAGCGTGGGCGGCACGGGCAAGACGCCGCTGACCATTGTGCTGGCCGAGGCGTTGCGCCTGCGTGGCTACAACCCGGGCGTGGTGAGTCGTGGCTATGGCGGCACGCAGCGGGAGCCGATGCTGGTCGATGCAGCGCCCGATCCTGCGCGCTTCGGCGATGAGCCCTGCCTGATCCGCGCCAGTGGCGTGCCAGTGGCGGTGGGGCGCGACCGCCCGGCGGCGGCTCGGCTGCTGATCGAGAGCGGTTGCGACATCGTCATCGCGGATGATGGCCTGCAGCACTACGCGTTGGCGCGCGACGTGGAAATCTGCGTGGTCGACGGCGTTCGCCGCTTCGGCAACGGACGCCTGCTGCCAGCTGGACCGCTGCGCGAGCCGTTGTCACGCCTGGGTCAAGTGGACTTTCGCGTGTGCAACGGTGGCGCGGTATCCGCGCAGGACGTCCCGATGGAACTTCGCGGTGGCACGGTACGCGCGCTGCTTGACGATCACTCCAAGCCGCTGGCCGACTTCGCCGGACAGACCGTGCATGCCGTAGCCGCAATTGGCCACCCGGTGCGTTTTTTTGCCAGCTTGCGTTCGCAGGGGTTGGAACTGGTCGAGCATCCGTTCCCCGATCACCACGCTTTCGTGGCGACGGATCTTGCATTCAACGACTGCAAGCCCGTGCTGATGACCGAGAAGGACGCCGTGAAATGCCGCGCTTTCGCGCAGGCGCATTGGTGGTCGGTCCCGGTGCGCGCCGTGCTTCCGGCCACCTTCTTCGATGCGCTCGAAGCTCGACTGAAGCGGACCCGGCGTTGATGCCTGGCGCAAGAAAAAGCCGACCCGTGAGGGTCGGCTTTTTCATTTCCGCGCCGCTGATTCGCGCCGCTGATTACTGGATGCGTACGATATTGCCCTGCGGATCGATCTGCACGAGATCGCCCGTACGGATCGCGCTGGCGTCCGGCACGGTGACGTTGCTGTAGGCGCCATTACCCATGCGGATGCGCAAGGTGTAGCTGGCGTTCGGGCGGCCGCTGTTGGCACCGATGCGGTTGCCCGCATAGCCGCCGCCCACGGCGCCGGCCACCGTGGCCAGGGTGTTGCCCTTGCCCTTGCCGACCTGGTTGCCCAGCACGCCGCCGGCGATACCGCCGATGATGGTGCCGGCCATGCTGTGGTCGTTGCCCTGGGTGATGTTCTGGTCGATGGACTCCACCGTGCCGCACTGGTCGCAGCGGAGGTAAATGCCGTCATTGCGGACCAGGACGCCGTTGCGGGGCTGCTGCTGGGCGCTGGCGGCGAACGGGCTGATAGCCATCAGGGCGGCCAGCGACAGGACGGCGATACGCGGGTTGAACATGAGCTCTCTCTCCATAGGGAAGCGTTGCCCCACCAGTCTAGCCACGAAGGCTGAATGCCGGACTGAATGATGGCGCGATACCCCGTATCATGTGGACTTTTCCGACCCGTCGTCGTGGCCAAGACGTCACCTCGGGCGTCCAGCCTTCGGAGTTTCCATGAGCCTCATCCAAGTCCCGGTTTCCTACGGCGAGCTGATCGACAAGATCACGATTCTGGAGATCAAGTCCCGCCAGATCGCCGACGCCGCCAAGCTGGCCAACGTGCGCACCGAGCTGGACCTGCTCAACGCGACCTGGGCAAACCACGAGGCGTCCAAGACCGATATTTCGTCCGAGCGGGCGCGCCTGCTGGCCGTGAACGAAGCGCTGTGGGATATCGAAGACCGCATCCGCCTGAAGGAAAAGGCCCAGGCGTTCGACGCCGAGTTCATCGAGCTGGCGCGCTCGGTGTATTTCCAGAACGATGAGCGCGCGGCGGTGAAGCGCGAGATCAACCTCAAGCTGGGCTCGCAGCTGGTGGAAGAGAAGTCTTACCAGGATTACCGCGCCAAGTAAGCCGCGCGGCCGTCGTGCGCCCTGCATGCGGCAGGGCGCTTTCGCGCATTGCGCCGCATCGACGTACGTACGCCACGAGGGAGAATGGCGCCATGCCCGCTTCGCCACCTAATGGATTGCCTCGATACCGCCTGCTGACCGGCAGGGACGACGAGACGTTCTGTCGCCGGGTCTCCGAAGCCCTGGCGCTCGGCTACGAGCTTTACGGTTCGCCCGCGGCGACGTTCAACGGCGAGCATGTCGTCGTGGCGCAGGCGCTGCTTTGGCCCGAAGGCGACCCCTCGTCCGTTCGCTGAGCGTTACGCCAATCCAAGGTGCGTGGCGCACGCCTCGAAGCGGTCGATCACCTCATCCACCGCGATCAGATCCATGACGCCGGGCTTCTCGATCTTCGTGCCCCACGGAATGTCGCTGGCAGGCTTGCCCAGGTAGTGCAGCGAGGCTTCGTTGTACTTGTCCGCGCACCAGCGCCGGTCGGAATAGGGGCCGGAGCGATTCGGGTTGCTTGCCGCATGCAGGCCCAGCACCTTGCAGCCGACGGCGTTGGCCATGTGCATGGGGCCCGAATCCGGCGTCAGCAGCATGGGCGCGCGCACCAGCATCGCCATCATTTTTTTCAGCGTGTCCTTGCCCGTGAGGTCCAATGGCGCATGGCGACACGCGGCGAGCACAGCATCGGCCGTCTGTCGCTCAAAGGCCGAGGGACCACCCACCAGTACCACGCGCCAGCCGCGCGTAGCGGCGTGATCCATCACGGCGGCGTAGCGTTCCGGGCGCCAATTGCGCAGCGCGTGGCTGGAGGTTGGACTCACCAGCAGCGTGGGTTGTTCGCCGGGAAGTTGCTCGGTGGCCCAGGCGTGGGCTTCGTCGGGAATGGGAAGGTCCCAGCGCACCTGCGTCTGCTTCAGGCCCAGCGGTTCGCAGAAGCTGCCCATGGCGTCGAGCACATGCTCGCCGGGGCGGGCGGGAATGCGTTCGCCGATAACCAGGCCGTGGCCGTCTTTGGCGCGCGCCTTGTCATAACCGATGCGGCGATCGGCCCTGACGAACATGCTCAGCAGATTGGAACGCAGGGCCACCTGCATCTGCAGCAGG
>Ga0209759_1001610_pt1 | contig 12088 bp, 13 predicted proteins | sample AraplaCL_Col_mMS_FD_184261 | JGI IMG/M metagenome (GOLD analysis project Ga0209759, IMG submission 184261) | Arabidopsis root microbial communities from the University of North Carolina, USA - plate scrape CL_Col_mMS (SPAdes) (version 2) | ecosystem: Host-associated > Plants > Roots >...
CCTCGACCATCGCCCTGGCGTCCTCCAGATCCTCGATGCGGCTGGCGATGGCGCGGCTCTGGTCGTCGAGCGCGGCGAAGAACAGCGCCGCGACGACCCCTTCCTTGTTCCCGAAATGGTGATAGATCGTGCCCACGCTCCGGCCGCTGGCCTTGCGCAGGTCGTCGATGGTGGTGGCCTCGACGCCGTTCGCGTTGAACAGCGTCAGCGCGTGGCGCAGCACGCCGCGCCGGCTGGCCTGGCGCGCCTCGGGCAAGGCACGCTCCAGCAGCCGGTCGGCGGCCGACGCGTGCGCGGTCGGGGGAGTCTTGCTTGCCATCGCCGCATCTTATTCGAACACAATTCTAGAATAATGTTCTAGAATGTGATTTTGTTGGGATCCGGCGGCATTGCGCGCCCGGCCCCGCACCAGTTCGTCCCTGACCGTTGCCGAGAACGCCGTGATCCCGACCCGATTCGAGCCCCGATACGCCGCCATCAACGCCCTGGGCGTGCTGGACAACCCGAACCTGTCCGCTGCGCCGATGGACGACGCGGCGGACATGGACGGCCTGGGCTACGTCGGCGGCACCCGCGCCATCGACGCACGTGCCCTGGCCGACGCGCGCAGCGCCGGGCTGTCGGCGGTCAACATCACGCTGGGCCACGTCGCCGGCAGCGGCGACGCGTTCGCCGAGACGGTGCGCGACATCACCGGCTGGAACGCGTTCATCGCCGCGCACGCGGGCGCGCTGCGCCGCGTGCAGTGCGTGGGGGACATCGCCGCCGCCGCCGAGGCCGGCCAGGTCGGCGTCATCTACGGCTTCCAGAACACCGAGATGCTGGGATCGGAGCTCGATCGCGTGCGGCTGTTCGCCAAGATGGGCGTGCGCGTGATCCAGCTCACCTACAACGGCCGCAACGCGGTCGCCGACGGCGCCACCGTGCGCGAGGACGCCGGGCTCACGCGCTTCGGCGCCGAGGTGGTCGAGCGGCTGCAGGCCGAGGGCGTGCTGGTCGATCTCAGCCACAGCAGCGAGAAGACCTGCCTGGGTGCGCTGGAGGTCGCCCGGCGCCCGCTGGCGATCACCCACTCGGCGTGCCGCGCGGTGGCCGACCACCCGCGCAACAAGTCGGACGTCGAACTGCGCCGGCTCGCCGAGCGCGGCGGCGTCATCGGCCTGTATTTCATGCCTTACCTGCGTCGCTCGGGCCAGCCGATGGCGGCCGACCTCGTCGCGCATCTCGAGCACGCGATCGACGTCTGCGGCGAGGATCACGTGGGCCTGGGCACCGACGGCGGCACCACGCTGCACGACGACATGACGGCGTACCGCCGCAAGCTGGAAGACGAGGTCGCGCAGCGCCGCGCGCTGGGCATCGGCGCGCCGGGCGAGACGGCCGACGTCGTCACCTTCCTGCCCGACCTGTGCGGCCCGACGCAATTCCAGCGCCTGGCCGATCTGCTCGAGGCGCGGGGCCATCGCGCCGCGCGCATCGAGAAGATCCTGGGCGGCAACTTCCGCCGCCTGATGAGCGAGGCATGGGGCCATCCCCCGTACTGACCACCCACACGAAGGGGCGCACATGACCCGAATCCGGCGCGGCCTGGCCGCCTTCGCATCCCTCATCCTGATCACCGGCGCCGTGCCGGTGCTGGCGCACGACGACGATGTGCGCATCCACGGCGTGGCCGTCGGCAGCCAGAAGCTGCAGGCCTTGCCCGGCGGCGCGATGCAGGCCGACTACGGCTTCAGCGAGCGCGGGCGTGGCGACAGCATCCACGCGCGGTGGACGCTCGACGCCCACGGCTTGCCGGCGACCTACGACGCCGCGGGGAACGACTACTGGAAGGTGCCGCTGACGGAGCATTTCGAGGTCGCCGCCGGTCGCGCGAGCTGGACGAACCGCATCGAATCGGGCTCGGCGGCATGGACGGCGCCGGGCGCGTTCTACCTGCCGGCCAACGCGCCGCCCGAATTCATGGGCGTGCTGGCGCGTGCGCTGCTGAAGGCGCCGGGCCGGCGCATCAGGCTGCTGCCCGCCGGCGAGGCCTGGCTCGAGCGCGGCGCGCGCGTCGGCGCGGGCGGTCACGCGCTGACGCTCTATCGCATCGGCGGCATCGAGTTCACGCCGGTGCCGGTGTGGCTGGACGAGACGGGCGCCACCGCGGCCGTCATCGACGACTGGTTCGAGGTGCTGTCCGGGCGCACGAAGCCGCAGCTGGCGAAGCTGCAGGCCGCGCAGGGCGCCGCCGACCAGGCCTGGAGCGCCGCCCTGGCGCGCCGGCTCGCGCACGTGCCGGCGGGCGCGCTGGTGATCCGCCATGCGCGCCTGTTCGACCCGCGCGACCTGACGGTGCGCGCGGACATGCGCGTGCTCGTGCGCGGCGGCCGCATCGTGCGCGTCGACCCCGACGACGCCGCCGCCACGCCGCCCGGCGCGGAGGCGATCGACGCCGCCGGCCGCTTCCTGATGCCCGGGCTGTGGGACGTCCACCAGCACTTCGCGGGCGTCGACGGCGCCTTCGACCTGATCGCCGGCGTGACCAGCGCGCGCGACATGGCCAACGACAACGAGGCGCTGCTGGCGCGCGTCGCGCGCTTCGACGCCGGCACCGAGCTCGGCCCGCGCGTGGTGCTGGCCGGCATCGTCGAAGGCACCGGCCCGCTCGCCGGGCCGACGCCCGTGCGCATCGAGAACCTGAAGCAGGCGCAGGCGGCCGTCGACTGGTACGCGGACCACGGCTACGAGCAGATCAAGATCTATTCGTCCTTCCCGCCCGCGCTGGTCGCGCCCATCGCCGACATGGCCCATGCGCGCGGGCTGCGCGTGAGCGGGCACGTGCCCGCGTTCATGCGTGCGCGCGAGTTCGTCGAGGCCGGCGCCGACGAGATCCAGCACCTGAACTTCATCGTGCTGAACTTCTTTCCCGACGTGAAGGACACGCGCAGCAAGGATCGCTACACGATCACGGCCGACAAGCTGCAGGAGCTGAAGCTCGATGCGCCCGAGGTCGCGGACTTCCTGCGCCTGTTGCAGCAGCATCACACGGTGCTGGATCCGACGCTGTCCGTGTTCCAGGATCTGTACTCGGGCGCGCCCGGCCAGTGCGCGCGCAGCCTCTGCGGGATCATCGAGCGCTTTCCGCCGGTGACGCGGCGGCGGCTGCTGTCGGGCGCCGTCGCGGTGCCCGAAGGCAAGGCACAGGTCTACGCGCAGGCGCTGCCCGCGCTGCAGCGGCTGCTCAAGACGCTGTACGACGCCGGCGTCACCCTGATGCCCGGCACCGACGCATTCGCCGGCTACACGCTTCACAACGAGCTGGCGCTGTACGTGCAGGCCGGCATCCCCGCGCCCGAGGTGCTGCGCCTGGCCACGCTGGTGCCGGCGCAGGTGCTGGGCGTGGCGGGCCCGTCGCAGCGCGGCTTCATCGCGCCGGGCAAGCAGGCCGACATGATCCTCGTCGACGGCGATCCGACACGCGACATCGCCGACCTGCGCCACGTCTGGCGCACGATCAAGGACGGCCGGGTCTACGATCCCGCGGCGATCGAGCAGGCGATGGGGATGACGCGATGACCGACACGAAGATCGAACGTTTCGCCGGCAGCGGCGTGCTGCCGGCCGGCTTGCCGTTTCCCGAGGGCACGGCCGCCGGCCCGCTGGTGTTCCTGTCCGGACAGCTGGGCAACCTGCCCGGCACCCTGGCGCTCGTGCCCGGCGGCATCCGCGCGGAGGCGCGCCAGGCGCTGGACAACATCGCCACCGTGCTGCGCAGCCAGGGCCTGGGCGTCGACCGCCTCGTGCGTTGCACGGTGATGCTGGCCGACATGGCCGAGTGGCCGGCCTTCAATGAGGTCTACGCGGCCTTCTTTGCCGGCCAGCCGCTGCCGGCGCGCAGCGCGTTCGGCTGCAGCGCGCTGGCGCTGGGGGCGCGCGTCGAGATCGAGTGCACGGCGGCGCGTTGAGCCGCTCGCGCGGCGGCCCGGAGCTTGCCGCGTTCGATGCCTGCGATTGACGACTGACGGCCGGGTGGATATAAAAATGTCCGCCGCCGATGCGGACGGCCGGCTTCGTCCGATACTTCGCCAACACGCGCCGGCCAGGCCGAAGACGGCCGGCCGGGACGATCCTCCCTGTCGAAACGATCGCGCGCGAAAGAAGCTGCGGCGAGTAGCGCGCACCAACGCCCAACCCACCATGTCCGACTTTCCCGATTTCCGTTCTCGGGCGGTGCTGCTCGCCCACGCGCAGCACACCATGAAGTTCTATCACCCGCGCTGCATCGACCCCAGCGGCGGGATGTACCACTTCTTCAAGGACGACGGCAGCGTCTACGACGCGCAGCATCGCCACCTGGTCAGCAGCACGCGCTTCGTGTTCACCTACGCGATGGCCTTCCGCCACTTCCGCGACCCGGCCTACCTGGACGGCCTGCGCCATGCCCTGCGCTTCGTGCGCGAGGCGCACCGCGACGCGGCGCACGGCGGCTACGCCTGGATGCTGAGCTGGCGCGCCGGCGAGCGCGAGCTGGTCGACGGCACGCAGCATGCGTACGGCCTGGCCTTCGTGCTGCTGGCCTATGCGCATGCGGTGATGGCCGGGCTCGAGGAGGCGCGTCCTTGGGTCGCGGAAACCTTCGAGCTGATGGACAAGCGTTTCTGGGATCCCGCGGCCGGCCTCTACGCCGACGAGGCCAACGCCGACTGGAGCACGCTGTCAGGCTATCGCGGCCAGAACGCGAACATGCATGCCTGCGAGGCGCTGCAGGCCGCCTTCCAGGCCACCGGCGAGCAGCGCTACCTGGAGCGTGCGTGCGAGCTTGCCTGGAACATCACCCAGCGCCAGGCCGAGCGCTGCGGCGGCCTGATCTGGGAGCACTACGACGAGCAGTGGCAGCCGGACTGGCGCTTCAACATCGACGACCCGGCCAACCTGTTCCGCCCCTGGGGCTACCAGCCCGGCCACTTCACCGAATGGGCCAAGCTGCTGCTGCAGCTCGAGGCGCGCGCGGGCGTCCTCGGCAAGGACCTGGGCTGGGCGCTGCCCACCGCCGAGCGCCTGTTCAAGGTGGCGATGGACAAGGGCTGGGACGACGCGAACGGCGGCCTGTGCTACTCGATCGCGCCCGACCTCGCCGTCTGCGACGACCACAAGTATTTCTGGGTGCAGGCCGAGAGCGCCGCCGCCGCGGCCATGCTGGCCAGGCGCACCGGCGACGCGAGCTACTGGGCCTGGTACCAGCGCCTGTGGGAATACAGCTGGACGCACATGGTCGACCACCGGCACGGCGCCTGGTATCGCATCCTGGACCGCCAGAACCGCAAGCTGAGCGACGAGAAGAGTCCCGCCGGCAAGGTGGACTACCACACCATGGGCGCCTGCTACGACATCGCGAGCGTGCTGGCGGACGCCGGCCCTGCATGACGCGCCGCGAGGCGGCACCGCCGCCTCGCTGACGCCCGCGAGGGGATCGCGTCTTCCCGGATCCCGCAAAGCAAAAAGCCCAACCGTTGCGGGCTGGGCTTGAAGCAATTTCTTCGCTGCGTCCTGGGAAGGATGGCTCCCCGACCTGGGCTCGAACCAGGGACCTACGGATTAACAGTCCAAAATCTACCCGGGCGCGCTGCGAGTGAATGCTTTTAAATCAAGCACTTAGATGGCACCAGGGTGCACCAAAACACCCCTGATGCTACGATTCCCTCCTACACGGTTTCCTACATCGTGTTCCGGGAGGTTCCCCGTGCCCAAGCTCGACAAGCGCCTGACTGACTCGCTCGCCAGGCGCCTTGCGCGCCCTGACGCGAGCTACGAAATCTTCTGGTGCGCCGAGACGCCCGGGTTCGGCTGCCGCGTTCCCGCCGCTGGAAATCGGGCCTGGATTTTCGAACGTCGGGTAGACGGCAAGAACACCCGGCGCACCCTCGGCAAGGCGGAAGGGGCGCAGGCGATCTCCTGCGCCGCTGCGCGCGGGATGATGCTGGAGATCAGCGGCGAGCTGCAGCAGGGCATCGACCGCATGGAAATTAAGCGCGAGGAGCGCCGCGCCGAGAAGACCGACGCATTGACGCTTGCCGAGGCCGTGCGCGAGTACGTCAAGGGCAAGCGTCGCACGAAGGACGGGTTGCCGCTGAAGGAACGAACGAAGGCTGACTACCTCGCCATGGTCGAGCCCGGCGCCGTCAAGGCGAGCGGTCGGGCAAACCTTGACGGCGGCCTGTACGCGCTGGCTGGCAAGCCGCTGACGAGGATTACTGCTGACGACATGCGGAGCGTCTACGCCACCGTCGGCGCGCGCAGCCAGCGACAGGCCGTGTACTGCATGCAAGTCCTGCGCGCCGTCTTGAACTGGCATGGCGTCAATATCGAAGACAACCCGCTCGGCAAAGGAGTGGCCGGGCGCGACCGCATCGTCTTGCCGCAGACCGCGGGCGACCCGCGCATCATTCCGCCTGAGCGGCTCGGTGCTTGGTGGCGGGCCGCGTGTGAGGCCGGCAGTGCGGAAGTCGGCGGCAGCATCTTGGCTGGCGACGCCTTGAGATTCATGTTGCTGACTGGCGCACGATCCGGTGAAGTTGTTGGGAGCAAGCACGTCGTCGGCATCCGCGTGTGCGACCTCGACGTCGAGGGCGCGTCCATCGTGCTGCCCGACACGAAGAACCGGCGCGATCACGTACTTCTGCTCAGTGCTCAGGCCCTGGCCATCGCCAAGCGCTATGCCGCCGGCAAGAAGCCGACCGCGCTGCTGTTCAACATCGGCGACCCCGGCGGCAAGACGCTGACCGCCATCAATCAGGCCGCAGGCGTGGCCGGTGTATCAGTGCACGACCTGAGGGCCACGTTCGCCAGCATCGCCGAGGAGCTGGTCAGCGCGAACACGTTGAAGCGCCTGCTGAACCACACGGACACGAAGGACGTCGCCGGCACGTTCTACGTCGGAAAGACAGGGGCGCAGCTGCGCGCGGGATGGCAGTTGGTCGCCGACTTCGTGGAAGAGGCAGCGAAGCTTCCCGCCACCAGCGACCGGAAGCGGTCGGCCAAAGTGGTGGCACTGAAACGGGCGCGGTAGCTCGAGTCCCGCGTCGCGCCACTCGCCTGTGGCAATGGATTGCTCCTTACGCGACCCACGACAGAAATCGATTGACAGAAACAAATTCGTTGCTACGTTGGGGTATCTAGAGATCCTGCAGGAAGCTCCAGATGCCCGATACCCACCACCGTAAGGTCACCGACGAGGCGGGTATCGCTGAGGTCCTGGACATCAGCCGGTCGTTCGTTCGCAAGGACCGCCGCGGAAAGCGCTTGATTCCGTTCTTCCGGATCGGCGACCTCATTCGATACGACGTTGAGCGCGTCCTCGCCGCCTTGCAGGCGTACGAAGAGGGCGGCCCGCAAAAGGCCACGCGCGCTCGCCGCGCTCCCGCAGTGGGCATGGCGCCCGCGGCCGTCACCGTGCCCGCGCTCGCGGTCGAGGCACCGCCGAAGCGCGCACGCGGCCGTCCTCCCAAGGCCCTGGTGGTCGTGCCTGCGGCCGAGGCGACGCCGTCACCGTGACCACCACCACCAACCACGACGACGACCGCCACTGCGTCGAGCGCGTCGACCAGGCTGTCGCGGCCCTTCGTGCTCGTGCGAAGGCCGCCGGCTTCACGATCCACATCGTCCAGAACGCCGTGGGCATCACTGAGTTCGTGGTCGTGCGCTGGGGCATGTCCAAGGCGCTACCCGATGTCGCTGCGGTCGCGGCCTTTCTCGACCGGGCCGGTGGCACGAAATGACAACCAAGCGCGCTGACGACTTGACCCCGGCCGAAACGCTCGCTCTCGCGGAAGCCTGGTTCCATCGGCAAGTTGCGCTGCTCGCCAAGGCGCACGGGGCAAGCTGGGCGGCGCATCGTGAATGGATCGAGCACTACCTACGCGAGGAACTGCGCCAGCGGTTGATCGCTCGCGGCTGGAGGCCAAAGCAATGAGTTTCGACCTGGGGTTGGACCCACCGCCGGTGACGCCGAAGCAGGCGCCGAAGGAACGCACTCTGCGCAAGCGCGAGATGAAGCCGTCGGTCGAGCCGATGGCGCGCGCGAGCAGCGCCGTACCAATGGCCGATGCCAACATGGCGGTCGATGTGCAGCCGGGCGCTGTCCGCCTGGAGGACTTCTACGCCTACATGCCGGCGCACGCCTACTTCTACGTCCCCACACGCGAGCTGTGGCCCGCGGCCTCGGTCAATTCGCGTGCCCCTTGGCCCATGGGCGCGAACGGCAAGGCCATTGCCCCGAACCGCTGGCTCGACACGAATCGTGCCGTGGAACAGGCCACCTGGTTTCCGGGCCAGCCGGAGCTGATCAACGACAAGCTCGCGCTGCTGTCGGGATGGGTCGATCACCCCGGGGCTCGTGTCTTCAACCTGTACCTTGCGCCTCCGGCCTGTGCAGGGAACGCTCGCCTGGCGCAACCTTGGATCGATCATGTCCGAGGGGTCTACCCGGAGGACGCCGACCACATCATCCGGTGGCTCGCGCACCGGGTGCAACATCCTGGCATCAAGTGCAACCACGCGCTCGTGCTTGGCGGTATGCAGGGCATCGGCAAGGACACGATTTTGGAGCCGGTCACGACGGCGCTGGGCAAATGGAACTGCCAGGAAATCTCGCCCATCCAGATGCTCGGCAGGTTCAACGGCTGGTTGAAGGCCGTGCTGGTGCGGGTCAGCGAAGCACGCGACCTGGGTGAAGTGGATCGGTACGCGTTCTACGAACACGCGAAGGCGATCATCGTGACGCCGCCGGACGTGCTGCGGGTCGATGAGAAGAACCTGCGCGAGCATTACATCGTCAACGTGCTCGGGTTGGTCATCACCACCAACCACAAGACCGACGGGCTGTACCTGCCCGCCGACGATCGTCGGCACTATGTCGCCTGGAGCCACCGCCAGGCCATCGAGTACGACGAGGCGTATTGGCGCACCCTGTATGGCTGGTACGCCTCCGGCGGCTCCGGGCACGTGTGCGCGTACCTTCGCTCCCTCGACTTGTCCGCCTTCGACCCGAAGGCGCCGCCGCCGAAGACCCCAGCCTTCTGGGCCATCGTGCAGGCCGGCGAGGCGCCGGAGTCCAGTGAACTGCGCGACGTCCTGGACCACCTCGGGAATCCCGCTGCGATCACAGTAAGCAAGCTCATGGCCGCGGCGCAAGACCTCAAGCTGTTCGACCTGTTCGACGAGCTGCAAGACCGAAAGAACCGCCGCGCCATCCCGCACAAGCTGGAGCGCGTCGACTACGTCCAGGTTCGCAATCCCGATGCCGCAGATGGCGCGTTCAAGGTCGCCGGCATGCGCAGGACGGTCTACGCCCGGCGAACCCTCGCCCTGGCCGACCAGATTCGCGAGGCCCGCCGGGTGGGATAAGTGGGTGAAGTCGGTGAAAAGCTATCTCCAGCCACAGGCCTCCATGCGGCACGGTATGGATCACGAAGGCCGCACGCACACGCGCGTAGATGGGGATGGCCGTTCATCTACTTCACCGACCACACCGACCGCCCTGGCGAGTGCCGACGCCCTTGGCTTCGGCCGCTGCGCTGGCTCCGGCGGGCCCAATCGCGGAGCAGGCCACCATCCATCGGTCTACTGCCGATCGGGCCGCCAGCGCCATCCTGGTGGCTCCGCGGGCCATCGGCGCGGCCTCGGAAAGGTGGGGCGGCGGTCTGCGTTTTTGTCGAGCACGACCGCTAGAGCGTGAGCGCAGCCTGACGCAAGCGTCCACAACCTCGAAACATTGGGTGAGTTATGCCAGCACGAAAACCTTCGATAGTCCATGAACTGTCTGGCGCCTTCGACAAGAACCCGGCTCGACGCCGCGCCCGTGCCCAGGAGCCGGTGCCCGCCGGCCCGCTGGGTGAAATGCCCTCGGGCCTGCCGCCCGCCGTCGCCCAGGCCTGGGGCGAGATCGTCGGGCTCGTCCCGGCGGGCGTTCTGGCCCTCAGCGACCGACTGGCGGTCGAACACGCGGCCCGCCTGCTGGCACTGCTGCGCCAGAAGGAGTGGTTGGTGGCCCCGCCGATGCTGCTGCGGTTCGAGGCCGCAATCGGCCGGCTGGGCTTGAGCCCGACCGACCGTGTCCGCGTGCGCGCCGACCTAGGTCGAGGTCTTGCCGATGACTCCGCCGCCGATGACTTCCCGTTCTGACCCCGTCGGCGTCGTCGGCCGCGACGTTGTCGTGGAGCTGGTCGGCATGCGCGGTGACCTGGCCGACCTGCACGGCGACCTGCAACTCCTGGTGGCCATGATCGACGCGCTGCTGACGCTCGTGAAGCGCATGGCGCCACCTGCACCGCCTACTGAGGACACTGATGGGCCCAGGGCGTGACGCCTTCGGCAGGTTGGTCGTCGACCCGTCCGTGCTGTCGCATGGCGACCGTGTTGACGTACTGCGCCGGCTGGCTGGCTCGCTGCAGGCTGCCGACGACCGGGAGACGCGCTGGCTCGGCGCCAGCATCGGCCAGTGGCTGCGCGATGGTGGCGATCTGGCGCGGGCGCTGGGCCTGCGCCCGCGACGTGGTTCTCACCGAAGCGCGCAATACATCCTGGCGACCGAGCACCGTGACCGGCTGCTCGTGCGCCTGGTCAGCGCGGTCGGGCAGTCCCGGGCGGCGAGGATCTTGTCCGGCGCCGAGCCTGCTCCGGCCGCTGTCGTCGTCCTGGTGGAGGAACTGCAGGCACTACGCGCCCCGACATCGCGCCGGGCCATCGTTGATGCTGTGCGCCGTGCTCGTGGATGACGGCGCGCAGCGTAGAACGCTCTGCACCACATCCACGAGATCATCTTCATGACCGCGCCCGCCATTCACGTTCAGACCCGAGGACTCCAGCTCGCGCGCTTCATCGCGTCGCTCGCGGCCACGCGTGGCGATCTGCTCGGTGCCGAGCCCTATGCGGCGGCGAAGGGCTGGACGTCGACCACCGCCGTCCTGAAGGGGCTGGTCGCACCGCTCAGCCAGGCCGACGTGGCGAACGCGCTGTCGCCGGTGCTGTTCGACCTGGCCGAGGTGCTGCGGCCCTTGACCATCGTCGGCCGCCTGCAGGGCATGCGAACGACGCCGTTCCGCACGCGGGTGCTCGCGCAATCGGTCGCCGGCCTCGCTGCCTGGGTGTCCGAAGGCGCGCCGATCCCCGTGCGCGCCTCGGCCTTCGAGTTCGTCCGTGAACTCGACGCGCTCAAGGTCGCTGGCATCGGCGTGGTGTCCGCCGAGTTGCTGATGAACGCGATCGGGGCCTCCTACGGCGTGATCTCGCAGGACATCGTCTCGGGCGTGGCGCAAGAGCTGGATCTCGCCTTCATCGATCCTGGCAATTCGGGCAGCACCGCCAAGCCGGCCGCGATCACGCACGACTGCCCGACGTTCGAGAGCACCGGCACGTCGATCGCCGCGATCGACGCCGACCTCGGGAAGCTGATCGGCAGCTTGACCGACAACAACATGCCGATGACCAGCGCGGCCTGGGTCATGAACCCACGCACGGCGACCTACCTCGGCCAGCTACGCGGTTCCGGCGGCGCAGCGGCGTATCCCGGGATTGGCCCGCGCGGCGGCGTGCTGCTGCAGTGCCCGGTACTCGTGTCCAACAACGTGGTTGCCGCCGGCTCGCCCGGCGAGACGCTGATTGCTCTGGTCGAGGCTTCCGAAATCTGCATCGCTGACGATGGCGGCGGCGACGTCGAGCTGACGACCGAGGCTTCGCTGCAGTTGAATGATGCACCCGCGGCCGGTGCCCAGCAGCAGGTCTCGCTTTGGCAAATGGGCCTGGTGGGCGTCAAGTGCACGCGGATCGTGAACTGGGCCCCCCGTCGCCCGGCCGCGGTGGCGACGCTGCGGTCAGTGGCCTTTTGATCCGAGGTGCATCATGAACGCCGATACGATTTCGCGGTATGACCTTGCTGAAACCGTGCGCGCGCTCCGCCGTCACGTGGTCTCACGCGCCGACTTGTCCGAGATATTGACCGCGCTCGACCAGGAGCGGGTGAAGTGCGCGCCCCACGGATGGCGGTTCGATATCGAGCGCGGCCCGGACGGATCGATCATCGCGATGATCGCCACGCCCGTATACCCGG
>Ga0209759_1001615_pt1 | contig 12056 bp, 24 predicted proteins | sample AraplaCL_Col_mMS_FD_184261 | JGI IMG/M metagenome (GOLD analysis project Ga0209759, IMG submission 184261) | Arabidopsis root microbial communities from the University of North Carolina, USA - plate scrape CL_Col_mMS (SPAdes) (version 2) | ecosystem: Host-associated > Plants > Roots >...
AAGGACCTGAAACGAACTGATCTTTGCTTCCTCAAGCACAATGTGCGACCGGTCCGTGTTGCCGGTGTGGAGCGTCAGCACCCAGCCGACCAGATCTCCGGGAATGTCGATCCACTGCGACCACCACGGGAAACGGATCTGCGAGACGCCGTCGGTGACACTCGACGTGTCGATCTTCGTCTGGCCGCCCTTGTCGACGCTCGGCGAAGTCGGCACGCGATAGAACGCGTCGCGCAGGCCGTTGTTGTCGATCTTGTCGAGCACCGTGTTGCTCATCGCGAACTCGAAGATGATCGAGTGCGCGGGCCGCTTTTTCTTCTTGCCGTGCTTTTCCATGATCGGTGTCACCGAAGTGATCTTTGCCATGGCCTGATCTATTTCGACATACATGGGGTGTGCTCCTGGTGGTGGCGGGTTAGGCTGGACTGCGTTGGTGAGCGTCGCGGATGTGTTGTGCGAGGCCGATCTCTTTCACTTTGCGGCCGCACGTGGGGCACACTGCTTTGCGGACTGCGGCTTTACGTTGCGGCTGGCCCTCGTTCTGGCACGAACCGCAACGAACCGGATAACCGGTGCCGGCGCCGAGGAATTCGCCGCACCCTTCGCACAAAGTGCCGTCAAGCATCATTTCGGCGATCTCGCCCATTACGCGGCCCTCGCTGCTATCACAGCGTCTTCGAACACGCGCACGCCGGCGAGCGGGCAGTTCGCCTTCAGCGCGAGCGCGATCTTGTTGACGGCCGGCATGTTCGCGTCGAGCAGATCGACATATTCCGGGTGCTCGGCCACGTAGCGGATCAGCGCGAGCTTGTCGTTGACCTCGGCCTTCCAGACCATGCGGGTCGACACGCCGGCGGTCTTGCGCGGCGCGGCCGTCATCGGCGCGGTGACGAGCGTCGCGGTCTGCTGGAGCATCGTCACTTCCGCGGCGCCTTGTTCGACGCGGCTGGATGCTTCGGACGCGAGACGCGCGGCTTCTTCTGCACGCCCAGCAGCAGCGGCTTCATCCGCTTGGCGCTGGATCTCGGCGGCTTCGGCCTTCGCCGCCGCTTCGCGCGCTGCAGCTTCCTGTGCGAGGCGTGCGCGTTCCTGCCGAGCGGCTTCCTCGAGCGCGGCCTGCGCGGCGAGTCGCTTCTGTTCTTCGGCGCGGTCAAAACGCTGGATCGCACCCTTGAGGATCACTTCGGCCTGCTCGAGGTAGTCGGTCGGTGCGGCGAACAGCGCCATCACGGCTTTCTTTGCGGCGTCGATCGGCTGCGTGATGCTCTTACGCTTGCCGTCCACGTCTTTCTGCAGCGTCTTGATCTTCGTGAGCTCGCGCGCGGCGAGGTCGCGCATGTCCGCGCTGTCGATCTCGTAGGCCTTGGCCGTGTTCAACGCATTGATTGCCGACTTGAACAACGCCTTGTCCGGATGTGAAATGTTCAGATCAACCAGCGGTGGCGATTGGGTTTGCGAGTCCATGTTTGTCCTTGAAGTTGCGGAGGGTGAGCAGCGACAGGAACACCGGCCAGTCGTGCGGATCTTTAAAGGGGACGAGCCGATACGTCCCGTCTGCACGCAGACCGAGGCCGTAGCGGTCCTCGACGTGCACACCGTTCTTGATGCAAAGCTCTTTGTAGGCCGCCAGCTGCACGCCGATCACCGGACCGAGGCGCAGCATCTTCTTGATGTCGACGACGGCGCGGCGGCCGCCGATGACACCAGTGCGGTCAAGCGTCCCGGCGAAGCCGAGCGCCGGATGGTGAAACCGCTGTTCGATCAGTTCGGGCACGAATCCCGTCTCGGCGCGAAAACGCATCCACGCCGTGAGGTAGGGCAGCAACTCTTGCGAGAGGCTGTCCGTGTCGAGGTCGTCGAGGTCGTGCAGTTCGGTCATGCGGTGCACGGCCGTGCCGAGTTCCTGCGCGCGCTTGAGCGCCGCCGGCGGCACCTGCGAATAGTCGACGAGAGGCGCGAGCGTTTGCGTCACGCTCGGCACGCGCTGCGCGCCGACGGTGTAGACGTGCTCGACCGGATCGAATAGCAGCGTCATCATTGGCCTACCGGGTTTTCGACGAACTCGACCACGGCGTTGTAGTTGGCCGTGGTAACGCCGTCGAGGTCAAAACCGAAGTGCTTCTTGAGGTCCGACTCATTGACCGCGTTCTGTTCCATCTTGGTCTTGAGCACACGCAGCACGCTGTCGCTGATCGGCGTGGCCGGCGGATCTTCGAAGTTTTCCGATTCCATGCGCGCAGCGCGCGTGCGCTGTTGCGGTTTGGACTGTGTCTGTTGCGTCGGACGCTCTTCGCGTTGCACCGGCTCGGCCTGACGTTGCGTCGTCGGGTGCTCGATCACGCCGTCAGCGTCGGCCTGCGCGATCGCCGGTGCCGTGGCGCGCGCGCTGCGCGACTGCGGCTGCACGACCGGCTGCACTTCCTGCGCGGAACCCATGTCGCGCTCGACGATGCGCTGGCCTTCGTCCTCGTCGAACACGCCAGCGAAGCCAAACGCCAGCCGCGCGCCCTGGACGAACGTCTTGTGACGCAGCATGCGGTTCGGGTGCGATTGCCACGGCTGCATGTTCCGGCGCACGACCTCGTCGAAGTACTCGCGCACGACCACCGGCCGTTGGCGGTCCTTGCGATAGATGCGAACCTCCATCCACACCGGCACCTGCTTGCTGCTGAAGTCGGTGAAGTCGTCGGCGTACGTGAATTCGAACCCGTCGCACTGCGGGTGCTCGTTGACGATGCGGGCCCAGCCGTCGACGCCGACCACCGGCACGATGCCGCCCTTGTCCGGGAAGGCGTAGATCTCCTTCGTGAACGGGTTCAGCCCGTACTGGTCGGCGACGATCAGCAGCGCGGCCATCTGTTCGTCGCTGACCTCGTTGTTGCCGCTCTGTTTGAACGCCGTCGATTTGAGCGTGGACATCAACTTGCCCGGCTCGATCGAGAACTTGTCGGCGAATTTCGCGACCAGACTCTGGCGCGTGGTGGTGACTGCTGTGGACATGAATTCCTCTCGGGTTAAAACGGCGGTTTGTCTTGGTCGACGAAATCGATGCGGGCCATGTTGTCGACCTTGCGCAGCGTTTCAGCGCCCATCACATAAAACTCAGCAGATCCAGAGCAGCGCGCGAGACGCTCGGCTTCGGACACTGCCGACTCATACGATTCGTGTCGGTACGACGGCGGGTGCGTACCCGTCGGGCACCACACGATCCAGAACTTGTCGCGCGCCTCGCTCACGATTGATCCTGCTCGGCCGGCGCGGGCATCTTCTCGATGCACACGTACGGGAAGCGCTCGGGCAGCGGCTTGATGTGTTTGTAGAAGTGCGAGCCGATCGACTCGGCGTCGCGCAGCGCGGTGAAGTTGGCGGGCGTGACGTGCGCGTAGTGGTACAGCGACGTCGGCGCGCCGGCCTTGTTCTTGAAACGAATCGCCAGCGTTTCGCTCGCGGCGTCATAGCCCAGGCTGTGGATCTGCGACGACTCGACGGCGTCCATTGCAATGACGGGTACTGCGGCAGCGGTGTTCATACTTGACCTCTGGAGTGGGTGGGTTGGGAAGCGTCGACGCGCGCGGTCAGCTGCGGCGCGGCGAAATACATGATCAGGAATGCGGCCAGCGCGCCGAGCACCATGGCGACGACTGGTCGGCGGTCGAGATAGCGGGCGGTGGCGCGAATCACGCGAGACCTCGCACGTTGGTGTACGTGTAGACGCGCGCGACCGCCGGCGGCACATAGCCTGTTGCGATCGGCGTGCGCGGCTGAACACCACGACGCAAAAGCTCAGCCTTCGCGGCCTGCTGACGGCGCTTCGTGCGCTCGCAAAGCATTTCGTACTTCAGATCAAGAACGCGGTTGCGCAGCATTTCAGCCTCCGTTTCCACAAATCACGTTGAGAATGCGTTCGCCGAAGAACGCGATGAGCACCAGGGTGGCGAAACCCGCGCCGAACAACGCCGACCACGCAGCGATCAGCACATTGGCGCCGTGAAAGTCCCTCGGCGTGACAGGCTCCCGGTTGATGCCGGCCACCTGGCGCACAACACGGCCACTCAGACGGCGCAGGAAGTACGGGCGTGTCATGAACGGCCCCGCCAGAAGGCCGCAAGCACCGCGTAAAACGCGATGACTGCGCCGATGATTTGGTGGGCAGTCGACATGTCAGGCCTCGCCAACGATGCGGAAGTGACGGACCGATTCGCCGGCCATCGCAACCGAGGTTTCGAGATACACCGCGGCGATCGCGCAGCGGCCGGCGAGGGCGCCATTACTGCCGTCGCTCGAATCGCACTCGAGCAGCGCCTTCTCAGCGGCGTGCAGCGTCTCGATCGCAGCCTGGATTTTTTCGAGGGAAACTTGCATGTCAGGCCCCTGCACGTTCGTCGCGCACACCAGGCGCGATCAGGTTCAAGGCGTGCGAACGAAGCGTCGGTTCAACCGGCCAGCCACGCTCAAGGAGATACATCAGTTCCAGAAGGTCTTTCGCGAGCGCGCTCATCACTGCACCTCGTCCCAAATCACGACGTGCTTCGGCGCCATGCCGTACAGGCGTGCGGCGACCAGCTGCTCGTGCACGTCGCACAGCAGTTTTCCGAGAGAGCGATAGTCATGGCGCTGCAGCAGTTCGTTCGCGCGAGCCTGCTGCGACGGCGTCAACCACGTGCTGATGTGCTCAAGAACTTCTTGAAGTCCTTCCGCGCGGCTCGCCGCGTCGCGCAGCTGCTCGGCCAGCTCTTGCGCTGCATCCGCGCTGTACATGTCGCGGTCGACGACGTGGTCGCCGGTCGCTTCAGTTTGGGAAAGTAGGGTTGCCATGTGCCTTCCCCTTACGCTTCGTCGGAGTAGTTGCCGACTTCGATCACGTTGAAGCCATTACCGCGCAACGTCGCATAGCCACCGAAGCGAGCAGCAACGTCATTGACCGTGGCACGGGCCACATCACGCTTGATGCCGCGGCTATGAAGTTCGCGAACCGCCGACGCCTTGCTGAAGCAGTACTTCGAAGCGTTCGCGCCGGTGTACGACGGATGCCCGATTCGGATCAGGGTTTTCTTTGCTGCGTTGACTTGAAGGGTTGCCATCTGGTCGCCTCTCGTTGGCGTTGTGTTGAGTGAATTAAACAACACACCCCGGATAGTGTCAAGCACGCTATACATATTTTTGGAGCGCGAACGAGAGTCGGCTTTGCGCGGGCGAAAAAAAACCCGCACGCGGCGGGCTTGTTATCGGGTGTCGGAGGGGTGAAGCGTCAGATGCGTTCGCTTTGCTTGTGGACGACGCGGCCGATGATGAACGTGTCGCCGTTGAGGGGGCGATCGCGGTAGATGCGCTTGTCCTGATTATCGGAGGCGGCGACCCACTGTCCGTCGTTCCGGAACAGTCGTTTGATGACAGCCTCGCCGTCGTAATTCAGGGCGTAGGCGACGCCGTCCTTCGGTGCCGCATCGTCGGTATTGATAACGACCCAGTCGCCATCGAACAGGCCCGGCTCCATGCTGGCGCCATTGACCTTTATGGCTAGGAGGCTCTCCGGCTTATAGCCGTTGTTCTCATACCAGGAGCGGGAGAACACAATCGGGGCATGATCTTCGTTTAGCGGTTCAATCCCGAAACCGGTCACGCCAGCTGAAATTTTGATTTTCACGCGCTTTATTGCCGGGTAGTCCGGGTTGTCCTCTAGGGAAATTTCCTTGGCAGGTATTGGCTTCATCCTGCCACGTCCAGTCGAGAGCCAATTTGGCGAAACGCCCAAAGCATTGGCCGCTTTTAGAAGATTCTCGCCCGATAGACTTGTGGTAGAGCCGGTGAGCCAAAACGAGACGGCGCCGCGCGTCAGTCCTATCCTGCGCGCCAATTCCGATTGATTAATCCCCGACTCTTCGAGGGCCGCACGTAGGCGATCTGCAAGAGTTTTCATGGTTAGCAGACTAACCCCTTGTGCGTTTAGAGAGCTTGACATATGATTTGTCTAGTGCGCTATACATCGAGATAGAAAATGACCATGACGAAACAGCAGGCGATCGACATCTTCGGCAGCGGCGCGGAGCTGGGCCGCGCCGTGGGCCTGACTCGAGGTCGTATCTCGCAATGGCCTGACGAGCTAAAGCAACGCGAGACCGACCTCGTTATTGGCGCGGCCATCCGGCTCGGAAAAACGTTGCCGGATGGCTTTGCCGCAACCATCGAACAAACGGCGGCCGTATGAACGACCTCTCCACACCAGCTGGCCGAGCGTCAGCACCAGCACGAACACGCCGGCGAGGCCCCGGTACCGCTAACCGCGCGCCGTATCGGAACGAGGTCCGCACCCGCCTGGACGACTCGACCTATGAAGCGCTGCTGTTCTTCCAGCGCGTGCACGGCATCGAGAGCGTTTCCTCGGCGCTGGCCCGCGCGGTGAAGAGCCATCTATTCGGCATGGTTGGGATGTTGCCCGCTGATATTTCGGGCGTCTCTTCGACCCTGTCTCAACTTGAGACGCATCAATGACCGGTCTTGACGTGATTCGCGCGAGCGACGCGCGGCGCAGGCCCGGCGGTGCCGGATGCTGCACCGCACTCAACCTGAGACACGTAGAGACAAAAGAAGAGCAGGGGTAACCATGGACTGGATTAACCAGTGCCACTTCGGCGATTGCCGGGATCTGATGCGCGCGATGATCGCCGACGGCGTGAAAGTGCAGACGATCGTCACGTCGCCGCCTTACTGGGGCCTGCGCGACTATGGTGTCGACGGCCAGATCGGACATGAGCCGACGCTGCGTGAATTCATCGATACGTTGGTCGACGTGTTCGACCTCTGCCGCCAGCTGCTCGCCGACGACGGTACCGCATGGGTGAATATGGGCGATAGCTACGCAGGCGCGCGCGGCGCGCCATGGGGGCCGTCGCCGAGCGCGACCGAAGCGCGTTCCATGACTCAATCGCGCCGGCGTGATGACGCGTCGATACCGCGTTCTGATTTCCGCGTTGAAGGTCTCAAACCGAAAGACATGATGGGCCAGCCGTGGCGCCTCGCGTTCGCGCTGCAGGATGCCGGCTGGTATTTGCGTCAGGAAATCATCTGGCACAAGCCGAACCCGATGCCTGAGAGCGCGCGCGATCGCTGCACCAAAGCTCACGAATCGCTGTTCCTGCTGGCAAAGAGCGAGAAGTACTTCTACGACTTTGAAGCCATGCAGGAACCTGTATCCGGTACCGCGCACGCGCGCGGCGCCGGTGTTAATCCGAAGGCTCGCGAACCATCCGGATGGGATACCGGTCCCGGCGGGCATCGCGAGAAAACCGGTCGTTATTCCGGCACCGGTGTCGGGTTTGGTCACGGCTACGACAAAGTCACGAAACCGCGCGTGAAGCAGAACGAATCCTTCTCGGCAGCTGTGAAGGATCTCACCACCACACGCAACCGTCGCAGCGTCTGGACTATCCCCACCCAATCCTTCAGCGGTGCGCACTTCGCGACGTTTCCTGAAGCGCTGGTCGAGCCGTGTGTGCTCGCCGGATCTCGTATCGGCGACGTCGTCTTTGATCCTTTCTTTGGTAGTGGCACGACCGGACAGGTCGCGCAGCGCTTCGGCCGTGGCTATATCGGCTGCGAACTCAATCGCGACTACGAACCGCTGCAGCGCGAGCGGCTTCGTCAGCCTGGTCTGCTTTTGGAAGTGGCATGAACGAGTTCCCGAATCCTCTCACCCCAGCAGATTGCAACCTGCGCGATTTCGGGTTCATGCCGCTCGACGTGAAGCGTCTGCTCACGTCTGAGACATGGATCCTCGGCACCGGTGACGAGCGCGCGGCCGCTATCACGTTGTGGCTTGAAAGCTGGCATCAGGTGCCGGCCGCAAGTCTGCCGGACGACGACCGCATGCTCGCGCATCTGTCGCAGTCGAAGGCGTGGAAAAAAGTGAAGGCGCATTCACTCCGTGGTTGGGTGAAGTGCGTCGACGGTCGTTTCTATCATCCGGTCGTCGCGGAGAAGTCGCTCGAAGCGTGGATTGAGAAGTTGCTCGCCAGTCTCTCGGGCGCTGCCGGTAACGCGAAGCGCTGGGGCGTGGAGGTCGATATTGACGCGATCTCGGCGCGTGTAATTGAGGCCGTTGAACTGCTGAAGACCGTCGCACCGCAATCAAAAACTCTGCGTAAGAAGCAGGTCGTCGCGATCGTATCGGGATCGCAACCCGATAAAAAACCTATCGCCCCCCGATCCGATGAAAAATCGCCCCCCGAATCGCCCCCCGATCGCAATAGACAGAGACAGGGAGAGGGACAGGGAGAAGTAAACAGTGGTTCTGTCATCGGAGGTGGTAAACCCCCGCGCGGTGGGCGCGATGATTTCACCCCGAAAGACGAGGGCGAATGGCTGCGCCACTTCAAGGCGAAGCACGGCTTCGAGGCTGATCCGACGAGCATCCACGACCGCAAAAAAATCTGGCCGGTGTTCGCTGGCTGGGTCAATGCCGGACTGACCACCGAGTTCGTCGACAAGGCCGTCGCAACAGCGATCGCCAGTGCGAAAAACGGCATCGGCTGTCTGCCGGTGTACGTCGATCGCGTCATCGCATCGCAATCCCAACCGCCGCGCCTCACGGCCGCCGAACAGCGCCGACTCACCAGCGAAGCCAACGGCGAAGCGTGGCTCGCCGACGATCCGCAGTCCGATCCCAACGTCATCGACATGGAGCACTGACCCATGCAAGCGACCGACAAGCGCGCGTTCAAGGACGCGCTCGAACTGGCCTACGAAACGGCGCGTCAACCGTTGCCGACTCCGGGCGTGCTCACCGTGTACTGGGCGAACCTCGAAGCCTTTCCGCTCGACGCGGTGCTGCGTGCGATCTCGAAGCACGTTGCCGCGAGCGAGTTTGCGCCGACGCCCGCCGCAATCCTCAAGCACCTGCCGAAGGAAAGCGACGGCCGACCCGAAGTCGACGAGGCATGGGCGATCGCACTGCGCTCGCGTGACGAACGCGACACGGTCGTCTGGACCGACGAAATCGCCGAAGCATGGAGCGTCGCGCAAAGCGTCATCGACGGTGACGAAATCGGCGCGCGAATGGCATTTAAGGCCGCGTATCTGCGAATTACCGAGCAGTCGCGAGGTGTAAATCGCCCCGTGCAGTGGGTCGTTTCCCAAGGTTTCGACGCCGCGCGACGCGAAGCCGTGGTGACTCAAGCCGTGCGCGAAGGGCGGCTGCAGCTCGAGCACGCACAGGCCGCTGTGCCAATGCTGGCGGGGCCTGCCGAGTCCGTGCCCACGGTCAACGTCGAGGCGAATCTTGCGCGGCTGAAGGCGCTGGTGTCCGGGATTGGGAGTGCAAAAGCGCGCGCTGCCGCCGCCAAGTCCCGTCACGCACGTGAGGACGCCGAGCAGCTGGCCGAGGCGAAGCAGGCGATCGCGTCGCGCGTTGCCGAGTACGAGGCTTCCGTATGAGCGCCGACCTGATCCGCCGTCCCACCTCCGAGGAAGTCGAAGGCGTTCAGCGAGCCAGTCTCGCCCTGCTCGAAGACATCATCCGCTGCCGGCAAGAGCATGTCGTCGGCGCCGAGTTCATGAATACGCTGCGCGAACTCGTCATCAACCCCGTCCGCAAGGATCTGCGATGAACGCCGACGGCACCGCCTGGGGTATGTGCGCCGCGTACGGTTGCCCGTTGCTCGGCACCGTTGGCGACGCGGGCAAGTGGGTCTGCTGCTGCCACTTCAACATCGGCGGCTCAGCCAACGATGCGATCACCGCCGAGCTGCACCGCCAGAAGCCGCTCGTCGACCGCGTGCTGTCGCTGCGCGCAACTCACGCCGGCTATCGCGCGATCCTCGCGGCCGAGTCCGAGTTGATCGAGCTCACGCGCGAGATCGGCCGGCAGCAATCCATTCCCACCGCGGGCGTTGTCGGCCCGACGCACGCTGAACCGTCTTTCTCGGAGACCGACGCATGACCATCAAAACCCCACCGGTCGATTGGGACCGTCACGCGCAGCTGGTCGCGCGCAGCATCGCCAGCATTGACCGCTCGCGCCTGCCGGGCAGCAAGACGCAGTTCACCGCGATCATCCACGACGCGATCGTCGACGCGATGATGATGGCTGCGGAATCGAATACCCCCGAGGCGGCCGTTGTGGCCGCGCATGGCCAGACCAGCGCACCGGTCGAACAGGGCGCCGCGGATAAGCCTGGGCATGGCAAGCCTGAAACCGCGTTAGAAGAACTGCAGGACATGCGCGATGCGCTCGCTGAGTTCCGCAAGCACCGCCGCGACACCTACCCGCACGAAGCGATTTCGATTCTGCTCTCCGCGTTCGACGACATGCTCGTCATCGCAGAAGATGCCGTGCGCGCAGCTGCAACTTGCGCAGAAACGCAAACTGGCACTGGACGAGTTTCCAACGGTGGCGCGGAAACTCGTCCACTCGACCCGCAAAGCCAAGCCCAGCAACGTCCGGACACGGCGGGTTGCATGGCGATTTCCACCATGCAGGTGCGATCATGAGCGCCCAGCCGATCATCTTCACGATCCTCGGCGAGCCGGCCAGCAAGGCGAACAGCCGCCAGATCGTCGTGCGCGGCGGCCGCCCGGCCAGCATCAAAAGCGAGAAGGCGCTCGAGTTCGAACGCAATGCGCTTCGCCAGATCCCGCCGCGGTATCGCGTGCGCTACACCGGGCCCGTTGCGGTCACGCTGCACATCTTCTACGCCAGCGAGCGGCCCGACCTTGACGAGTCGATCGTGCTCGACATCCTGCAGGACCGATACGAAACGCAGAAGCTCACGAAGGCGCAGAAGGAAGCGGGCATGAAGGGCGAGCGCTTTCTGGTTCAGCGCGGTGTGTACGTCAACGATCGGCAGGTGCGTGAGAAGCATGTGTTCCACGGCATCGACCGCGCGAACCCGCGCACGGTTGTGCAGATCCTGCCGCTGCAACCGCAGCAGGTTGAACTCGCGCTGCCGGTGCGCGTCGCCGACCCACTGGAGGTCTGACCGTGGACCGCCATCAGCATCCCTCGAACAACGCCGTGCTGGGCGCGCCGAAAGGCTGGGATCAGGCCGAAGCGCCATGCAACGCGCTGCCCGTCACCCACGTCGAGATCGACGGCATCCGCCAGGTCGTCTCGTTCTGGCGCCCGACTGCGGACGAACTGAAAGCGATCGCCAATGGTGCGCTCGTCATGCTCTGGGTGGTAGGCAACACGATGCCGCCCGTCGCTTTAACCGTAGAGGCCAAACCATGACCATCACCCCCGAACTCATCGTGCTCGCAATGGCCATGTGTCTGGCCATCGCCGGGCGCTTTTCGAAGTAACCACGCAGCACCAACTCCCCAACGAGGCAGACCATGAAGACACCGTCCACCACCCGCACCGCGATCCAGTCGTCGTGGGAAATCTTCGAACGCCGCAGCGTGCCGGCCGAGGCCACGGCCGAGCAGCGCCGCGAATACCGCCGCACGTTCTTCGCTGGCTTTCACACGATGCTTTACCTGCAGCAGCAGCTGACCGTGCTCGAACCGCAGGCCGCGACCGCCGTGCTCGACCACGTTGCCGCCGAGGTCGCGGAATTCGCCGCCGCGCCGTACTGATAATCGCCCGGAAAATCGGGCGTTGATTATTGACGCCCCTTTTCTTGGATAATCGTTTCGTAAGACCGAATTAACGGTGTTGAGTACGGAAAATGACGAATCAGGCCACCCAATTCTCAAAAGAGCGTCAGCCGACGAAGCGTCGGGGTAAAGACACGCGCACAAAAATCCTCGACGCGATTAAAAAAGAAACCCAACTGAGCGAGGAATTGTTTTACCGGGAGGTTTCGAAGCGTGCCATCACGAATAACGACGTCGTGATGATGAAAGAACTGTTGATGCGCGTCGCGCCGGTGTCGAAGCCGGTGGCGCCCGACGTGCGCTTCGACTTCCCCGAAGACGGCACGCCCGTGCAGCAGGTCGACGCCATCATGAAGGCCGTGTCAACCGGCAAGGTGCCCGCCGACGTCGGCCAGATGCTGGTCAACATGATCCGCGCGAAGCTCGACGTGCTCGAAATCAGTGAACTCGCCGACCGGCTCGCC
>Ga0209759_1001618_pt1 | contig 12015 bp, 9 predicted proteins | sample AraplaCL_Col_mMS_FD_184261 | JGI IMG/M metagenome (GOLD analysis project Ga0209759, IMG submission 184261) | Arabidopsis root microbial communities from the University of North Carolina, USA - plate scrape CL_Col_mMS (SPAdes) (version 2) | ecosystem: Host-associated > Plants > Roots >...
AAAAGTCTGGTGCCGAACCGCGAGTCATTCGAGGACGCACGCGGTACCGCGAGCCAGCGCATCGAGCTGTACGAGCCCGCTGAGTTTGCCCAGCCCGAGACGCGACGCACGTCTGCCCATCCGAACGACGAGCAGATCGAAGGCCAGTACCTTGCGCGGGTCAAGCTCGAAGCGCGGCGCTGTCAGGGGTTGCGCGCAACCGGCAGGGGGCATCTCCAGGCCCTTCAGCCGGGCCGCACGTTCAAGCTTGCGGGCTATCCGCAGGAGCGCGCGAACTGCGAATACATCGTGCTGCGCTGTGATCTGGACATCACCGAAGTCGGCACGTCATCGGGCGCATGGCGTCAATACACCGTCAATACGGAGTTCGAACTGCAACCGGCGAACGAGTATTTCCGGTTGCCGCAGATCACGCCCAGGCCGCGCATCGACGGCTATGAATATGCGGTGGTGGTCGCGCCGCAGGACAAGGAAATGTTCATCGACCACCGGAACCGGCTGCGCATCCAGTTCGACTGGGACCGGCGGGCGAATCTCGACGGCGCGAGTTCGATCTGGGTGCGCGTCATGACGCAATGGCAGGGCGGCGAGCTGGGCGTCGTCGCCCCCGGCCGCGCCGGTCAGATGGTGCTGGTCGCGCACGTACACGGCGATCCGGACCGGCCTGTTGTCGCGGGATTCGTGGTGGACAGATTCAACATGCCGCCGTGGGAGCTGCCGGCCAATGCGGCACTGAGCGGCATCCGGAGTAAAAGTTTGGAGCATGGGCTGCACTCCAACCACCTCGCGCTGGACGATACACCCGGCAGGATGCAGGCGCAGCTTGCGAGCGACCAGGCGAATTCGCGGTTTGTGGCGGGGTTCAACACCCGTATCGATGGCACGAAGGGGCGTACCGAGGCGCGCGGTGAGGGGATCGAGATCGCCACCGATGCGCATGCGGTGATGCGCGCTAACAGGGGCATGTTACTGACGACGGAAGCGCGCGCGGGTGCAAGTGCGCCGGTGAAGGACATGGGCGAGACGGTGGCGCGGCTCACGCAGGCTCGGCAGCAGCACGAGGAGCTTTCACAGCTCGCGCAGAAGCACAACGCGCAGACGCCAGGTTCGAGTCAGGGCGACGTCACCGGCACGATCAGGACGCAGAACGAGGCGGTCAGAGGCGGGCAGAAGACGGCGGACAACCCGTCGCCCGAGATGACACGGCCGGACGTTGTGATCGCGAGCGCAGCGGGCATCGCGACGACCGCGGCCGACAGCACCCACATGGCGAGTGCGAACGATCACGCGATCACGGCGGGACGCGATGTGAGTGTGTCGTCGGGGCGCTCACTATTTGCGTCGGTGCGCGGAGCATTCAGAGTGTTTGCATATCAGCTCGGCATGAAGCTGATCGCGGCCAAAGGCCGGGTGGACATCCAGGCGCAAAGCGACCAGATGGCATTGGCGGCACTCAAGGACCTCACGATCAGCAGCACCGACGGCAGGATCGTGGTGACGGCGGCAAAGGAAGTGTGGCTCGGTGCAGGCGGGTCGTACATCCAGATCAACGGCAGCGGGATCGTCAACGGGTCGCCGGGAGCGATTCTGGAGAGAGGTGCGGCCTGGGATGTGCCAGGACCAGATACACAGCGCGTGCGGGTGCCTGATCTTCCTGGAGACAAGATCCACAGTGCGCAATTTGTTGTCCGCGACCGTAGCGGTAACCCGTTACCTAACTACCCCTATCAGATCAAGACGGAAAACGGCCCGACCTGGTTCGGGCGCACAGACCAGCACGGGCGCACAAAGCGGGTCTGGACTGCAAGCTCCCAGGACGTCGCTTTGTATCCCGGTCACGAAGTAGACGAGGCACAAAAAGAGGACGCGTTGGACAACTGCTGTGACGTTAAACCTTCAATACACGACTAAGAAATGACAGCCGCCCAGCAGGTCTCATCCCCAAACATGGTAACGGCTCAGAATACGCCGACGTATGATGTGACGATCACCGATCGCGTGGTTAGTTTCGTTGTTTATTGTGCACCGTTGGACGATGCGCACAACATTCCGTTTGCAAACGTATTTGGCAATACAGATGTCGCACATCGAGCAGTAACCGACTCCGCGTCATATCTTTCGACGCTCCCTTATGTTGTGATTGATGCGGATACTGAAAAGGTTTTATTCCCGGTTCAAGCCGCGACCGGAGGAACTCAAACCTTTCCTGCGCGTGTGGCTCTCGAAAATAATGCGTTACATGACGGGAAGCGCTGGAAGCACAGTTTGCCAGCGATACATATCCCCGATGAAACCAGGCGCATTGCGCTGCACATCGCCAACGACGCATACGCAGATCATAGAAATTTCAAATTGTTTTCTTGGTCGGTTCCCGATGCCGCCCACAGCAAAGTGCATATTTATGAAGTGCGAGCAGACGTGAAAAGCGAATTTGCACGATTAAATACGTTGGGACAAGTTCCAGCTGATAACTCTCTTGTCGAAAAACCTAACGTTCAGAACCAATACTTCGGGTTTCTTGACGGGGATCTTTGGCTACGCATAAGCCATGAGTTCACGACGGCCGATATTCGTCGGTTATGTCCTCCGGGTACAATTTCTCGGACTCGCTTGACCTCTGCTGCGGCGTCGCAATCCGGTGTTGCTAGCGGCACGCCTGGTGGCCTTGGTGCTCCTGATGAACAATTGCACGTTGATTGGTCTGTCGCACTGGCTCCTATTTATGCGGCTGGTCAAGATTCTCGTTCGATGAATGCGTTCAGTGTAATAGTTTCCCAGCTAGGAATTACAGTACATTTCGCTGCGAGAGCGTTTGCTAATGCTATAAATTCTAGTGCGCGAACCACTATTCAACAGGCGCTATCTCGGACTTCACCAAGAGCATTCGCTGCCGTTCTGCGAGCGGCATGGCGTCTGCATATCGACACTCTCGATTTATCTAGTTCATGGCGGCCAATGCTTGGATCGTCGCTTCACAAAATGGGCATTGGGATCGATGTGACACGCTTCGATGACGACGCCGAAAGCATTCAAGTCGCGATCCGCAATCAAGGGGCACAAGATAGAAATCAGCCATTTCCAAGTACCGTCGGAGGACGGAAGCTCGGGGCGCTATATGAAGAATTGACACACGATACTCAAGTTGCTGCTACCCAGGTTTTTACTCCTTGGGTCCACTGGGTAGAGCCACATGATACACACATGCATGTTACGGCTGCGAGGTGAAACGTGTTTCTAAAACAAAAATCGAGACTGTATTTCATTAGTTATACGCTTGCCACCATTGCTTTTCTTTCAATCATCGAAAACTCGTTCTCGAAAGAGCGCGCTGTAAAAAACGACGTTGCTGTTCGGTATGATGCGCTGCTCAAACCGCGATGTGACTTGTTTTTAAAAAAGCAGGTCGGGCAAATGTTTGCAGGTTACGCCATTGGAAATAGGCTCATCGAGGAACAGCGGGGGACCAGCGATCACGGTTATGTATTCCCGCCCCCTTCGCTGTGCAGAAAATTTCGTCATGCAGCTTCGCAGCAAACGATTTATCGCGGTCTGCACACCGGGGACGTGGTTAAAAAAAGTGATCTCATTTCCTTGGATGATATGCACTTGTGGAAAGGTCCACCCCCGCTCAGGGCAAGGTTTGATATAGCATCGGAGACATTATCTTCAGAAGACGATGGGGTTGATTATTCATTTCTTCCATATCTAAAAGATAATTTTGTTAAAAATTACGTAACTATTGATAGAGATAATTTTGAAGTGAGTCTCGATACAGGTCTGCGTACAGGTTATCGGTTCTATACTTTTATGGGGAAATGTTATCTCGCCACTGAAGGGCGCCCGCGAATGTTCAAGTATGTGACCGATTGCGTGCATTCAAGTAGTGAGGCTTATAAATTGCCGGGTACGATTGAGATGAGGAATTATCCATGGATTAACGTAAACAATGCGAACACGGTTGATCAAAACGTTCCCATGCCATCCACGAACGTGGAGATAGACGGGGCAAGTCCTGTAAAGCCATTGATCTACTCTGACTTTCCACTCACGCATGACGGAAAAGTAAGTAAAGGCAGAGCTATGTGCATGGCAGATTGTGCATCTGGCATGCTCATGAAACTGTTGCATGTCGGGCACAGCATCTGGGGGCCGTCAGGAGAACCGCCGCCAGCTAACGAAATGCATGGAACGTCCCGATGATCGACCATACCGAAGTCAATGGCACCACCGACCACGCGGCAAAGTAATCACCGCGTCCGACACGATGCGATACCGCTGACGCCATGTCGCCCGCGGGGGAGATCTTGTGGAGTGTTCGCAGCATCCCGACGTGCAGCAGAATGTCATCAGCCAAGGCGACGAAAAGATCGCCGACCGCGGCGTACCGGTTGCCCGGCAGCGGCACCGCGCCAGATGCGGTTGCAACCTGATTTCAAGCATCGTGTAATCAGCTGGCGGGTGCACGTCACAGGAACGGCGTGGACGGTGCAGACGATAAAAGCACTGGAACGCATTGCGAGGGCCGCAGTAAAACGACTCCAAGGGCAGGCACCCGGCACCAGCAAGGACATACAGTCTCGATTCTTGGCATTCGCTAATGCGCAAGTGATCCTGTTCGATGTCACGAATTTTCCGCAGCCAAACAGTTCAACATCTTGCCTGCCTATTGACTTCTCTCGTTCAGAGGCGCCATGAACTACCGCCCTATCGTAGCTGTGGTTTTGTTTCTCTTAGTCGCATCCTTTATTAATCCGGCGTTTGCACAAGACCAGTGGGTTAGGGTGGGTAATGCGGCTGGACAGACTGCTAGTGCAGACGGTCCAGCAGTGATACTGGTTGATATGGGCAATTGTCGATTTTCGATGACAATTGGAAAGCGAGATCATGTGAAATACAACGACCCAGATCTTGTACTTTATCGCGCAAATCGCACGCTAACAGACCGCCATCTGCCGCATCTGAAGCAGGCTGAGATGACGTCGGGATACGATTGGTGGTTTGAGGCGCCTAAAACCATGAAGACCCAATGGATGGGCTTGATGTGCGACAAAATTTCAAATTTCAAGTGGTCATCCAGTTCGACGCGGGCCGAAGTTTCTCCCGAGTTGCAGGACATCATGGACTCGAATTCGTTGAAGTGCCCCGCAAATTTCGATGGTAATCAATGGGTACCAATTTCAAGTAAAGATGACGTGATATTCAAAAATATACACTTAAGCGAAACTCGGGGATTCGTGATAGACAGCAGGTCTAAGACAAAAGATCAAGGTTCGAGATTTTGTTTCATTCACGGGGAGAATATATTGATCGGAGTGTCTGGAGGTGGCGCAAATCTCAGAAATGAGAAAAATGGCTCGATCCTGAATGTCTTGCAAAGTATTGAATTCAAATCTGACGACTCGCCAGCGAACCAGTAACCGAACAGCAATCATGATTGACCTTATCCGACTCGGCGACAGCACCGATCACGGCGGCGAAGTCATCACCGCCTCCGACACCATGCATTACGGCGGCAGGCGCGTCGCCCGCAAGGGCGACCATGTGACATGTGCGCAGCATCCGGACGTAAAGCCCAATGTCATCATCGAGGGCGACGAAAAGATCACTGACCACGGCGTACCGGTTGCCCGACAGGGTCACCGTGCCACATGCGGATGCAGCCTGATTTCCAGCATCGTTTAGCCGGCGTGTCCACGTCGCAGAACGGAGGAAAACTCGCCTGTTCAGACTTCAGGCAAGTCACGAGATCCCCATGACCCTATCCCGCAGACCGCCTATCACACGATGCTATCCAAAGATCATTGCACCTTTCGATTGAACAAATTTCCGCGCTTGCGCGCCGGCGCATGACCCGCGTCGGCACGTAAGACACACCCTTCAAGCCTTCAAGCCTTCAACCCCGACCCCGCCGCTTCCTCCCTCGACTGCACCTGCAACACCGCATCGCGCTTATCAAGCAGATGTTGCCGAAGAATCTGACTAAGCCTCTTGCCGTCCCGCGCCTCGAGTGCCTTCAACATTTCGTCGTGGTCATGAATGGCGCTGTCCCACTTCGGGATCTGAAAATTGGACCGGAAACGCAGCGCCTGCAAGCGCCGATTCACCGAGATATAAGTCTGCCGAAGCGCTGAGTTCCGCGCGGCCTCATTGATCTTGTCGTGGATCGCCTGATTCCGGCTGTAGTACCCAGCCAGATCGTTTTGCGCGCGGCAAGCGAGCATTGCGTAATGCAACGCCTTGATGTCGGCAAGCTCCGCCGCCGTCATCCGCTCGGCTGCCAGTTCGCCCGAAAAAGCTTCGAGACCGCTCATCAACTCGAACGTCTCGCGCAACTCGGCCTCCGACATCTTCCACACCGACGCGCCCCGGTTCGGCGAAATCTCGATCAACCCCTCAGCGGCTAACACCTTGAGCGCCTCACGCAAAGGCGTGCGCGAAATGCCGAGCGTTTCGCACAATTCTCGCTCGTTCAGCTTCTTGCCCGGCTCAAGTACGCCCTCGACGATGAACCGGCGAATGTGCTCCACCACCGTGTCATGCAAGCGCTGACGCTCCACTTTCGGCAACACGGCCGCCGAGGGCAGGCTTGGCTCAAATTCCGAATTTTGCATACAAACTTCCTTATCCACATTGGATTCGATTTTATCGGATCGCCGCGCACAGCGAAACAGCGCGGGTAAACACCTGTGCGCAAAGGCGATTTTGGTCTTTCGCCTGTCCGAACTCGTCTGATATAGTTTTTTGCATGCAAAATTCAATCGGAGGAGCGCAATGTTGAAGTTAGATTTTCATCCCGCCGGCCGTCACTTTCTGCAGATTCCGGGGCCGAGCCCCGTGCCCGATCGCATCCTCCGGGCGATGAGCTACCCGACCATCGACCACCGCGGCCCTGAGTTCGGCGAACTGGGTCTGAAAGTGCTCGACGGGATTAAGAAGATCTTCAAGACACAGCATCCCGTGGTGATCTATCCGGCGTCCGGCACCGGCGCATGGGAAGCGGCGCTTTCGAACACGTTGAGCCCCGGCGATCACGTGCTGATGTTCGAGACGGGGCACTTCGCAACGCTCTGGAAAAAGATGGCCGAAAGCCTGGCGCTCAAGCCTGAGTTTCTTGGCTTGCCCGGCATCGAGGGTTGGCGCCGCGGCGTTCAACCGCAAATGATCGAAGCGCGTCTGCGCGAAGACACGCAGCACTCGATCAAGGCGGTGTGCGTCGTGCACAACGAAACGTCCACGGGCGTGACTTCGGATATCGCCGCCGTGCGGCGCGCAATCGACGCCGCAGGTCATCCCGCGCTATTGCTCGTCGACACGATCTCGGGCCTTGCCTGCGCCGATTATCGCCACGACGAGTGGGGCGTCGACGTCACCGTTTCAGGCTCGCAGAAGGGCCTGATGCTGCCGCCGGGCATCAGCTTCAACGCGATTTCGCCGAAAGCCGTGGCCGCGAGCAAGCATGCAAAGTTGCCCCGCAGCTTCTGGGACTGGAGTGAAATCGTCGAGATGAACAAGACGGGCTACTGGCCCTACACGCCGAACACGAACCTGCTGTACGGGCTTCATGAAGCGCTCGAAATGATTCTCGGCGAAGGGCTCGACAACGTGTTCGCGCGTCACGAGCGTCTTGCCGAGGCGACTCGCCGCGCGGTGCGCGCCTGGGGCCTGGAAATCCAGTGCGCCGATCCGGCTGTATATAGCCCCGTGCTGACGGGCGTGATGATGCCCGACGGCGTCGATGCCGACGCGGTTCGCAAGCTGATCTACGAACGCTTCGACATGTCGCTTGGCACGGGTCTCGGCAAGATGAAAGGGCGCATGTTCCGCATCGGTCATCTGGGCGATTGCAACGACCTGATGCTGCTCGCGACGCTCGCGGGTTGCGAAATGGGCTTGCGGCTCGCGGGCGTTCCGCTCAAGGGAAGCGGCTTGCCTGCCGCTATGGAGTGGTTGAGCGAGCCGACGCAAGCGTCCGGTTTGAAGGCGGCAGCCTGAACGAAGCGGCAAAACAAGCTGTGCTGGCCACGTCGCAACACCGGACCCGCTCAACAAGCCGCGGCAACGCATCGAAAAAAGCAGACCGCAACGAAAGCAGGCATCAACGAAGTCAGTTCCATCACGAAGCCGCGCGCAGAACGCGGCCCTGAACAATGCGATGTCCCGGCGGCGCCTACCGCCGGGCGACGACCAGGCGGGTCATGTCAGGCGCGCCGTCGACACATGCAAATGGAGAGAGACGATGAAGCGGTTTCGTTTGACCAGTGCGACCAGTATCGTTCTAGTGATGCTCTGCATCATGTACTTCATCACCTACCTGGACCGCGTCAACGTTAGTACAGCGGCCGCGGGGTTCGGCAAGGAATTCCATCTTTCGCATACGGAAGTCGGGTTGGTGTTCTCCGCTTTCGCGTATCCGTATCTGCTGTTTCAGATTATCGGCGGCTGGGTGAGCGATCGTTTTGGCTCAAGACGCACGCTGCTCGCGTGCGGCGCGATCTGGGGCGTCGCCACGTTGCTGACCGGTTTCGCCGGCGGCCTGATCTCACTGCTGGCCGCGCGCGTGCTGCTCGGTTTCGGTGAAGGCGCGACCTTTCCCGCCGCGACATCCGCAATGGCGCGCTGGGTCGCCAAAGAGAAACGCGGTTTCGCTCAGGGGATCACGCACGCCGCGTCGCGCATCGGCAATGCGGTTGCGCCCGGTCTCATCGTGCTCGTCATGGCGAATTGGGGTTGGCGCGAGTCGTTCTATATCTGCGGCGCCTTCAGCCTGTTGTGGGTTGTCGTGTGGGCATTGACGTTTACCGAGCATCCGAAAGACCACCCGCGTATCACGACTGAAGAGCTCGAAGTATTGCCCGCGCCCAAAGCAAAGTCGGCGGGCGTGCCTTGGGGCAAGCTGTTTCGCCGCATGGCGCCGGTTACGATCGTGTACTTCTGCTATGGCTGGACACTGTGGCTGTTCCTGAGCTGGATTCCGCAATACTTCCTGCACAGCTATCACCTGGAACTGAAGAAGTCGGCGATCTTCGCATCGGTCGTGTTCCTCGCCGGCGTGGTGGGCGATACGCTTGGCGGCGTCGTGACCGACTTCATCTATACGCGAACCGGGAGCCTGAAGCGCGCACGCAGCTGGATGGTGTCGGTGTGCATGATGTTCTGCCTGCTGTCGCTGATTCCGATTATGTTCACGCACAACGTGTATCTGTCGATGGCGTGTCTCGCGTCGGGCTTCTTCTTCGCCGAAATGACGATTGGACCGATGTGGGCCATCCCGATGGACATCGCGCCGGAAGCCTCGGGCACGGCGAGCGGCATGATGAACACGGGCTCGGCGCTCGCGGCGATCATCTCGCCCGTGATGGGCGGCTTCCTCATCGACTACTTCGGCAGCTGGGAGTTGCCGTTCGTCGGCAGCATGCTGTTGATGGCGATTGGTGTCGTGCTCGCGTTCCGCATGCAGCCGGAGAGCAAGTTTGCAGACGATCCCGCGGACAAGGGGCAGGTCTCGCCCCGCATGGGCGTGTAAGCGATGCTTAAGTCCTCTCGCGCCGACGCCATGAAGCTGACCACGTTGCCTCTGAGCCGCTTGCTCGCCGATGCGCGCCGCGATCATGCGACGCTCGACAACCTTCCGCCCAATCTCGCGCCGACCGACGCCAATGCGGCGTATGCGGTCCAGCATGAGATCCTGGCGATCGCCGGCGCGCGCATCGGCGGCTGGAAGATCGGCGCCAAGTCGGACAGCGGGCCGATCCAGGGCGCGCCGTTGCCGGACGTCGACCGGTATCCCGACGGCGCCACTGTGCCGCGCGGGGCCTTCGCGCCATTGGGCCTGGAACTGGAGATCGCGTTTCGTTTCGGTCGCAGTTTCGAGCCCAGCACAACGCCTTATAGCGAGGCCGACGTGCATGCCGCAATCGGTTCATTCGGCGCGACGATCGAAATCGTCGCGAGCCGGTTCGCCGCGTGGCCGGACGTCGACAAGCTCGCGCAACTCGCGGACTTGCAGAACCACGGCGCGCTCGTCGTCGGCGAATTCATGCCGTACGACGAGAGCTTCCCGTTTGTCTCGCCCGCGCTGCGTTTCGATTTCAACGGACGCGATGTCGTGGAATTGACGCCCGCCAATCCCGCCGGCGATCCGCGCCGACTGCTCACGTGGCTCGTCAATCACGCGACGTCGCGTGGCGTCACCGTGACGCCGGAAATGGTCGTGACAACCGGTTCGTACACCGGCATGTTCTTCCCGCGAAGCGCGGGCACGGCACACGGACACATAGAAGGACTGCCATCGGTAAGCGTCACGTTGTATTGACCGTTCGGGCGCTCGCGCGCTTTGCCGCGCTGCGCCGCGATTTCTGCGTATTGCAACAACACCGACGTTATGACGAATCCCACTTCCGCTTTGCTGGTCAAGCCGATTCATCTCGTGCCGTCCACGGCGCGTCTGATGACGCCGCTCGCGCAACATCTGCGTAAATCGTTGCGTGGTGACGTGCTGTTCGATGCAGCGAGCCGGGGACGTTATGCGACCGATGCCTCGATCTATCAGATCATGCCCGTCGGCGTTGTCGTGCCGCGCGACCAGGACGATCTGCGCATGGCACTCGATATTGCGCGCAGCGAGAAAGTGCCGCTGCTCGCGCGCGGCGCTGGCACGAGTCAATGCGGACAAACGGTCGGTGAAGCGCTCGTGATCGACACGAGCAAATGGCTGAACAATATCGTCGATTTCGATCTGGAGGCGTGCACGGTGACGGTCGAGCCAGGCGTCGTGCTCGATCATCTGAATGCATGGCTCAAGCCGCACGGTCTCTGGTTTCCGGTGGATGTGTCGACAGCGGCGCAATGCACGATCGGCGGCATGGCGGGCAATAATTCGTGCGGTTCGCGCTCGATTGAATACGGCAACATGGTGCACAACGTCGAAGCCATCGACGCGATTCTCGCCGACGGCACCGAAGCGCGTTTCGCTTCGTTGCGCGATGCGCCGCAAGGCGCGCGTTTGCAGCAGATATTCGAAGGCGTCAAGCAGATCGCGCAACGCGAGCGCGACGAAATCGTGGCGCGCGTGCCGAAAGTGTTGCGCCGCGTGGCCGGCTACAACATCGACCTGTTCGACTGTCAGAATCCGCGCGCTTATACCGACGACGGCGCGGCGAACCTCGCGCATCTGCTGGTCGGCTCGGAAGGCACGCTCGCATTCAGCCGTCAGTTGACGCTGAAGCTCGCGCCGTTGCCCGCGCACAAAACGCTGGGCGTGGTCAATTTTCCGACGTTCTGGCAGTCGATGGATCTGACCCAGCACATCGTCAAGCTGAAGCCGGTCGCGGTGGAACTGGTCGACCGCACCATGATCGATCTGGCCATGAGCAACCCTGCGTTTCGTCCGGTTGTCGAAAAGGCGCTGGTCGGCGAGCCGCAAGCGGTGCTGCTCGTGGAATTCGCGGGCGAGTCGCGCGACGCGCAACTCGAGTCGCTCAGGCAACTCTCCGAATTGATGGCGGATCTCGGCTTGCCTGGCTCGGTTGTGGAAATGCCGGACGCGAACGCCCAAAAGGCGCTGTGGGAAGTGCGCAAGGCCGGCCTCAACATCATGATGAGCATGAAGGGCGACGGCAAGCCGGTGTCTTTCATCGAAGACTGCGCGGTGCCGCTCGAACATCTCGCCGAGTACACGAGCCAGTTGACGGAGGTGTTTCATCGGCATGGCACCGAGGGCACCTGGTATGCCCATGCGAGCGTCGGCACGCTGCACGTGCGGCCGATTCTCGACATGCGCCGCGATGGCGCGGTGAAAATGCGCGCGATTGCCGAGGAAGCCGCTGCATTAGTGCGCGAATACAAGGGAGCTTATTCCGGAGAGCACGGCGACGGTTTGTGCCGCGGCGAATGGGTGGCGTGGCAATACGGTCCCAAACTCAATCAGGCGTTCAGTGAGATCAAGGCGCTGTTCGATCCGGACAACCGCTTCAATCCCGACAAGATGGTGCGTCCGCCGAAAATGGACGACGAGAT
>Ga0209759_1001621_pt1 | contig 11966 bp, 10 predicted proteins | sample AraplaCL_Col_mMS_FD_184261 | JGI IMG/M metagenome (GOLD analysis project Ga0209759, IMG submission 184261) | Arabidopsis root microbial communities from the University of North Carolina, USA - plate scrape CL_Col_mMS (SPAdes) (version 2) | ecosystem: Host-associated > Plants > Roots >...
TCCTGGCCGGCGTCGTCGGCAAGCTCGAACCCGATGGCGGCCGAGCCTCGGTGTGGGGGAGGGGAGAAACGGCATCTGCGGTGAATGCGGCGCTGCTCAACGGCACGATGATTCAAGGTTATGAGCTGGACGACGCGAATCCCGCTTCCATTCACAGCTGCGCCGCCGTGCTGCCGGCGGCGCTCGCGGCGGCCGAATTGGTCGGCACCGAAAACGTCGATGGCGAAACCCTCCTGACTGCCATCATCGCAGGCTTCGAAGTCGGCCCTCGCGTGGGCCTGTGCATGAACGGCAACAAGATGCTGGTGCGGGGCTGGCATACGCCCGGCATCTTCGGACCATTTCCGGCGGCGGTCGCGGCCGGCATCGTCCTCGGGCTCGACGGCGAGCAGATCTACCATGCGTTTGGCATTGCGGGTGCCCAGGCGTCCGGCATCATGGCCGCCCAGTTCGGCTCGATGGTGAAGCGGATGCTGTCGGCGAAGGCCGCGCAAAGTGGCCTGTATTCGGCATTACTCGCTGCGGACGGGTTTACCGGCATCGAGGACGTGTTCGAGGAAACCTATGGCGGATATTGCACCACCTTCACCCAGACCGCCGACCAATTCGACTTGTCGGCGCTGACCAGCGAGCTCGGCACGCGCTGGGAAACGATGCGAATTTCGATCAAGAGGCACGCTGCAGTCGGCACGAATCTGTCCGCATTGGACGCGATTGAGGAGCTCATGGAGGAAACGGGCGTAACCGCGACCGACGTCGAGCGAATTACCGTGCGAATGACCGAGGATGCGGTCCGCCATTCATTCTGGACCCCCTACATCCCCAACGGTCTGACGGCGGCCCAGATGCATCTCGGCTTCTGCGTCGGCATGAAGCTGATTGACGGTGAGGTGTTCGTCGATCAGATGATCGAGGAAAACGTTGACCGTCCGGATCTCGTCGAATTCGCGAAGCGTGTCGATGTGGTGCGAAGCGAAGCGCGCGAGCAAAAGGGCAGAGCGTTTGCGCGAGGTGCCGATGTCGAGATTCTGCTGACCAGCGGAAAGAAATTGAGCAAGACCGTCGACAACTTTCTCGGAAGTTACCAGCGTCCGATGAGTGATGAACAGATGGCGGCCAAGTTTCGCCGCCTCGCGTCGAAAGCGCTCCCGGCGGATCAGGTGGACCGCCTTGAGGCCGCTGTGCGGGTGCTCGAACATGCCGGCACGACGACAGATTTGATTCGTCTGCTGCAGTTGCCGCAATGACATATCGAGCGCGGCGCGTCCAGTGACAAGCGCCCAGGCAGAGGAAAGTGGACCGATACGTATGAGGATTAAGTGATTCTCCTCACGGGCGCGGTTCCGTGGGTGACGAAGCGGTAGTGTGGGCGCTTGCCACGGTGATGCCGAACGATTGATGAGTCGGATCGACAAGTGCTGTCGATTCGACCCACTAATCATTGACTCTCGTGGTGATAGGCTGTGTCCGCGGTGAGGACAGATCCAAAAAAAGGCGATTCAATAATCGCCACGGAGACATAGGGATAACACCATGGAGACACTCGATTTGGCCAGGCCTGGCGTTGCGGCGGCCTCGCTACGTGGCGTATTGATTCTGTCGGCAGCCGGAACAGAGCTGATAGCGACCGGCATCGTCGAGCAGCGCGAAATGGCGACGAGAATCATCGCAGGATGGCACGAAGCAAGGCGTCGCCAGCAACGCCTTTTCTCGGTTGAAGGTCCCGATTCTTCGCCGGTTGTGGTTATCGTTCTACCTGCCACGGACGCGACGATACTCGTTGCTTTGCTCCGAGATGGGCGCGATGCGCTATTCGAATTCGTCGGCTCAGTCGATTTCGCGAGCGACATCCTTAGTCATTTTCTGACGAATCCATTCGAAGCGCTGACCGTTGTAGATCGCGACGGGGTGCTGCGGTATATCAGCCCCGTCCATGAGCGCTTCTTTGGAATGAAGTCAGGGAGCTCGGTTGGCCGCCACGTATCCGAAGTAATCGAAAATACCAGGCTCGATCAGGTAGCATCGTCTGGTAAAGCGGAAATTGGTGCAATTCAGGAGATGAGAGGTGTGACGCGAGTCGTCACGCGGCATCCGATCAGGAATGCCCGCGGGGAGACGGTGGGCGCGATTGGTCAAGTGATGTTCAAGGGACCAGAGCAATTGCAGACGTTCTCGACCGAGTTGACGAAATTGAAGTCGGAAGTGGCGTACTACAAGCGGGAGCTGAAGGATCTCAAGAATCGTAGCTACGGCCTGGACCAGATTGTTGGGGAAAGTCAGGCGATGCAGCGCCTCAAGCAGCAAATCGTGAAGGTCGCGCCGCTCGACGTTCCGGTTCTGCTGACGGGAGAAAGTGGAACGGGCAAGGAGTTGGCGGCGCACGCGATTCACAAGCTGAGCGCCAGGCGCGACGGCAATCTAGTCATGGTGAACGCCGCGGCGTTACCGTCGACACTGGTCGAGAGTGAGCTGTTCGGTTACGAGGGCGGATCATTCACGGGCGCTGAACGCAAAGGCCGACGTGGCAAGATAGAGCAGGCAGATGCCGGGAGCCTGTTCTTCGACGAGGTCGGAGACATGCCGGCCGACGTGCAGGTGAAGCTGTTGCGTGTGTTGCAGGACGGATCGTTCCAGCGCGTCGGCGGAACCGAAGCACGAAACTCCAATTTTCGTTTGATCAGTGCGAGCAACCGCAACTTCGAAGCGATGATCGCCGACGGGACGTTCCGGCTCGATTTATTCTATCGAATCGGTGCGGTCGTCATTCGGCTACCGGCGCTTCGCGAGCGACTCGATGATATCCCGCTACTTGCGGATCTGGCGCTTAACCAGTTTGCGGAACGGCACGGGCAGCGGCCGAAGCGGCTGTCGGACCATGCGTTGGCCTATCTTCAGGCACATTCATGGCCGGGTAACGTGCGACAGCTGATGCATACGGTCGAACGGGCTGCCATTTTTAGCGATACAGACATCATTGACGCAATCGACTTCGGCGCGATCGATCTGTCAGATGCGGGTCCTCAAGTGACCGTGACGGCTCCGGTGTTCCCGGATCAGCCGTCGCATCCGCCTTCGCTGGGCCATTCGGACACGATGCGCGTGAGCAGCGCAGTGGAACAGGTCGAGGCGCAGCTAATTCGGAAGGCGATGACGCAATTCGGCGGAAACAAGAAGCGAGTGGCTTCGAGCCTTGGAATCTCGCGGTCCTATCTCTACAAACGTCTCGCTCAGATGGGGCTGACCACGTCTTGACAGGCCATATCAGGCCGGCTGGATAACGTAGCCGTTTGACTGGTGATGATGCGAAGCCTCTCTAGTTTGCTCGATGGCATATTGATTGCGAGACTGCCGACGGAGTGGCTTTCACGACCTTGGCAATCGCGGAAATATCGGGAGACGACATGCACATCGAGTCGAGAGGCGAAAAACTCGGCCTCGTCGGGCTAGAAACGATCGGCGCCCGGGGGCCTAGAAACTTCTGAAAAATAGGCATCCACTGGCGGTGTGTGACACCGATCGAGATACTCGCGCCCGGCGCGAAGGTCGGATCTTGATTCCAATCAAATGGCCGAGGTCATCAGTAATAGCGTCGGATTTCGGTATTCGAATCGGCGCATCGTTGCACGCGAATTAGACGGTACCCGTATGGATGTCACGTATAAGGCACCGTACTGCTGCCCACGTTTGGCCACGTCGGTCAAGACTCCGATTCCCACGGCAGATGCCGTATTGCGGGGCTATCGGAAGGCGGGGCCGCCGGAGTCGGAAACGAGCATGTCGTCGCTATTGTGAAGATCCGCGAGCACGTCACCGGTATGCCGGTTTTCTTGGGGTCTGATTTTGGTGGCGCAGCAGGCGACGTGATACGGACGCCGGTTGCGATCAATGATCGTCATGTTTTTGTTGAAGACAATCGTGCTTACCCTGCGGTCAATCGATCCGAGGTCATTGAATTTTCGACGCGGCGGAGCCGCGGAATGCCATGGGTCGGTCTGATGGCACATGTCTTGCATGGTGGTTTGCATACTTCAACCGTTAAACCCGAGACAATGCGAAAATTCGAGCAGTTCTACATTGATGGTGAGTGGGTCGATCCCGTCGAGTCGCGTCCGTTTGACCTCGTCAACCCGGCGACGGAGGAGACCTTCGGCGTCGTGGCGTTGGGAAGTGCCGCGGACGTGGATCGAGCGGTGCAGGCTGCCAAGCGTGCGCTACCGGCCTTTAGTACCGCGTCGAAGCAGGAGCGGATCGAACTCCTCGATAACATCGTCGCGGTCTACTTGCGTCGCGAAGACGACATCATGGCGGCCCTCACGGAGGAGATGGGTACACCATGTTCGTTGAAACAACATACGGCCTCCGGTCTTGCCGCGCTTCGGCAGGCAATCGAGACGCTCAAGGGTTACGAATTCGAGAGTTGGCTGGGCGTCAGCATCATTCGTCGTGAAGCGATTGGCGTGGCCGGACTCATTACCCCCTGGAACTGGCCAAACCAGCTCATTTGCAACAAGCTCGCGTCGGCCTTCGCAGCAGGCTGCCCGGTCGTGCTGAAACCGTCTGAATTCACGCCCGTGAGCGCGTTGATCCTGGCCGAAATTCTTCACGAGGCAGGAGTGCCCAACGGGGTATTCAATCTTGTGAACGGCGACGGCCCAACCGTCGGCAACGCGATCAGCGCGCACGAGGATATTGGCATCGTGTCGTTTACCGGCTCGACCCGTGCCGGGATTCTCGTGGCCGAGGCGGCTGCGCCGTCGGTAAAGCGTGTCGCGCAGGAACTCGGTGGAAAGTCGGCGAACATTGTGCTGCCGGATGCCGATTTGCGGGCGGCCGCGGTATATAACGCGACACGTGGCTTTTCGAACAGCGGGCAGTCTTGCCATTCTCCGACGCGCCTTCTCGTGCATCAGGATCAGCTCGAAGAAGTGCTCGGCTATCTTCGCGAAGCCGTCGCTGACATGTGTATCGGAGACCCGAAAAACCCCGCAACGACACACGGTCCGGTGGTCAATCGCGCACAGTTCGATCGGATTCAGCACTACATCAATGTGGGCCTCGAGGAAGGCGCGCGTCTGGTTTGCGGGGGCCCTGGCCGTCCGGACGGGTTGGACCGCGGATTCTTCGTTCGTCCTACGATTTTTGCCGATGTCGCTCCCGATATGACGATTGCTCGTGAGGAAATCTTCGGGATGGTCACTTCGGTCCTGACGTACAGAACGGTAGAACAAGCGGTCGAGATCGCAAACGATACCGAATATGGACTTGGTGCATACGTCTTCACCAAAGATCGCGAAAAAGGACTGAACGTCTGTCGCAAATTGAACGCTGGTCGCGTTTTCTTCAACGGCGCGCCCGCGAATACTGTCGCCCCGATGGGGGGGTATCGGAAATCGGGTAACGGTCGTGAAATGGGCATATTCGGGATGGAGGAATATCTCGAAACGAAGGCCATGATCGGTTTCGCCTGATTGTCCGTCGCGGCGCCTTAGCGGTGCAATGTGTTGCAAAAGCTGGGGCGCGAGTTGATGAAGCGCGGTTCTCGGATTCCAGGAGAATACGCCGGTGGCGAGCTTCAGTTCCCTGATTCAGCAGGTTGATAGGAGAAAACCCGTGGCGCTAGGTAGTCGCTTATTGTTCCTGTTTGCCCTGACCTTGTTGATGCCGGGTCCCGCGAGCGCCTACGAGAGTGGGCTGGATCGAGCTAATCGCGCGATCCCTGTTCCCATTACGGTCAGCCCTGAAATTCAAACGATAATCGCGGCGGGACCACCTCCATTTTGGGACGACCATCCGAAGACACGGGCGGAATGGAAACGCTGGGTTGGCAAGTTGGCAGGCGCAACCGACGAACGCTTGGCGGATCTAATCTTGAAGATGGATGTAACGGTTCAACCGGAAAAGATCGCAGGGGTCAACGTTTTTAAAGTCTCGCCAAACATTGTATCGGAACGCAATCAGAACAGACTTTTGCTCAACCTCCACGGAGGCGGATACGTATTGAATCCCGGTAGAGCAGGGCTATACGAGGCCATCCTGATGGCTGGCTTTGTACACGCCAAAGTGTTGGCTATTGATTACCGCATGCCACCCGACCATCCCTATCCGGCAGCCTTGGATGATGCGATTGCGGTCTATAAGGAGGTCATAAAAGACACGGATCCCAAAAGAATTGCGGTATTTGGCGATTCAGCCGGCGGCGCCTTGACGCTGGCTTTGGTACTCCGCGCCAAAGCGGAAGGACTGCCTGTTCCCGGGGCCATCGCGCCGGGCACGCCGTGGTCCGATCTCACCGAGACTGGCGACACGTACTTTACCAATAGAGGTATTGACAATGTGCTCGTCCGTTACAGCGGATGGCTTGGCGATGCGGCGGCGCTGTATGCGAACGGGCACGATCCAAAGGATCCGATGCTTTCCCCCGTTTATGGTGATTTTCACGGTTTCCCTCCTGCGATACTCACGACTGGATCGCGGGATCTGTTTCTAAGCAACACCTTGAGAGTTCATCGCAAGATGCGAGATTCCGGCGTGACGGCAGATCTGATCGTTTTCGAAGGTTTGTCTCACTTTCAGTATCTCCTTTCTCCCGATGCACCGGAGACCAAGGCGCACTTTACGGATCTGAGTGTGTTCTTCGACAAGTATCTGCATCCCTAACGACATTGCAGGCGCGTCCAACCGGTTCGATACGTTCAGCTAACGCGGCCAATGAATCTCCACGCGTGCCATGTTGCCCGTTGCATGGGCGGTTTCCTGTGAGGCAAGGTTGTTTTTGGATCGAACAGATTTTGGCGATAGCAGCGAGGTGCCGGGTGAAGCGGATGGGACTGAATGAACCTGGGGTCCACTACACAAACGGCAGTCCGACTGGACACAACTCCAACTCGTTAGCAAACGGTTCCTTGACTATTGCATGGACGCATCTCCTGGGTGCGCCATTCCTTGACTAACTGCCGGCGGTCGCGAGTGTAGCGTTCAACTAGAACTTCCGCGGTAGCAATGTCATCCAGACCGATCACGCGGAATCGGCTGTCCAGCTCGCACCAGGCGGCGATAAACCGCTTGCCGTCTATCAAACCCACCATGATCGGCCAGACCACTTGTTCGTCAGTGGGTGCATGTTCGATCGACAGGGTGATGCGCAACTTGCGCTGTTCGCGAAGTGCCCGGCGGATGTCGCTCAAGTCGAGTGGCGCCTGGCTCTTCAGCGGGTGACCCACATAGACCGTATCGTCCTGGAGTGCGGCTCGCATGTCAGCGGGCAAAACAGCGTCGATCTTGGCCAATGCATTCGTCACAGCAAGGGCAAGCGCATCGTCCGTTTGGTGGCTGACCCACTGTGCTCCGATAACCAGCGCCTGGATTTCTTCCGCGGTGAACGAGAGTGGTGGCAGAAGGAATCCTGGTCGCAAGATGTAGCCGACACCCGGCTCTCCATCGATATCGGCGCCCATGTTCTGCAGCGTCGCGACGTCGCGACGGATGGTGCGTAGCGACACACCGAGTTCCAGCGCAAGCGCTTTTCCCGACACTGTTCTTCGGTGTCGTCGAAGCGCTTGCATCAGATCGAACAGTCGATGACTTCTGGCCATGCTTACTCCATCGCCACGACGCCCTTTCCGCCGAGCCTACGGCCTTTTTCCAGTTCGCTAATCAGCTGGATGGCACCGTTCAGGGAAACGATTTCTCCAATGGGAATTTTGAATCTGTTTTCCCGAGCGGCACTCGCCAGCTTTTCCAGAATCTCCGCTCGCGGCGAACCGATGATGAGCTTGAGCCGTCGATCGAAAATCGCCCGAATAAGCTTGGCCGAGCCTGGATCAAGATCCAGGAACACGCCGCCCCGGCGCAGCATGGCTAGGCCGTCCGATACCGTCATGGTGGCCGCGGTATCGTAAACTACATCGAAGCGTGTAGTGATTTTCGATAGATCGGTCGTCCGGTAATCGTAGACGTGCTGCACCCCCAGTGATGTCGCACGCTCCATGTCTCGGGCACTACAGCTGCCAGAGACGACGGCACCGAACAGTTGGGCGATCTGCACGGCCGCTTCACCGACCGCTCCCGCACAGCCATTGATGAAGACGTGCTGGCCGGTTCGCAGTTTCGCTTTGTCGATCAGCCCGTTCCATGCCGTGACACCGGGGGTGCCGAGGCACGCCGCGGCCTCGAACGAAATGTTCTCAGGCTTGGTCGCTAGAAAGTTTTCCTTCGTCACGACTGCTTCCCCATGCGCGCCGCTTTCCTTGAAGCGGGCGAGTCCAAATACCGCGTCGCCTGCTTTGTGGCGCGTCACACCGGGACCGACGTTGATGACCGTCCCCGAAAAATCCATGCCCATGGCGCGGGGAAAAGCCTTGCCAGTAACAATCTTCATCTGTCCATTGCGCAACTTCCAGTCGATCGGATTGATCGCGGCAAACTTTACCTGCACGGCCACTTCGCCTTTGCCGGGCGCAGCCAATTGGAAATCCTCCACGCGCATGAGTTCCGGACCGCCATAGCGACTATATTGGATGCGTTTCATATGTGTTGTCACCATAGCGTCAAGCCGTGCACCGGTCCGGAACCGCGACCTTGGCGAAGCGGGGTGGGCGGGCCACGACGGATGCCGGGCGTGCCGTGAGCCTTTGCTGGAACTCGGGCGTTCTGAAGGCATTGCGCGATGCGGCCACGCTATCAAAGACGGCACAGTTGAGGTAGGTCGGGTTCTCGCCGATCGCGTGATGCAACCGCGTCGAGATGCAGCTTGGGTGGCGCTTTATGGATGGCGAATCGGCGGCCCATGCCGCAAGAAACGCGGCCTCGTCTTTCGGAGCCATCGTCAGGAGATTGACCATGACGATGGCTCCGGAGTCGATATCTACTAGGCGGGCTACCGGATAAACGGGGTCGGGCGGTTCGAATCGAGGCATGGCGCAGATCCTTCTCGGTGATAGGGCAGCGCGGTTCGCTGCCCTGTGTTCGCGGAGCCATTCTATGCAGGGGAGGTGCCAGTTTCTGGCACCATTCGAACGCGCTTGTTGCATAGCATCGTTTCAAGGCATGATGAGCGAGCGAATGCTCGGCACGATCATCAGCTACTGCGGCAGTCCGTCAACAATGTACGCATTCGTGTGGCCGGAGTGCTGGCGGAACGGGCGGATTCGGGCGTACTCGGGCGAGTTGTACCACGCGCGGGCCAGGTCGATGCTGTCAAACTCGATGATGATCAGACGATGGTTCGGCGGATTGCCCTCCAGCCCATCCACATGGCCTGCACGCACGATGTAACGTCCGCTGTAGCGTTTGAACGTTGCATCCACCTGATCGCGGTACGGCTTGATGCCTTCCGGATCGGTGAGTTCGAAGTCGGCGATGTAGTACGCCGGCGTTTTGCCATGCGTGAGTGGGGATTGGGAAGTTGGCGTTTGAGCATGCGCGGCCAACGCACTCATGGTCAATGTAGCGGTCGCGCCGATTGCGGCAAGCAAGGCGTGTTTTCGTTTCATGCAGGGAACTCCATCGTGAGCAGGGTCAATCAACCGACTTCGGTTGCTGCGCTTTGGCGCTGAGCTGTACGGGCGTCGTTTCGATCAGCGTGCGCGACTGGATCATCCGCTGTGTGAGTGCGACATATTTCTTGAAGTGCGGAGATTCGATATGCGCCCGATAGGCTTCGTCGCTGGCATAGATCTCGAAGAAGCGCAGATGGTTCGGTTTGTCCTTGACGGCGACCGAGTAGATGGCGAGCACGCCGGGTTCGAGCCGGACGGAGTCGTCGATCTCTTCCTTGACGATCGCCTTGTAGTTCTCCAGTTGTGTGGGATCGATCACTAGTTCGGCGATGCGCACCACGGTCCTGTCCGGTTCCTGGGCATGCAGCACGTTCGTTTCGGGGCTGCAGAGCGTGGCTGCGGCAAGCAGCCATGTTCCCAGCCGAATGCGGCGTTCAGGCATGTGAGGTCTCGCTGGTTTGGTTGATGTAGGGCGATGTTTTCGGATGGCGTGTTCGAACGGGACTGTGCGATCACGCCTCGACGCATTTCGGCAGTTCCGAGGCGAGGACATCGATAGCCAGACGGCAGCGCAGAGGAAGATACTGCGCTGCCGGCCAAACGGCGTAGCCCTCGATGACGGCCGTCGGCCGATGTCCCCAGATCTCGATCAGTGCGCCATGTCGCATCCGGTCGCGAATCAGCCAGTAGGGCACCCACGCCAGGCCCATGCCGTCGACAGCGGCATCGGCGATTGCCTCGAGATCGTCGAAACGCAAGCGCGAAGTGGGTTGAAAATCGACAAGCGTATCGGTCGCGTCAGGAAGCCGCCAGAGCAAACCGTGCTCGTTGCGCCAGTAGGGGAGCAGGTCGTGTTTCACCAGATCGGCCAGCGTATGCGGTTCACCTCTCGTTGCGAGATAGGCGGGCGATGCACACAATACCTTGCGCTGGTTGACCAGCAGGCGCGCGCGCAGCGTGGTGCCGGTACCCGCCACGCCGTTGCGCACCGCGAGATCGAAACCCTCGGCGATCACGTCGACCTGACGATCGCTGAAGTTCAATTCCAGTTCTAGCTTCGGGTGCGCTCGCGCGTACGATCGCAGGATCGGGGCGACGCAGTAGCGGCCGAACAGCGTGGGGAGCGTGACGCGCAACTTCCCGACCACTTCCCGGCGGCCGTTTTCCAGCATGGTTTCCGCAGCGCGCATCTCTTCGATCGCTCGAAGGCAGCGCTCGTAATATTGCTGTCCGTCCTCGGTCAGACACTGATTCCTGGTTGTGCGCTGAAACAACTGCACCCCGAGCCGCTCCTCAAGACGCGCGATAGCCTTTCCGACCGCCGAGCGCGTCAGCGAAAGCCGTTCACCGGCTTTCGCAAAGCCGCCTGCGTCGACGACCTCCACAAACAATTGCACGCCATCGAATCGGTCACGCACAGATTTGCTCCGCGATTGTAGAAATTGAGGAAGCACAGATGAGAATTATTTCCACCCATGCTTCTTAAAATTCTACTTTAAAGTGTTTAACCAGCAGCGTGATTTTCGGGTGCGCCTGTGAAGCGCTACCCGTTCAACCGACTCTCGGGAAGGGCAAACCTTCAAGGAAAGGACAAACACAGGTGTTGATTTCAATCGTGCATGACAGTGGCTACGGCCACACCACGCGCGTGGCAGAGGCCGTCGCGGAAGGAGTTCGGCAGATCCATGGGGCCGAGGTGAAGCTGTTTGCAGTCGCTGATGGCGTCGATTGGGCAACGCTCGAAGCGAGCCACGCGATCATCTTCGGTTCGCCGACCTACAACGGCATGATCAGCGCCCGGCTCAAGCAGTTCTTCGAGGATTCCACGAAGGCTGCGTGGACCGCACTGAAATGGCGCAACAAGATCGCCGCAGGGTTCACGAACTCCGGTGCGCAGCACGGCGACAAGCTGAACTCGCTGGTATCGATGGCGCTGTTCGCTGCACAGCACGGGATGATCTGGGTTGGCCTCGATCTCATGCCCGGCAACAACAGCAGCACCGCCAGCGCTGACGATTTGAACCGGCTGGGCAGCTGGCTGGGTGTCATGACCCATGCGAACGTGGATCAGGCGCCCGATGTAGCGCCGCCGGCAAGCGACCTCATGACAGCCCAGTACCTCGGTCGCCGCGTGGCGACGATAGCCGGCCGCCTCCAACCCGTCTGAACCGCTCTGCACCGCTTAAGGAAAACCAACGATGAAACTGCTTTGCCTCGATGTCCCCCAGCCGGGCGCCAGCCTCGAGAAATACCGGCCACACATGCAGGACGAAGCCCGCCATGCGTGGCAGATGTACAAAGGGGGCATCATCCGCGACATCTATTTTCGACAGGACCGGCCCGGTGTCGCCATCATCGCGGAAGCCGAGTCTGTCGAGGCCGCAAGGAGTGCGCTTGCGGAGTTTCCGCTGGCCAAGGCCGGACTGATCGGCTGGGAAGTCATCCCCCTTGGCCCTTTCACCAACTGGG
>Ga0209759_1001622_pt1 | contig 11964 bp, 9 predicted proteins | sample AraplaCL_Col_mMS_FD_184261 | JGI IMG/M metagenome (GOLD analysis project Ga0209759, IMG submission 184261) | Arabidopsis root microbial communities from the University of North Carolina, USA - plate scrape CL_Col_mMS (SPAdes) (version 2) | ecosystem: Host-associated > Plants > Roots >...
GCCGCACCGGAAAACTGACACTCGAACCATCAAGCATCGATTTCACGCGCGCATGGCCGGATGGCTGGCAAGGAAGCGCCATCCCGCACGGCGCCGTTTTCAGCAATCCCTGAGCCACGGGATGGTCACCGGAAACAGGGGTCAGAGTGCACTTAATTTGAAAAGTCGACTCTGACCTCTGTTTTGGTTGGATCAATCGGATCGCTCATACCAAGGTGTGAACTTCAAGGCCAACACATCATTTCCGGTGCTGTGCGAGAACAACGTCTTTGACGCCGTGTCATTGGAAGGCTCTCAGGCGCGGACCGAGCGCTGACCGCTGACCTGGAATCACCCTCGCCCGTACGGCGCACACGGCGAGCTGACTTCGAGTCAGGTTGCGCGAGGAGGCCCGATCACTATCTCTGACGTGACTCAGCTGCACCGTTAAATGCTTCGAGAGTCAGCACGATGGCGCGTGCCGAATGATCGCGCGTTCTTGCTCAATTGTGCCGATGTAGAACTCGGCTCGACAGCGACAAGCTGATCGGATTGGTCTTCCCAAGGATTCCCGAAAATGCGGCAACTAGCGTAAGCGACTATCTCCAAGTATCGGTGAAACTGGTGGGCGCCGATCGGAGTCTTTCGGCGTCGCGGGCAGGCGGCGCACCAAATTGGCGGGAGTATTCGCGACTAAACTGAGAAGCGCTTTCATAGCCAACCGCATAGGCCACCCGCGTCGACTCGCACTGCTCAATCACGAGCATCCGGCGTGCCTGCTGTAGCCGGATCATCTTTTGATATTGCAGCGGACTCATGGCGGTCGCCGTCTTGAAGTGGCGATGGAATGTGGCGCGGCTCATCGCCGCCAGGTCGGCCAGGTTATCGACGCTTAACGGCTGCTCGTAATGCGTCGTGATCCATGCAAGAGCGCGCCGGATTTGCGCCATACGACTATCCTGCCTGGCAACATGATGCAGCAAGCTCGCATGCGGCCCCTGCAGAAGACGATAGAGAATCTCGCGCTCGACCAAGGGCGCTAGGACAGGAATGTCTCCGGGACGATCGAGAAGCCGCAGCATGCGAGTCCAAGCTTCAATCAAATCCGGGGAAACGGGACCAATCGCAAAGCCAGGCTGCAGCTTGGCTTCCATAGCTGGCGGCAAATGATCGAGCACCTCCGCGATTACCTGCGGCTCGAAGACGAAGGTGATGGCGAGATAGGGCTTTTGCACGCTGGCTTCGACAATGCGACCCGTCGCCGGAACCTCGACGGATGTCACGAAACAGTGGCCTACGTCGTAGTCCAGCACCTGCTTCCCTATGACGACGTGTTTTCCGCCTTGCACGACAAGGCAAAGCATAGGTCCGTATATCCCCGCGAGTGGGCCGGTGGTCGCTTCGCCGCGCGAGAGCGTCACCCGCGTGATCGGGGTAACGGTCCGCTGCGTCAGCGCGTGACGAAGCATCAATGCTCTTAATTCGGCAAGTACGTCGGCCATTTCAGCAGCATCGTCAAAAAAGCGGTCGTTGAAAAGTCGATTTTGTCCAATTGAGACGATTAGGCAAGGGTTTGATACAGCACTGCGCGCGCTTCTTACAGGCTGGCCATAGCATAAGGACACCCCACCCCGTGCTGTCGGCGATGCTCCATAGGCGGCCAGCTCGCGAACTTCAACCATATGCTAGTGCAGCAAAGGAGACACATCGTGTCCTACAATCTTTTCGAGCAATTTCCGAGCTTTACCGAGCACCACGATGTCTATCCTGCGATTGACCCCGCGGGTGCTCTGAAGGGCAGCGTGGCCTGCAAGGTCGTATTCCTATCTGGCGCGTCCCAAGGCATCGGGCAAGCAACCGCTGTCGCGTTCGCACGCGCTGGCGCTGCGGCCGTCTACATCACGGCCCGTTCCGAGAAGGCGTTGCTGGAAACGCAGAGCAAGGTGCAGGAGGCCAATCCGGCGACTAAATGCGCCTTTAGCATCTGTGACGTGACCGACCTCGCGCAGGTCAAGGCCGCCATCGACGATTGCGTGGCCAAGTTTGGCGGAATCGACGTGGCTGATGCCAATGCCGGCTATTGCGGCACCTGGGTGAAGATCGCCGAGAGCGATCCGGAAAGCTGGTGGCGCACCTGGGATATCAACATGAAGGGTACCTACCATCTCATTCGCGAGGCGGTGCCCCACCTCATCGCATCGGCCCAGAAGCACGCCGCCAAGGGCCAGTCGGGTGGCCATCTCATCCTGATCTCGTCCGTCGGCGCGCAACTCCTGACGCCGGGCGCCTCCGACTATCAGGTGTCGAAGCACGCCATCAATCGCCTGAGCGAGTTCGTGCATGTCGATCATGGTGCTGACGGCGTGAAGTGCTTCGCCGTGCATCCTGGCGGCGTCGCCACTTCGCTCGCCAAGAACATGCCGGACGACATGCACCAGTATCTGGTGGATGCGCCCGAGCTGGCGGCTGGGTTCATCACTTGGCTAGCCTCCGGCAACGCGGACTGGGCTACGGGTCGATACCTGAGCGCCACTTGGGACGTGACCGAATTGGGTCAGATTCAGAAAGCCATCCTGACCGACGACCTCTTGGTGAACCGCTTGCGAGCCAAGGCTTAAAGCCTATACCTCGTCAAAACACAGGGGCCATTCCCAGCATTGCCGGCGGATGCGCCCCGGTGTCCCCAGGCTTTCACGCGGCCAAATGAGAGGAACACTATGAGCGGGAACAGAGCACTTTTTGATCTACAGAAAGACTATTTCCTCACCGATACCACGAAGAGCTTGGCGTGGCGCATGGATCAGCTTGATCGACTTGAGCGCCTTCTCATCGAGAATGAAGATGCTCTTCGCGAAGCGCTGGCCAATGACTTCAAGACGGCCTGGTTCGAGCAGGGCATGGAGTATTACGCTTCGCTAGGTTCTGTGGCCGACGCAAAAGAGAATCTCGCTGATTGGATGGCACCGGAAGATGCGCCGCTATCGAGGAGAATGCGCGAAACCGGGCACAAGGGTGTGATTCACCGAGAGCCATATGGCGTTTGCTTAATAGTCGCGCCGTTCAATGCGCCGATCGCGCTGACCTTTGATCCCCTTGTCGCCGCGCTTGCAGCCGGTAATACCGTCATTGTGAAGCCATCGACTGCAACGACGAATACTTCGGCGCTGATCGAGAATCTCATTGCCCGCTACTTCGAGACAGAAGCGGTCGCTGTCGTGACAGGGGATCGGGAAACGCTTACCGAGCTGATGACATTCCCGTTCGATTTCATGTTCTTCACCGGAAGCACCCATGTCGGGAAGATTGTCATGCGCGCAGCCGCCGAACACCTCACGCCCGTGCTGCTGGAGCTAGGCGGCCAATGCCCAGTAGTGGTGGATGAAACCGCTAACGTGAAGGATGCTGCGGAGAAGATCGTTTGGGGGGCGATGGCCTTTGCCGGCCAATGGTGCGTATCGCCTGGCTATGTCTACGTCCATGCCTCGGTGGCTGATGTGTTCGTCGAAGCGTGCAAGGCGGCCATCAGGAAATTCTACGGAACAGATCCGAAGAGCAGCCCGGACTATTCGCGCGTCATCAGCACGCAAGAGGTCGATCGGCTTGCTGGCATGCTGAAGGGTGCCTCGGTGGTTGCAGGCGGGTCATATGATCGTGAAGCGCGCTATTTCGATCCTACGATCGTCTACCCGGCTCAATGGGGTATACCGATCATGGACAGGGAGATATTTGGACCCATCCTCCCGATCCTGACCTTTACCGAGCTTGCCCCAGTCCTCGACGTTCTCAAGCGTCAGCCGCGCCCTCTTGCCGCCTACGTCTTCTCGGCAAATAGATCGGTGGTCGAGAGATTTATCGCAGGCTTCTCATTCGGCGGTGGAGCGGTCAACCAAGCTGTAGTGCATTGCTTCATGAGTTCCATGCCGTTCGGCGGCGTAGGGACATCGGGTATGGGTCGCTATCACGGCAAGTTCGGATTTGACGCACTCAGTCACGCCAAATCGGTTGTCTATTCGCCTGTCGACGTGACGATCGATGCCGTGTTGCCCCCTTACACCAAAGAAAAGGCGGCAGCCTTGGGGGAATGGTTCGCTGCACCGAGCGCGCCCTAAACGACACACCCGGCGTTTCCAGAGAATCACAATCAAACAGAATATGGGTGTCCCATGAGCAAACGATTTGAAGGCAAGACCGTCGTCATCACCGGTGGCAGCAGCGGCATCGGCTTGGCAACCGCCAAACTGTTTCATGAAGAAGGTGCCAAGGTCGCTATTACCGGACGCGGTCAGAAAGCCCTGGACGACGCCGTAGCGGCGATTGGGGCGCGTGCGATTGCGGTGTCCGCTGACGTTTCTAACCTCGAGGATCTCGATCGCCTGTATGCGACCGTAAACGACAAGTTCGGCAAGATTGACGTGTTGTTCGCCAATGCCGGTATCGCCAGATTCATGCCTGCCACGGAAATGACAGAGGAAGCCTTCGACGAGATGTTCAATATCAATGTCAAAGGTCTGTATTTCACCATCCAGAAGGCGATCCCGCACTTTAACGACAATGCAGGCGTCGTGCTGGGGTCTTCCGTCGTCAATTCACTGGGCCTACCAGGGACAAGCGTCTATGCGGCGACCAAAGCCACCATCCGTTCGTTCGCCCGTACGTTGGCGTCCGAGTTGGTTGGTCGCGGTATCCGCGTGAACGCGATCAGCCCAGGCACGATCATGACGCCAATCATGGACAAGCTGGGCTTCTCCGCTTCGCAGCGCGACGACTTTCTGGATGACGTCAAGCAAGGGATTCCAATGAAGCGCCTTGGAACGTCAGAAGAGATCGCCAAAGCCGTGCTCTTCTTGGCAGGCAGCGACGCCTCGTTCATGACCGGCGCTGACCTGTATGTGGATGGTGGTCAGGGACAGGTCTGACAAAGGCAAAGCCAGCTTGATCGCCTGCCTTGGCAAGCGGTGGGGCGGTGCCTGACTGGTGTGAGCATAAAACAGGGGTCAGAGTGCACTTAATTTGAAAAGTCGACCCTGACCCCCTGTTTTGCATTGTCTCTGACACCTTTCCTGTGAGGCAGCCTTACTTCGATACGTGCTGCGCCATCCCCAGCGCCCGCATGACCGCCTTGGCCACCGCGTCCGGCTGATCGATCTCGATGTCATGCGAGCTATCCAGAACGCGTACCAGCGTGCCACGCGAAGAGGTGGCGACGATCTGCGCTTGCGTGTGGGCCCGGGCTTCTTCCAGCCCTTTGCGGTCACGCGGCAGCGCATCGGCGTAGGTGTTGCGGCGGACAGCACGATCAGGGGCGTAGCGCCGTGCGTCTCCTGCTTTGACACGGGCGGCTTGAACACCGCGGCATTGCTCTGGAGCACCGACAGCATGGTGCGCCAGTACGCAGGCTTCGACATGAGGGCCAGGTTCACCGCGTTGAGCTTGGCGCTGGCGTGCGGATCGGGTTCACCGAGACACTGGCTCAGTTCCTTATGAGTGGACGTCAGTTCGTGCTTTTCGGCGGCGGCCTCGCACCGCCGAAGAAACGCGAACCGCTGTACCGAGAGGGAGTCCTCGTCCTTTTGCCAGCCGGGGGCAAACCGGCCGATGTCCTGCGCGGGCGGATCGAGCAGGACCATCGCGCTCACGTCCGCCGGATACCGGCTCGCGTACTGCCGAACGATGTTGCTGCCCAGCGAGTGGCCCACCATCACCAGAGGGGTCGCGAGGCCGGCGCGCTGGATCAGCGCGTGCAGATCCGACACGTCGGCGTCGAGATCGCGCGGCAACGGTCCCTCGCTGCTGAAGCCGAAGCCGGCCCGGTCGTACGCGCAGACGCGCGCGTGGGCGGCCAACAGTGGCTGCACCTTGAACCAGGCGGAGGAATCGGCGATCGCGCCGGCCTCCAGCAGGACGGTTTGCGGTCCGCTGCCCGAACAGCGCAGGTTGAGGAAGCGGCCATGGCCAATGTCGATCAGCTTCGCCGCCTGCGCATAGCTGTCCGACATGCGCTGCGACGCGGCGGCGTGGCTGGCTTCGGTGGACCGGGCCTGGCCGAACATCACGGCCAGCAAAAGGGCGCCGCCCGCTTTCAGGTACATCCTGTTCAAGACGTGTTTCCCGTCGATGGCCCGGGCAGGGGCCGGGCAGGCTCTTCATCGACTTGAGGAGGCGCAAGAAGTTCAGGGAATTCGGGGCACTTGAGGCATAAGGGGAATTAAACGCTGTCACTTGAAAACCCGGCCTCTTAATTTTCTCCGTCCCCTTTGGTCTCCTCGTTCAAGCCTTGAAGCAGTGCTCACGGTGCCAACGCAAGTAGGTCGGGTGTGGCCTTAGTTCTGGATCGTCCGGTATGCCTAGCGTTCGATCCGGGCGTATCAGCTTGTCCAGGTCGTCAGGTACCCCGTGTGGCGAGAGGATGATGCGGAAGTCATCGCTGAAGGTCATCAGGCCGCGATCAAACAGCCAGTGCGCGGTGCCGGTGAGGGCGATGCCGTTGCGGATGGCATCCGGTCCATCCGCCTCGACGGAGCGGATGTGAGCGGCCTGTACTTCCGGGCGTCCGCCGCCGTTGATGAGGCGCAGCCCGGTGACTGCGCAGGTGTTTCGATAAACGGCGCGCACCTGGCGCCGAAAGCAGGCGTCACGCACTTTCCGTGCCGTGAGTGTCTCAACGATGGGCCGCGCGACGTACTCGGGCGGCTCCTCCGCGATGGCGTGCGCCCGCTCCCAAGGCTCCGGCTGCGTGCTGATGCCACGACGCACGATGTTTTCGAATTCGCTACGGGGAAGCTCTCGCACAGCACGCCCAAAGGCGCCCTTGTTCGTTTGGCTGTCCTCTCGCCGGAGTTTCGACTCCCGGTAACCCGATGCATCTCGAAAAGGTACGGGTTGGTCGAATTCCATATAGCCGGTCATCTGCGCGTAGAAGTGGTCTGCGCGGACGGGGTCCTGGACGACCTTCTTGACGTGTGCGATGGCGAAGTACGCTTGCCGGCCGGTGGAGCTGTGTGGTCCGGTGGTCCGCCTTGGCTCGTAGTAGACGATCCAGTCGCCAACCGCCTCCTCGACCTGCCGCAGATAGGTCTTCGGAAAGTGGTACCGCTCTTCGATCAAATCGTCGTAGATCGAGCTGGCGGAAGCGGTGAATACGGCGTTCGTCATCGGCGTCCCCTCGGCGCCGGACCAGGTTACCAGGCAAGACAAGATCCAGCATGTTGGGCACGCATGTTTGCCCATGGACAGCGCACCGCATTCTGCGTGGCTGCTGCCTGGAAAAGGGGCCAGGGACAATGGTTGGCATTCCCGAAGTCCAGGCCATGACGATTTGCGTTATATGACGGATGGCGTTATGGTTTGCCCGTGATCAGAAACTTTGCCGACAAGGAGGCGGAAAAGATCTGGGGCGGAACGCCTTCCCGGCGCCTGCCTGCCGATATCCAATCCGTGGCGCGCCGCAAGCTGCGCATGCTGGCAAACGCTTCGATGCTGGATGACCTGCGCATTCCTCCGGCCAATCGGCTGGAAGCCCTGAAGGGCCAACGCAAAGGACAGCACAGCATCCGCATCAACGATCAATGGCGCGTCTGTTTCCGATGGATCGACGGCGACGCCCACGACGTGGAAATCGTCGATTACCACTGACGCCAACGAGTCGATCATGAAGAGCCTGCCCAACATCCATCCCGGCGAAGTGCTGCTCGAGGAGTTCCTGACGCCCATGGGTATCAGCCAGAATGCCTTGGCGCGCGCTGCCGGCGTGCCGCCGCGCCGCATCAACGAGATCGTGCTCGGCAAGCGCGGTGTCACGGCGGATACCGCCGTGCGTCTGGCCGCTGCCCTCGGGACCAGCGAGCGCTTCTGGCTGGGGCTTCAGGCGGACTACGATCTGGAAGAGGCCCATCGGATGCTCGGCAAGGCTGTCGACCAGATTGAGCGGATTGCGGGGTGAGTACTCAAGTCCCGAGCGCTGCAAACTGAAAATTCGGGGACACGGTGCACTTTATCCGCGCCGTTTGTTGTTCGTTCTGCACTGATCCGGCCAGCTAGCCAAAAGCGGTCATTGAACAGGTGTCCTGGCGAACCATGCCTTCCTGGAGTGACAGGTCTCCATGGCGCGCTGGTAGCCGTCGCGTGCGCTGGTGCGGGCGATATAGGATTTCTCTGTTTCGCCAAGGGTGATGCCTGCACCGTGTTGCGCCAATTCCAGCGCGTACGTCACCGAGATGTCGGCGGCGGTAAACATCTCGCCGGCGAGATAGGGCGTGCGTGCCAGCTGCCGCGTCACCAGGCCCAGCCGACTTTGGAAAACGTCCAGCGCCTGGCCGGCGCTCCAGTTCTGCCGCTCGGACTCCGGCGCAAAATTGCGCGCGCCGACGACGAAGTAGATGGAGGCCGCGAGGCCCGCTTCGCCAAGATGAAGGAACTGCTGATAGGCGGGGAACGCCGGATCGTGCGGGGCGGGCGCCAGCGGGGTTGGCCCGTAGCGGGCCATCAGGTATTCCATGATCGCAATGGACTCGACCATGGTGACGTCGCCGTCCCGGATCGCCGGGATGAAACCGGCAGGATTGATGGCCAGGAACTCCGGGTCTTTCTCGACGCCGGCCAGAAGGTCCACCGGCCGCAAGCGGTACGCGAGCCCCATCTCTTCCAGCAGCCAGACGACCCGAAAGCCTCTTCCCTCGCCAAAGACCGTGATCATCGTGAGTCGTCCTCCTGGGGTTCGGGCTTGTCGGCCCTGCGACAGGAAGACGAACGGGGCCTTCGGAAATCGACGTCAGCCCAGCGAACGCCGGAAGAACGGGGTCAGGTTGACCCCGTCAGGCGGGGCTGATTTCGAAAGGGTGATGAGGATCACGTTTTTCCTACATCGCCTTGAGGCGGGCCTAACGATTGATAAAGGTTCGCCTGCGTAACTTGCAATGCTGGATCGGACCTGATCCATTCCCCCCGAGATGTAGACGAAGGCTTGTCGCAGGCACCCGGGGAAACGACAAGTCTTGGAGTCTTGAATGAATTTTCCCCGCAATGTTCCGGCGGGGCGTCTCGCGTGCGCCCTCGCTTCCACCCCTGCCTTTGCTTCAACCCCTGCCGTAGCCACCGATCCGCGTGCCTTGGGCAAGCCGTCCAGGTTCCTGCGCGGCGTGGGCGCAGGCGGCTGCGCCACGCTGCTGACCATGCTGCTGACCACGCTGTCCGCGAATGCTTTTGCCGCGACGGCACCCGCCGTGACCGCGGCGCATCCCCGGTTGATCCTCGATGCGCCGACCCTTTCGGCCTTGCGCCAGAACGCCGCCGCCAACACGCCCGAGTGGCAGATGCTGAAGTCGGTCTGTGACTCGTACATCGGCGGCACGGTGAATTATCCGACCGGCACCGCCTACCCGAACCTGCCCAATATCGGTTCGGGTTACCAGGGCGAGTCTTACCTGCCGGCACTGCTGTCCGAGGGGCTCTGCTATCAGACCTTGAAGACCAGCAACCCGACCGCTGCGGCCAGCTACGGCGCCAAGGCGGTCGATATCCTGATGAAGATGGCTGCGCCGTACGGCAACCAGGGTGAGAACCCGAACGTCGATGACGGCTACGCCATGCGCTTCTACGGCGTGGGCTTCGGCCTGGGCTACGACTGGCTGTACGACCTGCTGACCCCGGCGCAGCGGACGCAGGTCTACACCACCGCCAATGCGTGGGTGACGTCCTTCGAAACGAAGACGTTCGAATACAACCACCCGCAGAGCAACTACTTCGCCGGCTATTTCCATGCCAAGGCGGCCATTGCACTGGGCACCTATGGGGACAACCCCAGTGCGCCGGCGCAGTGGAACGACTGGTACACCAACCAGTTCGGCCAGCGCGTGCAGCCGTTCTACGCGCAGCACCTGACCGGCGGCGGCTGGCCGGAAGGCTATGGCAACTACGCGCCGCTCGGCATCCTCAACATGAGCCTGCCCGCACGCGAAGTGATGACGGCGACCGGCACGGACATCGTCCACGCCAAGGCGGCACCGTACAGCTACCCGGTGGACAGCGCCGACTACATGATCCATTTCACCTGGCCGTCGCGTGCGTATTTCGACGACCGCGACATGAACCACGCGGATGGCTCGGCGATCGGCATCGGGATGCCCGGCACCACGCAGGTGGGCCTGGCGGAAATGATCCTGGGCGAAATCGGATACTGGAAATCGCCCAAGGTGGGTGTATTCCACGAGTACCTCAACGAGGTCAGCACGGCCACCAACGGCTTCAATTCCTCGGACCCGTGGCTGCTGTTCCTGGAGACCAATCCCGCCGCGCCCACCACATCGTTGACGTCGCTGCCGCTGTCGTACTTCGCCAGTGGCATGAACGCGGTGGCGGCGCGCTCGGACTGGGGCAACGCTGCCAGCTGGATGTCGTTCCGCGCGGGGCCGTACACCAATGCGCCGGCGCAGGGTGAGCAGTACTTCGACCAAGGCAGCTTGGCGCTGACGCAGGGCAATACTCCGCTGCTGGTCAATGCCGGCGGCTGGATGGTGCACGGGCCTACCGGCAGCGCGGACGAAGACCGCATCTACAACGACAACTACGGCAGCAGCGACGGCACGCTCTACATGGGCAACCGCCAGCTCTACAACATCTTCTACGTGTTCAACAAAAGCGGCGGCAAGATCGTCGAACCCGGCGGGCAGGCAGCGTACACAACCGAAGACAACCAGGTGCGCACGCATGTCGCGGCGTTCGAGGACGGTGGGCCGTATGTCTACACCCGCGCCGAACATATCGAGGATATGTATCGCAAGTTCTCCGCCGGTCCGGCCGTGGCGGCCTGGTCGCGCGAGGTGGTGTACCTGCGGCCGCACCGGTTCGTCGTCTACGACCGCACCACGGCCGGCAGCAGCGCCTACGACCAGTACCTGGCGTGGCATTTCCCGGCCACCCCGGCCAAGGGTTCGGCACCGAGCGGCGAGACACGGCTGGATGTGACCTACAACGGAACCTATGCCGGCGCGATGACCTCGGTGCTTCCCGCCAATGCGACCATGACCACGGTCGGTCTGTATCCGGGCAGCAACCCGGTGAAGGTGTGGCAGGTGCAGGAACGCGCGCCGACCGCGGGCCTCAGCCAGCAGTGGTTGAACGTGTTCGATACCTCGTCGTCGCCGACGCTCGTGGCCTCCGCCACTCCCGTCACCGTCAACGCGGGCGCCATCGTGGGCGTGAGCCTGTCGGGCAGTGACGGCAACGACGTGGTCATCAACAGCGCCGGGGCCGCCGGCACGCCCGTCAGCGGGGCCATCCGCTACACCGTGCCCGCGAATGCCGCCAGTCACGTGATCACCGAGCTGGTCCCCAACACCGGCTATTCGGTGACGGTGGCCAACGTCAGCGGACAGCAGCAGGTAAGCGTGTCGCCCGGCGGTACGTTCATGGTCAGCGCCAACGGCGTGCTTGCCTTCAACGTAAGCGGCGGCGGCACCGTGACCGCGGCTCCGCCACCCCCGCCGGCGCCTGCACCTGCACCGGCACCGGCACCGGCACCGGCACCGGCACCCGCACCCGCACCCGCACCCGCACCCGCACCCGCACCGGCACCGGCACCGGCACCCGCACCGGCACCGGCACCGGCACCGGCACCCGCACCGGCACCGGCACCGGCACCGGCACCGGCACCGGCACCGGCACCCGCACCGGCACCCGCACCGGCACCGGCACCGGCACCCGCACCCGCACCCGCACCCGCACCCGCCCCGAGCGGCCAGTTGCAGAACGACAAACCCGTGACCGGCCTGAAGATCTCCACGGGTGGTGACCTGCGGTACACCGTGACGATTCCCAGCGGCGCTACCTACAGCGAGGTGATGACCGTGAACGGAACGGGCAACGCCGATCTGTACGTCAAATACGGCTCGGCGCCGACGCTGACCAGCTACGACTGCCGCTCGTACCATGCCGGCAACAACGAGCTGTGCACCTCAAGCAATCCGAAGCCTGGTACGTACTACGTCCTGG
>Ga0209759_1001625_pt1 | contig 11954 bp, 7 predicted proteins | sample AraplaCL_Col_mMS_FD_184261 | JGI IMG/M metagenome (GOLD analysis project Ga0209759, IMG submission 184261) | Arabidopsis root microbial communities from the University of North Carolina, USA - plate scrape CL_Col_mMS (SPAdes) (version 2) | ecosystem: Host-associated > Plants > Roots >...
GCGATCAGTCTTATCAAGCGCCCGCTGATAACCGCTACGGCGTTGTTGAATACGTCGAGGCGGTGCCCGTGCGCGGCCAGTCGAGCGGCGTAGGTGCGGTACTCGGCGGCGTGGTGGGCGGCTTGCTGGGCCATCAGGTTGGCGGCGGACGCGGCAACACCGTGGCCACCATCGGCGGCGCGGTGGCAGGCGCCATGGCGGGCAACGCCGTGGAGGGCAACACGGTGGTCGGCCAGACTTATCGCGTGACCATGCGCCTGAACGACAACTCGCGCGTCACGCTTACACAGAACAACCCGAACGGACTGCGCGTGGGTGATCGCGCACGCATCGAAAACAACATGGCAGTGCCTTACTAGCCACATCCCGCATGGCGCCGCCCGCGCCGGCTTCAGAAACGGAGCGGGTCGGCCGATATAGCGGAGGCAATAACCCGCTGTGACTGCCATGCTCAATCGACTTTCCATCCGTTTCCGACTCAACGCAGCACTGGCGCTGCTGGCCGTGCTGCTGGCGGCCACCGGCACCATCGGTGTGATCGGGATGCGCGCCTCCGACGCCAATATCAATGAGGTCTATACCAATCAGCTCGCTTCGGCATCGCTGATGGGCAAGGCACAGCTGAACGCAGCGATCGTGCGTACGACGCTGGATCGGGCGGTCTTCCATCCGGATGCGGCCGACGTGCCGGCCATCATCGAAAAGGCCAACGCTTACCGCGCCAAGTCTGAGGGCGCGTGGAAGCAATACAAGGCGCTGCCCATGAACGCGGAGGAGGCGCGCCTGGCCGCTGACGTTGAAGCCAAGCGCGCAGCGTTGTTCCGCGATGGTGTTGAACCGCTGATGAACGCCCTGCGCGCGCACGATACCGCTGCTGCGGACAAGGTGGTGATGACCCTCATCCCGCCGCAGTTCGTGGCACTGTCTGCTGCTGTAGACGCGCTGGATCGTAGCCAAGCTGAGCAGGCCAAGGCCGCCTACGAAAGCGCGGTTGCCCGCTCGCATGCGTTTCTGATGTTGATCATTGGTGCCATTGCGGTGGGCATCGCGGCGGCGCTGGGCTGCGCATTCGGCCTGCACCGCGCGATCTCTGTGCCGCTGTCCAAGATGCTGGGCCACTTCAGCGCGATCTCGAACGGCAATCTGACCGAGTGCATTACCGTCAGCAGCAAGGACGAAATGGGCGCGCTCACGCAAGGTCTCGTCGACATGCAGAACGGGCTGATCCGTACCATCGTGACGATGCGCGGCGGTAGCGAATCCATCGCCAGCGCCACCAAGCAGATTGCGGCCGGCAACATGGACTTGTCGCAACGCACGGAAGAGCAGGCGTCGTCGCTGGAAGAAACAGCGTCGAGCATGGAAGAGCTGACCAGCATCGTGCGCCAGAACGCCGACAACGCACGCCAGGCCAGCCAGCTTGCGGGCAACGCTTCGGACATCGCCGTCAAGGGCGGTGAGGTGGTGGGCCGCGTGATCGAGACGATGTCGGGCATCAACGACAGCAGCAAGAAGATCGCCGACATTATCGGCGTGATCGAAGGCATAGCATTCCAGACCAACATCCTCGCGTTGAACGCGGCGGTGGAAGCTGCGCGCGCAGGCGAGCAGGGCCGTGGGTTTGCGGTGGTGGCCGGTGAAGTGCGCAGCTTGGCGCAACGCTCGGCCACGGCGGCCAAGGAGATCAAGGAACTCATCAGCGATTCGGTTGGCCGCGTTGAAAATGGCTCGACGCTGGTGACCGAGGCCGGCGCGGTGATTGACGAAGTGGTTGTGGCAGTCAAGCGCGTGACCGACATCATGGGCGAGATCAGCTCGGCATCGGACGAGCAAAGCGCCGGCATCGAGCAAGTCAACCAGGCCGTCACGCAGATGGATGAGGTGACTCAGCAGAACGCCGCGCTGGTGGAAGAGGCAGCCGCTGCTGCGCAATCGCTGGAAGAGCAGGCCGGCGTGCTTCGCGAGGCGGTGGCGTCGTTCCGCTTGCCGGTGGCGGGTGTGCGCGCCGAACCTGTGCTGGCGCCCGTGGCTGCAAAGGCGGCGCCCGCTGCATCGGCTACATCGGCCGCATTGACCGTTTCCAGCCCGGTCGCTAAACCGGTTGCACGCAAACCTGCCGTGGCGACGGCGCGTGCGGCCGGCAAGCGTCCCGCTGCGCCGGCCAAGTCGGTCGCTGTGCCAGTTCAAAGCGCGAAGGTAGCGCCTGCCGTGGCAGCCGAGCCCAAGCCTGGCAAGCTTGCCTTGGCTGCGGCCTCCAGCGATGCCGACGACTGGGAACAGTTCTGACGCACAGGCCGACACGCTCAATCCAACAAGCCGCGTCCAGAGCGCGGCTTTGTGTTTCAGCGCTGTAACCGATTTGCGGAATTGCTTGGGCCGATGTTGTCAGCCCAGGCGGCGATTCGCGCGGCAATGTCGCCGATGCGTGCCTCAACTGCGCACCAGCCCCCATCTGACGAGCGATTCGTCTGGAAGGTCCTTTGCGCATAAGGCTTTGCAACCTGCACTGCGCTGCGCGCCGAAGTGCATGCAGCAACGCGCGCTCCGTGCCGGTGAAGTGCACTTCCCGCTCGCCTAACCCAAACACCCTGCAGTGGACCGCTCAACGCCTCCGTCATTCGTAGGGAGGCTTTGTCCGCTGCCGTACGAACACCCGTCCCATCAGGCGATATTGCATGCCGTGGCGTTGATCTTGCAGACCCCGTCCGCCGCATCTTGCGTTCATACATGCAACAACCCTGCGTGTCCGACACGTGTCTGAAGGCGTACGTGGTGCACTGCACCGCATAACTGTGCGCCTCGGCGGGTGTTGGTATGGTCCTCGCGTTCCCCCTCGCGAGAAGCAGGCTAGAGAGACGCATCCACCGATCGACGGCAGGCGATCGGGGCGGATGTCACGGCGCAAAGCGGTTGCGTCGGACGTCGAAGAAGACCTTTGGGGGAAGCATGAGTGCCACAGCGCAAGGCGGGGGGTACGCCGGACACTGGCAACGCGCCCGTAGGGCGGGAGCGGGGGAGCGACCATGAGCGATCTGCCATGGGACCTTTACCTCGCGTTGCTCAACACCTTGACGGTGGCGACCACGCTCGTCATCTTCATCAGTACCGCCGACGACTTTTTCCTGGATGCCTTCTATTGGGTGCGGGAGCTGTGGCTCTGGCCGCAGCGTGGCCGCACCCCCGTCACGATCTCGGCGCAGTCGCTGCGTGAGCGCGAAGAGCAATGGCTCGCCATCATGGTGCCGGCGTGGAAGGAGTACGACGTCATCGCCAAGATGGTCGAGAACACCCTGGCGACGATGGAGTACACGCGCTTCATCATCTTTGCCGGCGCGTACCGCAACGATGCGGAGACCACCACCGAGGTCGAGCGCATGGTGCGCCGCTATCCCGGCCGCGTGGTGCGCGCAGCCGTCACGCATGATGGCCCGACGTGCAAGGCCGACTGCCTGAACACCATCATCCAGACCATCATCCGGCATGAGGCAGGCCACGGCATCCGCTTTGCGGGCGTGATCATGCATGACTGTGAAGATGTGATCCACCCGCTGGAGCTGAAGTACTTCAATTACTTCATCATCGATCAGGATCTGGTGCAGTTGCCGGTGCTATCGCTTGAGCGCAAGTGGTACGAGTGGGTGGCCGGCACGTACATGGATGATTTTTCAGAGACGCACCAGAAAGACCTGGTGGCGCGCCAGGCGCTGACCGGCACGGTGCCGGGGGCCGGCGTGGCGCTGTGCTATAGCCGCCGTGCGATCGAGGCGGTGATGAAGGTACGCGGCGATTCTCCGTTCAACACCAGCACGCTCACGGAAGACTACGACTTCAGTTTCCGCCTGCGCGAACTGGGCATGCGCGAAGCGTTCGTGCATTTCCCGATCTGCGAGAACGCAGCGCCGGCCGAAGACGCCGCGGGCAAGACGCGCACACGCTGGCACCTGGGGCGGCGCAAGGGCACGCGTCCGCAACTCCTGGCCACGCGCGAATACTTTCCGAGCACGTTCCGCACGGCGTATCGCCAGCGCGCACGCTGGGTGCTCGGCATTGCGTTCCAGGGCTGGTTGCAGATGGGCTGGAACGGCAATCTCATCACGCGCTACATGTTCTTCCGGGACCGCAAGGGCGTGCTGACGGCGCTGTTCTCGATCCTGGCGTATGTGCTCTCGCTCAACTATCTGGCGCTTGGCGCGCTGATGGCAAAAGGCGTGGTCACGATTCCGGATGGCACGTTCGTGGTCGGCAGCTTCTGGATGCAGGACCTGCTGGCTGTCAATGCCGCGCTGCTGTTCAACCGACTCGCGCAGCGCGTGTACTTTGTCGGTCGGCTCAATGGCCCGCTGCAAGGCGTGCTGTGTCTGCCCAGGCTCGTCGTGAACAACTTCATCAACTTCTTCTCGGTATGCCGGGCGTGGAAGATCTTCCTGATCTACTGCCTGACCGGCAAGCCCATCGCCTGGGACAAGACGCAGCACACCTATCTGTCGAACGACGCGCTCGGCCGCACGCGCTGCAAGCTGGGCGAAACGCTCGTCAAGTGGGAAGTGCTCACGCAGGAGCAGTTGGACGCGGCGCTTGCCATCCAGAGCCAAACCGGGCGGCGTCTTGGGCAGGTGCTGGTCGAGCAGGGCCTGGTGACGCCCGACACGCTGGCCGATGCGCTGGCCGAGCAGGTCGACCTGCCGCGCGTGAGTCTGACCAACGTCGTGCTGGGCGCGCTGGCCGATTGCCTGCCGCGTGACCTGGCTGTGCGGCATCACGTGGTGCCGTTCTCGATTGGCGAAGACGGCTCGCTCAACATCGCCGTGTCGGAGTTGCCCGACGGCGAAGTGCTGGAAGAGCTGGCCCGTGCGGCCGGCCGTAAGGTCGCGTGCTTCATGGCGTGCGACCACGAGATGTCGGCCGAGCTGGCGCAGATGGCCGATCCCAACCGCCGTGCGACGGTCGTGTTTGGCCCGGCGGCGCATTCGGCCATGCTGGCCGTCGAATCCATGACGGGCGCCGGCCCAGGTGTTGCAGCCGGCACGGCACCCGCACCCGAGGCTTCCACCATCCCCCCCATTCACGTGCCGCCGGACTTGGCCCCCGGGCCAGACCCTCGGCCCAATCCATCAGTTGCGGGAGGTGTGGCATGACACGCGAGAGAGCAGACCGTTTAACCGTGCGCCGGTTGCGCTGGCCGATTGCCGCGGCAGTGTGGGTGCTGTGTCATGGCGTATCGCTGGCAGAGCAGCCTGCGCCGTTGCAGCCCGATGCCTACTTTCGCGCCGATCGCGCCTATCACGCCATCGACGCAAACAAGCTCGACGATGCCGAAGCCGCCACGCGCGCGGCATTGGCCGTGCAGCCAGACAGCTTGCAACTGAATCTGTTGCTGCTCGATGTGCTTACGCGCAAGGGCCAGCTGGATGCGGCACGCGCGCAGGCCGACGCGCTGCTGCGGAAATATCCCGACGAGCCACGCGTGTACGCGCAGCACGGGTTCCTAGCGCAGAAAGCAAATGACCCCGCTGTGGCCGAGCAGGATTTTGCGCACGCCGTGCAAGGCACCGACTGGACCCCGCAGGAGCAGCGCAACCTGCATCTGGCCTGGTCGGATAGTGCGTACTCCGCCAAGCATCCGCAGGCTGCCCTCGATGCGCTCAGCGGCATGAAGGACGAGCCCGATGCCGACGTGCAGGTGCGCCTGGCGCAGTCACGCTTGCAATTGGGCGATCGGGATGGCGCAACCCAAGCGGCCACGCTGGCCGCCGAACACGCTACGGACCCGGCGCGGCAGCGCTACGCCAAGGCGCTGCTCGCCCAGGCAATGGCGCCCGAAGCGCAGGGCGACGCCACTTCCGCCAATGATCCGCGCGTGATCGGTCAGCGTGAGTTGAACGAGGCTTACAGCCATCTGCGTGCGCGTGACGACCGCGCTGCATTGGCAGCGTTCCAGCGCGGCTTCGCCACGGGCGAGGGTAACTGGACCCACTACGCCGATGCCGCCTACGCAGCAAAGCGGCTGGGCGACAACCCGACTGCCATCAACCTCTTCCGGGAAAGCCTCGACCATGCCGATGCCGATGCCAAGAGCGACCGCGGTGGCAATGGAGACGACCGCCTTCAACCGGATCGCCGCTTCGGTTACCGGCGTGAAGTCGAGCAGATGCAGCGCACGTTCGGCATGGTTCTCTCTGGCGCGTATCAAACGTCTGCATTCGGTTTGCCCAACACGGTGAGCGCGGGGCAGGCTGGCGCAGAGGTGTACTGGCAACCGCCCGGTATCGGCTACCGTGACGGCAGCATCTTCCAGCTCTTCGTGCGCGGCTACGACAGCGTGTACGACCGCAACGGCAACACGGGTCTGCCGACCGCGCAGGGCTCCGTGGGCGCACGCTACAAGCCGATCAAGGACATCAACCTGGTGTTCACCGCCGAGCGTCTCTTCCGCATCGGGCAACTGACCACCAACGATACATTGCTGCGCATCGGCTTCTCGACCGACCAGGGGCTCGACCTGCAGGTCACCAAGCCGCGCTGGCAGACGTGGCAGGTGTTTGGCGAGGGCGCGTACTTCCTCAACCAGGGCCGCATGATCGTCAGCACGGAAATGCGCTACGGACACACGTGGTTGCTCAACTCGATCAGCGATCGCCTGACGGTCTATCCGCATATCGTGCTGGCGGGCGATCACGACAACAAGGCGATCGGGCAGCGGCTCGCGCTTGGTGTTGGCCCAGGCATCAACTTTCGCTACTGGTTTCGGGAGTCGCACTACGCAGCGCCGGCCAGTTGGCTGGATTTGACCGTGCAATACCGCTTGCCGTTGACGCATGCGGATCGAGCAAAGGGGGTGGTCGCGCGAGCCATTCTTTGGTTCTAAGCAACCCTGGATTCAAGCAGACCCCAGTCAGAGGTGTCGCAGATGAAACGTTTTTGACCGCCGAGGGAAACGGGTAACAAAGAGAAATGGCAGCGGCGTCCGAAGGATGGCGTCGCAGCGCCATGGCGAGTCAAAGCGGGACGCTTGGCACGGCCTTCGCTCATTGGCGAAGTCTGTGCCGGCGTCAGAAGCGACACGTTCGTCGTCGCGCTTTGCATGCGCCGATGCGGATGACTGGGGGGAATCATGACAGGAAAAATTTTGACCGTGTTCGGCACGCGCCCGGAGGCCATCAAGATGGCGCCGCTGGTGCAGGCATTGCAGGCCGAGGCAGGTTTTGAGTCGGCGGTGTGTGTGAGTGCGCAGCACCGGCAGATGCTGGATCAGGTGCTGGAACTCTTCGGCATCGTGCCGGAGTTTGACCTTAACCTGATGCGGCCTGGGCAGACGTTATCCGACATCACGTCGAACGTGCTGGGCGGCATCGACGGCGTGCTCGATGCCTACAAGCCCGATGCCGTGCTCGTCCACGGCGACACGACGACCACGCTGGCGGCAAGCCTTGCGGCGTTCTACCGGCGCATTCCGGTCGGGCATGTGGAAGCGGGTCTGCGCACCGGCAACATCTGGTCGCCATGGCCGGAAGAGTTGAACCGGCGTGTTACCGATTCTGTGACGACCTGGCATTTCGCGCCCACGGCCGAATCGCGCCAGAACCTGCTGGACGAGGGCATCGACCCGGAGCAGGTCACGCTTACCGGCAACACCGTCATCGATGCGTTGCTGGCCGTCAAGCACCGGCTGGACGATGACACCACGCTCTCAGCGCAGATGGCGGCGCGCTATCCGTTCCTGGAAGCGGGCCGGCGAATGATCCTGGTGACGGGCCATCGCCGCGAGAACTTCGGCGAGCCATTCGAGAACTTCTGCGTGGCGCTGCGCCTGCTGGCGGCGCGTCATCCGGATGTACAGGTCGTGTATCCGGTGCACCTGAACCCGAACGTGCAGCAGCCGGTCAACGCCATCCTCTCCGGCCACGACAACGTTCATCTGATTGCGCCGCAGGACTACTTGCCGTTCGTCTACCTGATGGACCGCGCCTACCTGATCGTCACCGATTCCGGCGGCATTCAGGAAGAGGCGCCCGCGCTGGGCAAACCGGTGCTGGTGACGCGTGATACCACCGAGCGGCCAGAGGCCGTGGCATCGGGCACCGCGCGGCTGGTCGGCACCGATACGCAACGCATCGTCGATGAAGCAGAAGCGCTGCTCAAGAACACCGCTGAATACGAGCGCATGGCGCAGGCTCACAACCCCTATGGCGACGGCCACGCCTGTCGGCGCATTGTCGATGCGCTGAAGAAAGCCTTCACCACGCAGCCACAAATGGTGACTCGCGGCCCGCAACTCATTCGCAAACCGGCTACCGAAGCCGAAATCATCGATCTGGAAGCGGCGCGTGCCACCGCGCAAGGGTCGTCAACGCAGCACCGCCTGAACGGCTAGGAGGCTTGATGAAAGCGAAGCAAATCGGAGGCGGCGTGTTGGTTGCCTCCGCACTTGTTGCCGGGTGGCTGATCGTGGCGCCGCCGTGGGCTGGCGATGGACGCGTACCTGCCATCGTGACCGGCGCGATGGACCAGGGTAGCCCCGGCGCCGACACCGACAAAAAAGCCCCAACGCCCGCATCTTCCAGGGCGACGGCCACGGCTGCGCAACCCGTGCAGCCCACCGTTGTGGCAGCAGTAACACCCAGGCCCGTGACTGGAGGCGCGCGCGCTTACGGCTACGGCGTCATGGATGAGAACGGACAGGTCATTCCACCGCCACGCACGGTGGTCATGACTGAAGTCCGCCCCGGCACGCCGGAAAACGAGACGACAGGTACAGACCGTGGCCACGATCGTGGCCCCAACTTCAACCTCGGGCTCTACCGCCAAGCGGACGGCTCGTTCTATCGCCCATGATTGCCATGAGTCGGAGAGTCATCATGAAGACATTGCTACGTAAGTTCCTGTGCGCGCTCGTCTTTGCGGGCGGGCTGCTCGGCATTTCGCTGACAGCGCCGGCACAGGCCGCCACCTGCACGATCGGGCTCGGGCCCATCTGCGTGACAGTGGGCGGAACAACAACGAGCACGCCAGCCCCGATGCTCGTGCTGTACGACGCCCCGCCAAACGACCAGTACACCAACCTGGGCAAGTCGTACGCGATCATGCTGTACAACCTGCTCGCGCACTTCAACACCACCATCACGCTGCTGCCTGTGCAGAACTACACGGCCGGCATGACCGAGCAATACACCGCCATCTTCTACATGGGGAGCTACTACAACAACCCCATACCGGCGGCGTTTCTGTCGGATGTGACCACCACACAGAAGACCGTCGTCTGGTTCAAGTACAACCTTTGGGAACTTGCCTGGAACACAGCGTATCCATTCACCTCGCGCTACGGCATCAATTTTGTCGGTCTGCGCGGCATGAACGCCGCGCCCTCGGCGAGCGCGCCAAACCCCGGGTTCTTCGATACGGTGTCGTACAAGAGCCAGAGCATGACCAAGTACTACGCCTTCAATGCCACGACTGGCGCCATCAGCGCTGATCCGGACATTGGCGTGACCTCTGTGGCCGATGCCACCAAGGCCAGCAGCGTGGTGACGATCACCAACTCGGTGACGCAGGAAACGGCGCCATACATCATGCGGTCGGGCAATTTCTGGTACGTGGCCGACATGCCGTTCTCTTACATCGGGCCACGCGATCGCTATCTGGTGATGTGCGACATGTTGCATGACATTCTGGGCACCAATGCACCCACGTTGCACCGTGCGCTCGTGCGTCTGGAAGATATCAACGCCACCAACACTGTGACGTCCATCAATACCCTCACGGATTATCTGTACAGCAAAAAGATTCCGTTCTCGCTTGCCACCATCCCGCTGTACAAAGACCCGAACGGCGTCTACAACGGCGGCGTGTCGCAGACCATCCACCTGGTTAATGCGACGGGGCTCAAGTCGGCACTGAACCATGCGTTGCCACGGGGCGGGAAGATCCTGATGCACGGTTACACGCACCAGTACAGCAACATCCCGAACCTCATCAACGCCGTCAGCGCGAACGACTTCGAATTTTGGCTCGCCACGCAGAACAGGCCCGTGAACGAGGACTCAACGCAATGGGCGGCAGGGCGATTGTCTTCCGGGCTGCTGGAGTTCCAGCTCAATGGCTACGCGCCGTTCGCCTGGGAGGCGCCGCACTATCAATCGTCTCCGCTGTCGATCAAGGCCGTGCCGCAGTACTTCAAGAACACCTACCAGCGCGTGGTGTATTACACATCGGATAACCCGCAGACCTTGAACTCGACGACCGCCGGACATGATTTTTCGGTTGGCCAGTTCTTCCCCTACATCATTCAGAAGGACTACTACAACCAGCGCATCATTCCTGAAAACCTGGGCAACGTGGAATACAACATCTGCAATATCGATCCGTCGTCATGCCTGACGTACACCGCACAGGATATCTTGACCAATGCGACGTATGCACAGGTGGTACGTGACGGGTTTGCCTCGTTCTTCTTCCATCCGTTCTGGCTGGAGCCGGAACTTGGCACGCCCGGCTATACCGACTTCCAGACCATCATCACCGGTATCACCGGCATGGGGTACACCTGGGCGGACGCCAGCACGGTGAAGTGACGATGTACCGGATGCGCTCGTTACTGGCAGCAGCCATGTTGGCATTGAGCGCATCCGCCGAAGCCGCAGGGCCGGTAGGCGCCATGCCTGCCGGCCCTGCGCCGTTGTATGGCGTGACGGTCGATGCGGTGGACAACGTACCAGCCGTGGTGGATGCGCTGTCGCACCTCTCGCGCACGCCCACGGTGCGCGTCGTCTTTGATGAAGGCATGGACGCGCCGCATTACGTTGGGGCGGTGGCCGCCATCCGGGACGTCGCGTATGTGATGGGCGAACTGGTGGATTCTTCCACGCTCCGGCAATACACCGCACAGCAACTGCGTACGCGTGCCGCTGCTTACCTGCACGCCCTTGGCACCAACGTCGATGTCTGGGAAATCGGTAACGAGATCAACGGCGAATGGACCGGCCCCACGCGTGACGTGATCGACAAGACCATGGCCGCCTATGAAGTCATCAAAGCCGGCGGCGGCCGTACAGCGCTCACGCTGTACTACAACGAGGGCTGCGCCGAGCAGCCGTCACGTGCGATGTTCGAATGGGTGCAACGTAATGTGCCGCTGCGCCTGCGCGATGGGCTTGATTACGTCTTCATCAGCTTCTATGAAGACGACTGCAAGATCCCTCCGCCCGATTGGAACGCGGTGTTCACCAGGCTAGGCGGACTGTTTTCGCATGCCGCGCTGGGTTTTGGAGAAGTCGGGACGCGACATGCTGCACGCAAGCCGGCGCTCGTCGCGCATTACTACGGGCTCGCGGTCACACATCCTCGCTTTGTCGGCGGCTACTTCTGGTGGTACTTCCGGCAAGACATGGTGCCGCGCTCAAGGCCGCTATGGCGCAGCCTCGATGCGGCGTTCCTCAGCATGCCCGTGGCGGTCAGCCGCTAGCCCGCGCGCTGACGCGTTGGGTGTTTGCGGTTGATTTGCGGTCTGCCAGGTCTTCGGGTTCAACCGGCTCGCCGTCACGACGCACCAGCTGGATCGTGCGCGTGGGCAGCGCGAACGAGGTGCCGAGATTTTCCAGACCTTCCAGGATCGTCAGGTTGATGCGCTGCTGGATGTCCATGTACAGGTTGAAGTCCGGATCGGTCACGAAATACACGACCTCGAAGTTCAGTGCGTTCTCGCCAAACTCCTTGAAGTGCGCGCGATCAAACCGCGTGTTGCCGGCGGCTTCCACCGCACGGCGCACGATGTCCGGAATCTTCTGCAGTTGCGCGGCACGCGCATCGTAGGTCACCCCAAAGGTGAAGACGATGCGTCGTTCCGACATCCGTTTGTAATTGTGAATCGTGCTCTTGAGCAGCGCCGTGTTGGAAGCGACGATCTCTTCGCCCGACAGGCTGCGGATGCGCGTGGTCTTGAGGCCCACGTGCTGCACCGT
>Ga0209759_1001628_pt1 | contig 11940 bp, 13 predicted proteins | sample AraplaCL_Col_mMS_FD_184261 | JGI IMG/M metagenome (GOLD analysis project Ga0209759, IMG submission 184261) | Arabidopsis root microbial communities from the University of North Carolina, USA - plate scrape CL_Col_mMS (SPAdes) (version 2) | ecosystem: Host-associated > Plants > Roots >...
GCGGGGCGCGGCGAAGGCGGCGGGGCGGGCGGGTGGGGGCCCGCAGGGCGCGCTTCGACGGCAAGGAGCCAGTGGCGCGCGGAACGTCGAATTATCGCAGCTGGGGCGCTTTCATGCACGCCCTGGCGTGTCACCCGTCACGCAGGGCGCTTAGACTGCCCGGCCGTGACCCATCCGCTCCTTGTCCGCCTGCGCGACGCCGCGCGCCAGAACGCACTTCCGGCCGCCGTGCTGCAGACGCTGACCCTGCTGCTGCTGCTCGGCTACTACCGCTGGACGCCGGCGCACGATGTGCTCGAGCAGGTGCTGCGGCTGAAGCTGGCCTGGGGCGCCGGCTATTCCTTCCTGGCCGGCGCGCTGTTCGCGGGCCTGCTGCCGCGGCTGGTGCTGCGCTGCAAGGGCGAGGTCGGACACCTCGCGGCGGAGCTCGGGTTCGCGTGCCTGTTCTGGGGCTGGCGCAGCGTGGAGGTCGACCTGTTCTATCGGCTGCAGGCGCACTGGTTCGGCGCCGCGCCGGACTGGCACACGGTGCTGGCCAAGACCGCGGTCGACCAGCTGCTCTACAGCCCGCTGTGGGCCGTGCCCGAGATCGCGCTCGCCTTCGAATGGAAGGCGGCCGGCTTTTCGTGGCGTGCCGCCCGCGCGCGCCTGGATCGGGACTTCCTGGCCATCCGCCTGCCTGCCGCGGTGCTCGGCAACGCCATGGTGTGGCTGCCGGCGGTCATCGCGATCTACTTCCTGCCCGGTGCGCTGCAGCTGCCGGTGTCCAACCTGGTGGGCAGCTTCTGGGTGCTGTTGATGATCATGCTGCTCAAGCGCAGTGACTCGTAGGGCCCGCCTCCGACGCCGGGGTTGGTGGGCCGGAGGCGACGATCGGCGGGTCGATGTCCCGCCCTACGCCAGGATGTAAGAGGCCGCCCCAGTCGCGATCAGCAGGCCTTCCTCGTTGACGAGCCGCATCTGCGTCGAGCCGACGCGCCCGCCCAGGCGCGTCACCTCGGCGCTGGCGACGAAATGCTTGCCGACGCCCTGGCGCAGGAAATCCACCCGCAGGTCGATGGTGCCCATTCGGGCGAAGCGTTGCAGCACCTGCTCGGCGCTGTCGGCGGGATGCTTGTCGCCGATGGCGGCCATCAGTGCGAGGCCGGCGGTGGCGTCGAGCACTGCGCTGATCACGCCGCCATGCAGCCGGCCGTACAGGAAATGGCCCACGAGCTCTGGCTTCATGTCGAAACGCAGCGACGGCGTCGGCGGGGCGATCGATTGCACGCGCAGCCCCAGCACCTCGTTGAAGCTGATGCGCTGCTCGAACATGTCGGTCAGCAGCGCGGTGAAACGAGCCTGTTCCTGGGCGGAGCGGTGAACGGGTGCGCCAGAGGCGTCGGCGGAGCGTTGGGACATGGCGGCGATGTTAGCCAACGGCCGCGTAAGGTATGGTCCCGGACGTGACGAATAGACTCCCCCCTCGACGCTTCGACCGGCTGGACCTCTGGCGCGGCCTGGCCATGGTCTGGATGGCGTGCTTTCACTTCTCGTTCGATCTCAACGAATACCACTTCATCGCACGCCAGAACTTCTACGCCGATCCGTTCTGGACCCTGCAGCGCCAGTGCATCGTCTCGATGTTCCTGCTGGGAGCGGGCGCCAGCCAGGCCGTCGCGGTCGACGCCGGCCAGACCTGGGCGCGCTTCTGGCGCCGCTGGGCGCAGATCGCCGGCTGCGCGCTGCTGGTGTCGCTCGGCTCGATGCTGATGTTTCCGCGCAGCTGGATCAGCTTCGGCGTGCTGCACGGCATGGCGGTGATGCTGATCCTGCTGCGCCTGCTGGGCACCTGGCTGCCGCCCGCGCGTCTCGCGCGCGCGCCGCTCGCGCTCGCGGGCGTGGCCGCGTGCGCGGCGATCGCATGGATGCTGCCGCGGTGGGTGTCGGATCCGTTCTTCGACACGCGCCTGACCAACTGGGTGGGCCTGATCACGCGGCTGCCGGCCACGGAGGACTACGTGCCGGTGCTGCCCTGGTTCGGGATGATGCTGGCCGGCTACCTCGCCGCCAGCGCGCTGCTGGTGCATGCGCGCGGCGCGTTCACCGGCGCCGTGCCGTCCATCGTGCGACCCCTGGCCGTCCTCGGCCGCTGGTCGCTCAGCTTCTACATGATCCACCAGCTGATCCTGATAGGCTCGCTGGAACTTTTCAGATTGGTACTCAAATGAGCAGCCCCCGCGTCCTCTTCGGCTTTCACGCCATCACCGTGCGCCTGAAGACGGCGCCCAAGTCCGTCATCGAGCTGCACGTCGAGGCCAACCGGCGCGATGCGCGCATGCGCTCGTTCGCCGACCGCGCGCGCGAAGCCGGCATCAAGATCGTCGAGACCGACGGCGAACGCCTGGACAAGATGGCCGGCACCACGCGCCACCAGGGCGTGGTCGCGCGCGTCGAGGCGGTGGCGATGCCCCATTCGCTGGCCGAGGTCGTCGAAGCCATCGAAGGGCCGCCGCTGCTGCTGATCCTGGACGGCGTCACCGACCCGCACAACCTGGGCGCCTGCCTGCGCGTGGCCGACGGGGCCGGCGCGCACGCCGTCGTGGCGCCCAAGGATCACGCCGTGGGCGTCAATGCGACCGTGGCCAAGGTGGCCAGCGGCGCCGCCGAGACCGTGCCCTACATCATGGTCACCAACCTCGCGCGCACGCTCAACGAACTGAAGGACTTCGAGATCCGCATCATCGGCACCAGCGACGACGCCGAACAAACGCTGTACGACCTCGATCTCACCGGCCCGGTCGCCTTCGTGCTGGGCAGCGAGGGCGACGGCATGCGCCAGTTGACGCGCAAGACCTGCGACCAACTGGTGCGCATCCCGATGGCCGGCGCCGTCGAGAGCCTGAACGTGTCGGTGGCCGCGGGCGTCTGCCTGTTCGAGGCCCTGCGCCAGCGCACCAAGGCCGCCGTCTAGCCGACCAGCGCGCCCACCAGCCCGCCCGCGGCGATCAGCCACAGCGGGCTGATCTTCGTGCGCACGCACACGGCCACCGTGACGACCATCGCGGCGAGCAGCCACGCATTGCCATAGCCGGGCTTGCCCAGGATGAAGCCGGTGGACAGCACCAGGCCGACGGTCAGCGGCGCCATGCCCGCCACGAAGGCCTGCACGCCGCGCGTCGACCGGCGGGCCTCGCCCCAGCGCGCGGCCAGGTAGGTCAGCGTGGTCGAGGGCAGCATGATGCCGGTCATCGTCACGCACATGCCCCAGAAGCCGCCGATGCCCCAGCCCAGCACGGCCACGAACAGCAGGTTGGGGCCCGGCGCGGCCTGCGCGATCGCCACCGAGGCGCTGAACTGCTCGTTGGTCATCCAGTGGTGCTGCTCGACCAGGAAGCGGTGCATCTCGGGCGCGGTGCCGATGGCGCCGCCGATCGACAGCAGCGACAGCAGCAGGAACTGGGCGAAGACGGCTCCCCAGTCGCCCCCGGAAAGCGCAGGCGTGACGACCGCGGTCATGGCGCGAGCCTGCGCCAGGCGAGCGCGCACGCGGCGCTGCCCAGCCCGGTCAGCATCCAGAGCAGCGGCACCCGCAGCAGCGCGATGCAAGCGAACATCAGCGCTGCCAGCGCGAAGGCGATCGGCGCGCCCAGCACGTTGCGGCGCAGGGCTGGCAGCAGCTTCAGGCCGGTGGAGAAGATCAGGCCCGCGGCCACCGCGCCCATGCCCCGCAGCGCGCCGGCGACGACGGGGTGCTGCGCGTAGCGCGCATAGACCACCGTCAGCACTAGCACCACGCACCAGGGCGCCAGCAGCATGCCTGCGAGCGCGGCCAGGCCGCCGCGCCAGCCGAAGGCGCGGTCGCCGAACATCAGCGACAGGTTGACGACGTTCGGCCCGGGAAGCACCTGCGCGACGGCCAGCAACTCGAGGAACTGCTCGCGCGTCAGCCAGCGTTCGCGCTCGACCAGCTCGCGCTGGGCGATCGGCAGCACGCCGCCGAAGCCCTGCATGGCCAGGCGCGTGAAGACGCGGAAGATCTCGCCAGGCGACTTGGGCGAGCGCGGCGATGCGTCGTCGAGGATCGAGTGCGGCGCGCCGTCCTCGGCGTGCGCGTCTGCCACGCCGGACATCTCGCTGGGCGCCTCGTCTGGCGCGGGCAGCTTGGCGGGCTGCGCGGCGGTGGCTGCGGGGGAGTCGGACATCGGCATGGCGGGGGAGGCGTTGTCCGCAGCGTACTCCCGTGAGCTGAACTGGGGAAGTCTTATGTCTTATATAAGACTAAAGCAATCGGGTTTGGCTCGCTTGGACTTGCGTCGCGTCCGGCCAGGCGCAGCGGCGCGGGTGGATCCTGCGACTGCGCGCAGGATGACAGGGGAGGGATCGCGGCTTGGCACCGGCCTTGCGCGCGACAGCCGCCATTCGGTCCGCGAGGGGCGCCATCCCGTGCACGACAGGCCGTCCCTGCTTCAGAGCGGCGCCATCCTCGCGCCCGCTGTCACCCTCGCGCAAGCTGTCACCCTCGCGCAAGCTGTCATCCTGCGCGCAGTCGCAGGATCCACCCGTCGCGCGTCCCGGCCAGGGCGAACGCGCCCCGTGCGTATCGAAGCGGGCGCCCAGCGCCCTCAGCGCAGAACCTTCAACGCCTCCGGATTGACGATGTTGGTCGGCGTGCCGTTGATGAAGTTCACGACGTTGTCGAACGCCGCGCCGAAGTACATCTCATAGCTGTTCTGCTCGACGTAGCCGATGTGGGGCGTGCACACCGCGTTCTCCAGCCGCAGCAGCGGGTGGCCGGCCAGGATCGGCTCGCTCTCGAACACGTCGACTGCGGCCATGCCCGGACGGCCGCGGTTCAGCGCCGCGACCAGCGCGCTCTCCTCGAGCAGCTCGGCGCGCGAGGTGTTGACGAACAGCGCCGTCGGCTTCATCTGCAACAGGTCGTTGAGCTTGATGAGGTGGCGCGTGGCTTCGCTGAGGCGCAGGTGCAGGCTCAGCACGTCCGCCGTGGTGAACAGCTCCTCGCGCGACGCCAGCGCGCGGTAGCCGTCGGCCGCGGCGCGCTGGCGCGCTTCTTCCGAGCCCCACACGGCCACGTCCATGCCGAAGGCCTTGCCATAGCCGGCGACGAGCTTGCCGATCTTGCCGTAGCCCCAGATGCCCAGCGTCCGGCCGCGCACGGTCACGCCGATGCCGAAGTTGGGCGGCATCGACGCGGCTTTCAGGCCCGATTGCTGCCAGGCGCCGTGCTTGAGGTTGGCGATGTACTGCGGCAGGCGCCGCATCGAGGCCATGATCAGCGCCCAGGTGAGCTCGGCCGCCGCGTAGGGCGAGCCGACGCCTTCGGCGACCGCGATGCCTTGCTGGGTGCAGGCCTCGATGTCGATGTGCTCGCCGGCCTTGCCGGTCTGGGCGATCAGGCGCAGCTTGGGCAGCTTTTCCAGCAATTGGCGCGGAAAGCGCGTGCGTTCGCGGATCAGCACCAGGACCTCGGCGTCGCGCAGCCGGACCGACAGCTGTCCGATGCCCTTGACCGTATTGGTGAACACCTTGGCGTTCAGGTCGCTGAGTTTGGCGGCGCACGGCAGCTTGCGCACCGCGTCCTGGTAGTCGTCGAGGATGATGATGTTCACGTGGCCGATTATGGCGCCTGCGATGTCAGGTGCCGTGTCAGCCGCGGACGCAAAAAGGCCGCCCCGCGGGCGGCCGTTACAAGGCCGGGCGCCGGATCAGAAGCGCTGCGACGTCAGCGCGCCGATGTCGGCGTTGCCGAAGGTCTCCGGAAAGGTGCAGTCGAGCGTGCGGTAGAGCGCGGCGCGCATGGTGCGGGTGGCGACGTCGTCCTCGCGCAGCGTGGCCAGCAGCGGGCCGCGCAGCAGCCACAGGTCGACCGGATCTTCGGCGGCGCGCACCTGCGCGCGCAGCCACGCGCCCTTGCGATGCTCGAGGTTCTCCACGGCCCGCATGAACAGCTGCTTCATCTCGACGAACGCGCGGCGCGATTCCAGACGCGCCGAATGCGCGGCGGGCAAGGAGATGTCGTCGCAGAAGAAGCGCGACTCGTCGCTGTCGGACGCCAGGTGGGAGTCCAGCTCGGACAGCCCGAGCAGGTCGATGCGAGGGTTAGTTGACATCGGTGCTCTCCGGGGCCGCCGTGCCCGTGCGCTGGGTACGGGTCGGGAAGTGCTGGTTGACGCGCGCCAGGCGGGCATCCGCCTCGGGCTGGCTCACGCGGCGCGCGATCAGGGTGTACAGCTCCGAGCGCAGGTGCCACAGCTCGCGCAGCGAGCGCGCATGCTGGGCCCGCCGGAGCAGGTCGTTGGGGTCGAGCTCGGACAGGCCGGTCATCGCCGCGACGAATTCGCTGCGGGCGCGCTCCAGCGGGGTGCGCAGTGCCGGCACGGCCTGCACGTCGCCGCCGACCAGCCAGCGCAAGGCCTTGCTCCAGAGCGAGTCGCGGCCGGGGCAGATGTCCGGCGGGCACACGTTCATCCGCAGCGTCGTCGGGGCGGCGGACTTGCGATGCAGAAGGCGGTGGAGGAGGGCGGCGCTCATGGTCTGGATTTCGGTTTGTCACAGACGAAACATGAGCTCATTGTTAAAAAATGCGCCATTGCGTAAGCGCAGATAAGGACGCTTCTTCCCGACAGTTAACTGTCCTGAAAACACGGCCATTCCCTCGCAAGGCGGCCGGTGGCCGCGCCGGCGGCGGCGGACACGCAGCGGCCAGGCGCGGTCTCAGCGCACCGGGCTGGCCGCCGGGAGCACCATCGGCGGCAGCCCCTGACGGGCGCGGTCGACGGCCTCGCACAGCTCGCGCGCCCCGGCCACGAAGCGTGGCCCGCTGCGGGCGATCAGGTCGCCGTCGAGGTGGGCGAACTCGCCGTGCCGCGTGGCGCTGACCTGCGTGAACTCGCGCCAGCGTCCCGGCTTGGCCGGCTCGCCGGGGCTGCCGGCCGTCAGCACGAGCTCGGGGTCGCGCTTGACCGCCGCTTCCCAGCTGACGGTGGCGGTGAGCGTGGACAGCTCGCCGAACACGTTGGTGCCGCCGCAGGCGGTGATGGCGCTGGAGATCAGGTGCTGGTTGCTGAGCGTCATCAGCGGTGCGTCCCACAGCTGATAGAAGACACGGACCCGCCTGCGGTCGGCATAGGTCGCCTTCAGCGCGGCCCAGTCCTGCAGGATGGCCTGCGCGCGCGCTTGCGCCACGCCTTCCGTGCCCGCCAGGCGGCCGATGCCGCGCAAGGTGTCGGCCAAGCCGTCGACGCTGCGGATCTCGATCTCGTAGACCGGCACCCCGAGCGAGTGCAGCTTGGACTTGATACGGTCTGGGGTACCGCTGCCCCACACCAGGACGAGATCGGGCTTGAGTTGCGCCAGCGCTTCGTAGTTCACGGCGAAGGCGTCGCTGATCACCGGCTTGGCACGCGCCTCGGGCGGGAAGTCGCTGAACTTGCCGACGGCCACCAGCTGGTTGCCGGCACCGGCCGCGTATACCAGCTCGGTCAGGTGCGGCGCCAGCGCGACGATGCGGTGCGCGGGATGGGCCAGCACCACCGCATGCCCGGCATCGTCGACGAGGCGCCGCTCGGGCTCGTCGGCGGTTGCCGCGGTGGCGGCGAGCAGCCAGGCGGCGGCCAGCGCGAATGGCCGCACGCTCATGGCTCGATCCCCGCCTCGCGCAGCGCACGCGCGTCCGGCGCGGCCTCGCCCGGCCGCGGACGCGCCGCCGCGGGCAGGGCCTTGAAGAAGTCGCAGGTGCTGGTCACGGCGCAGCGGCCGCACTGGGGCATGCGCGCCAGGCAGACGTAGCGGCCGTGCAGGATCAGCCAGTGATGCGCATCGTCCAGGTATTTCCTCGGCACGCGTTCGAGCAGCTGCAGCTCCACCGCCAGCGGCGTCTTGCCGGGGGCCAGGCCGGTGCGGTTGGAGACGCGGAACACATGGGTGTCCACCGCCAGCGTCGGCTCGCCGAAGGCCACGTTGAGGATGACGTTGGCGGTCTTGCGGCCCACGCCGGGCAGCGCCTCCAGCGCCTCGCGCTCGCGCGGCACTTCGCCGCCGTGCTTGTCGATGAGGATGCGGCAGGTCTCGAGCAGGTGCCTGGTCTTGGTGCGGTACAGCCCGATCGTGCGCACGTGCGCCTCGATGCCTTCGGCACCGAGCGCCAGCATGCGCGCGGGCGTCGGGGCCGCGACGAACAGGGTGCGCGTGGCCTTGTTGACGCCGACGTCGGTGGCCTGCGCCGACAGCAGCACCGCCGTCAGCAGCTCGAACACGCTGGCGTAGTGCAGTTCCGAGGCCGGGCTCGGGTTGATCGCCTGCAGCGTGGCGAAGAAGGTCTCGATGTCGGACGAAGTCATCGGGCTGGCCTCGTCCCGATGGTTGCGGTGCGAATGTCTTCAGGCAGCCGGGCGCCGTTCATGCGGATCTCCCTCGGGTTTCGGCGAACCAGCGCCAGACGACGGGTTGCAACTGGACCAGCAGCACGCACGCGAGGATCAGCCCGCAGCCTGCGACGCCCGTCGCACCCATGCGGTCGCCCATGAACAGGGCACCCGCGACCGCGGTGAACACGGTCTCCGACGACAGGACGATGGCCGCGTCCGCCGCGTGGGCGTGGCGCAGCGCCACCACTTGCAACGAGAAGGCCAGGCCCACGGACAGCACGCCGGTGTAGGCGATCGGGCCGGCGGCCTGGAGCATTCCGTGCAAGGACAAGGGCTCGGTCGCGGCGCCGGTGGCCAGTGCCAGCACGCTGCAGGCGATGAACTGCCCGCAGGCCACCAGCATCGCGCCGTGCAGTCGGTTGGCCGCGCGGCCCACCAGCATCACGTGCGCGGCCCACGGCAGGCTGCTGGCGATGATCCACCAGTCGCCGGCGTGGAAGTTGGACAGGCTGCCGCCGCCGGTCAGCAGCCAGGAGCCCGCCACGCAGCCCGCCGCCGCGAGCCACGTCGTCCAGTGCGGTGCGTGGCGCAGCGCGAGCCAGCCCAGCACCGGCACCAGCGGGATGTACAGCGCGGTCAGGAAACCGGTGTTGGTGACGCTGGTCGTGAGCATGCCGACTTGCTGCATCGCCGCGCCCAGGAACAGCAGCGCGCCCAGGCCGGCGATGTGCGCGATGTCGCGCGCCCGGGGCTGGCGGTTGCGCGCGCGCAGCATGCGCCACTCGCGCCACGCGAAGGGGGCGACGACCAGCGCGCCGAGACCGAAGCGCAGGCCGGTGAACATCAGCGGTCCGACGCTGCGGTTGCCGATCGCCTGCGCCACGAAGGCGGAGCCCCAGATCAGCGCGACGAGCAGCAGCACCAGGTTGGAACGCGCGCGCGTCAGCGGCAGGTGGGTCGCTGAAGGAAGGACGACGTCGTCGAAGGCCGAGGCATCGGCCTGCACCGGCTGCGTCATTGCGTTCGCGCCTTCGCACGTACGCGGGCGCGCGCCAGCGCGGCGGCAATGGCGGCGGGCTTCGGATCGTCGGTGCTCTGCGCCTGGACCGCGGGGGGCGTGGCCTTCGCGGCCAGGCGCTCGTCCTCCTCGCGGGCATCGCGCGCGAGGCGCGCCTGCCGCCCCGCGTAACGCGCGCGCGCCGCGTCCGCCTGCGCGGGCGACCACGCGGCACGGCCCGTCGCCCCGGCGCTGGCTTCCTCCAGCGCGATGCAGTCCATCGGGCATACCGGCAGGCAAAGCTCGCAGCCGGTGCAATCGGCCTCGACCACCGCGTGCATGCGCTTGGGCGCGCCGATGATGGCGTCGACCGGACAGGCCTGGATGCACAAGGTGCAGCCGATGCAGGTGGCCTCCTCGATGTAGACGACGCGGCGTGGTGCCTCGTCGCCGAACGCCGGATCGAGCGGCAGTTCGGGGCGGCCCAGCAGTTGCGCGAGCAGGCGGATGCCGTCGGCGCCGCCGGGCGGGCATCGATTGAGCGGCGCCTCGCCGCTGGCAACCGCCTCGGCATAGGCGCGGCAATCGGGGTAGCCGCAGCGCGTGCATTGCGTCTGCGGCAGCAGCGCGTCGATGCGATCGGCCAATGAAAGCGGCGCGACGCCCGGGCAAGGCGTCGCTGTCGGCGAGAAAGTCGGGACGGTGGGGCTCACCGTGCCGATTATCCCCGGGCTCAGGCCGCCTGCTTGACGGCCTTGCGGGCGCGGGCCGGGGCCTTTCTTGCAGCGGCCGCGCCGGCGCGCGGCTTGCGCGCGCCGCTGTCGTCGTCGACCAGGCGCTCGTGCTCGAAGCGTGCGATGAAGTCGCGCACCCGCGGGTACACGATGTCGCGCCAGCGGCGGCCCGAGAAGATCCCGTAGTGGCCGGCACCGGCCACGTCGTAGTGGAACTGGCGCTCCTTCGGAGCCCCGGTGCACAGCTCGTGCGCGGCGCGCGTCTGGCCGGCGCCGGAGATGTCGTCGAGCTCGCCTTCGATCGTCAGCAGCGCGGTGGTGCGGATGTCCTGCGGACGCACCAGCTGGCCGTCGACCTCCCAGGTGCCCTTGACCAGCGCGAAGTCCTGGAACACGGTCTTGATGGTGTCCAGGTAGTACTCGGCGGGCAGGTCCAGCACGGCGTTGTACTCATCGTAGAACTTGCGGTGGGCTTCGGTCGAGTCGTCGTCGCCGCGCACCAGGTCGAGGAAGAAATCGTAGTGCGCGGTCGCGTGGCGATCGGGGTTCATCGCGACGAAGCCCGTGTGCTGCAGGAAGCCCGGATAGACCTGGCGGTTCGCCCCCGGGTAGTTCTGCGGCACGCGGTGGATCACGTTGTTCTCGAACCACTCGTAGCTGCGGTTCATGGCCAGGTTGTTGACGGCGGTGGGCGACTTGCGGGCGTCGATCGGGCCCCCCATCATGGTCATGCTCAACGGCGTGGGCTTGCCGGCGCTGGCCAGCAGCGAGATCGCGGCGAGCACCGGCACGGTCGGCTGGCACACGGAGATCACGTGCAGGTCGGGGCCGATGTGCTCGATGAACTCCTGCACGTAGCGGATGTAGTCGTCCAGATGGAACGGCCCGGCCTCGACCGGCACCATGCGGGCGTCGGTCCAGTCGGTGATGTAGACCTTGTGATCCTGCAGCAGGCTCTTGACCGTGTCGCGCAGCAGCGTCGAGTGGTGGCCGGACAGCGGCGCGACCACGAGCACCGAAGGCTGGCCCTTCATCTGGCTCAGCGTGGTCGAGTCGTCGCTGAAGCGCTTGAAGCGGATCAGGCGGCAGAACGGCTTGGACAGCGCGACCTGCTCCTGCACCGCCACCTCCACATCGCCGATCTTGACGGTGCGGATCTCGAACTCGGGCTTCTCGTAGTCCATGCCCAGCCGGTGCATCAGCTCGAAGCCGGCCGCCAGGCGCGGGGCGCCGGGCACGTGGGTGAACGGCGACAGCGGGTGCTTGTAGAGCTTGGCGGTGGCGGCGGCGAAATCGGCGAAGGGCGCCATCAGGGCGCGCTGGGCTTCGTACAGTTGATACAGCATGGCGATTTCAGGCCTTTCGAGGCTATTCCTGGCAACGCGACAGTGGGCGCGCTGCGAATTCTCTGCGATTCCTGAACAAAATCTTGTTGACGCTGTTCAGAAACTTAATTGCTGCGATGCAGCAAGTTCTTCCGATACTACGCCGTTCCGGCGTTTGCTGCCGAGATTCGGCAACGCGCGCGCCCGTCCGGCGGAGCGGGCGGGCGCATTCTCGGATGATGCAATTCGCGTTCGCGGTGCGATCGGCCGAACAGCCGCTCAAAGGGCGGGCAGATGTGAACCATTGCGCAACTGTTGAGGTCGCTGGCTGCGCGGGGGGACGCCTCGGCAGGGGTGGATCCTGCGACTGCGCGCAGGATGACGGGCGGGGGAGCGCGCGGGCGAGCGCACTGCGCTCCGCTAGCGCGGGCGCGTGGGCGCGCGTACGACCGCTCCGCGGGTGCCCGAGGCTCCCCCAGCACCGGTCATCCTGCGCGCAGTCGCAGGATCCACTC